>WNFT01000398.1_pt1 | contig 35843 bp, 37 predicted proteins | sample 5400191 | NCBI WGS metagenome assembly WNFT01 (sample SAMN13153359, study PRJNA577476) | soil metagenome | isolation source: 80 cm saprolite under Madrone tree | place: USA:California | collected 2016-06-14 | reverse complement strand
CGAGCGCTTCATGGCCCGCTACGACGCCTCGCGCATGGAGCGCTCCACGCGCGATCTCGTCGCCCGCGCCTCCTTTCTCGAGATCCAGGCGGGCCGCGGCACGCCCAACGGTGGCGTGTGGATCGACGTCTCGCACCTCGGCGCCGACGTCGTCGAGAGGAGCTTCAGAGGCATGGTGAGACGCTGCCGTGACTTCGGCCGCGACCTGGCGCGCGGCCCGGTCGAGGTGGGGCCGACCGCCCACTTCATGATGGGCGGCGTCGTGATCGATCCGGCCTGTCGCACGAGCGTCGAGGGCCTCTTCGCGGCCGGTGAGGACACGGGCGGGGTTCATGGCGCCAACCGCCTGGGCGGCAACGGCGTGGCCGAGTCCACGGTGTTCGGTGGCATCGCCGGCGACGTGATGGCCGACGCCGTCGTCGGCATCTCCGAGCGGCGTCACGACGCCGGCGCTCTCGAGCGCGTCGTGCGCGCCGCCCAGGCGCCGCTCGGACGCACGGACGGCGATCTCTACGCGCTGCAGCGGCGGCTGCGCGACGTGATGTGGGAGCACGCGGGCCTCGTCCGCGACGCGAGCGGACTGACGGTGGCGCAGGGGGCGATCGAAGAGATCGGGCGCCGGCTCGAGACCACGGGCGTGCCCGGCGGCCCGGTGCTCAATCTCGCCTGGCACGACTGGCTCAACGTGCACAGCCAGCTCACGGCCTCGCGCCTCATCATCGCCAGCGCGCTTCAGCGCACGGAAAGCCGCGGCGCTCACTGGCGAGACGACTTCCCGGCGCCCGGGCGCGAGCCTCTCTATTCCGTGCGGGCCCGCCGAAGCGGCGACGACCTGACCATCTGGCGCGAGCCGGTGGCCCTCACACGCGCGCGGCCCGACACCTCAGCACCGAGGCCCGAAGCGGTCGAGATCGGCGACTGAGGCGGTAAACTTCCGAGGTTTTCCCCTCTCCATATATATTGTCGGGCAGCCGGGAGGTGGCCTGTGCGGCGGTGGATTTCGCCTTCGATCATCGCGGGCGTGATGCTCAGCGCGGCCGCCGGTTGCGAGCGCTGCTCGTGAGCAACTGGTCGGTGGAGACGACGTCCGCCCGCGCGTTGACGGCTGAGTTCCTCCGGCGTCAGACGGCCGATGCGGCGCTGTCGCGGGCTCAAGCCCTCCGCCAGACCATCACGTGGCTGATGGACGGCGAGGGCTACACGGACCCCCACACGAACAAGCTGGCGTTCAGCTACGCCCACCCGATCTTCTGGGCGCCGTTCACCTTCGTCGGCGACGGCGGGCGCTGAGGCGGAGACGGACACGTCACGCGAGACGAGCGAGAAGGTCTTCCGGCGTGAGTGGACGACCGCCGAAGGCTGGCGCGACACGCGGGTCGGGATGTGGGCGTGGCTCATCCAGCGGGCGGCCGCGGTCCTGCTGCTGCTCGTGATCGCGGCGCATCTGGTGAATCCGTTCCGGCGGGGGGTGCAGGCGGCCCTGCTCGCGCTCGCGCTGCTCCACGGATTGCTGGGCGTGCGCTCACTGGTGCTCGATTCCGGTGTGCCGCTCCGCTGGCACCGCGCGCTGTTCGCGGCGGCGCTGGCCCTCTCGGTGGTGCTCTTCGTCGTCGTCTGGTCGTGGCGCTGGTACTAGGCGGTCACGCCGGACGCGACTCCAGCTCCATCGACCTGCACGCCCACCAGCAGGTGGCCGGCCTTCAGGAACGCGCGCAAGAGCTTCTGGGCGAGGTTGATGAGGTCGATGCGCGCGTCGGGCTTGTCGGCCAGCGCGGCTTCGAGGTCGGCGAGGATCTCGAGATCGGGCCGCACTCGCCGGAGCCGCTCGATGACGTCCAGGGCATTCTCGCTGCCGAGCCTGAGGTCGCAGATGGCGGCCCGGCGTTTCCGGACCCCCCGGGGAGATGCTCTCGGGATTACTGGTGGAGCGCCGATGCGTCGCGGAGCTTGAAGACGGCGAGCCAGACGTTGGAGCGCGGGGTATAGCCGGCCGCGGCGGCGTCCCACAGGTACAGTGTGAAGCCCGGCGAGAGGATGTCGACGATGCCGACGCGCTCGTAGTAGCGCCGCTGGTACGCCTCGAACCACGTCAGGACGAACGGATCGGAGTTCTCCTTGATCAGCCACGAGGCCGGCACGTTGACGTAGACGAGAAACGCCGGCCGCGCGCGCTCGATCTGGCCGATCATCTCGCGCTGCATCCGGGCCGCGTAGGGCTGAGCCTCCATGAGCGGATACGTGTGCAGATATCCCGTCGCGGCCCGCCGCCCGCTGTAGAAATAGATCTCGGGCTCCGAGCCCAGCACCGCGATCCGGTCGGCGGGCGCCGAGCGCTCGCGGATGTAGCGCGCGACCTCGAGCGCCTCCGGGAACGGGTTCCCCCCATAGAGGCGTCGCGCGACCATTGTCGGCGTGAGCTCGAAGAGATAGGTGCGCTCGGCCCAGAGCGTGGAGATCCCGGCCAGCGCGACGATCGCTGCCGTCGCCGCGCGGGCGGCCATCGGCGAGGCGATGGTGGCGGCGCGGGCCGCGATCACGCTCGCCGCGGCGCCGGCGAGGAGCGCGATTGCAGGCGCGACCAGGACGAAGTAGGGCGGGCGGAAGTAGAAGCCGACGGCGGTGGCCAGGGCGGACGTCAGCGCGAACGGCAGCAGGAAGCCGCGCCACCGGCGCGCTCGCTCGTCTACGAACAGCGCGACGCCACCGGCGGCGGCGAGGACCCAGAGCGGCCACGTGGGCGCGAGCAGTTCCTCGAGGCGGCTCATGAGGACGAGCACGCCGGCGGACAGCGGGAGCGCCGATGCGTACGCGAACGCGTACTGCACGGTCCAGAACCAGAACGTGCGGTGAAGGCCGAGCGCGGCCATCACGGCGACGAGCGCCGCGGCCGGCGTCATCGCCGCGGCGAGCAGCACCACGGCTCGACGCCACTGGCGCGCCAGCGCGAGCACGAGCAGCGCGAAGGCGAGAAAGAAGACACCGTGCTGCTTGACCAGCACGGCGAGGCCGAGGAGCAGGCCGGCAAGGAGCAGTCGCGTCAGGTGGCTGCGCTCGCGTGCCGAGTCGAGCAGCACCAGCGCACTCAGCGCGAGCGGAACGACGAAGTGCTCGGCATTGGCGGCCGAGCCCAGCACGGTCTCGCTGAGGGTGAGCAACGCATAGGTGGCGGCCGCGGCGACGCCGGCCGTCGCATCCATCAACCTTCGGCCGAGGAGGAACACCAGCGCGATCGACAGCGCGTTGGCGAACAGGAGCCCCAGGTGAATGGCGGTGTGCGTGCTGCCGAACACCGTGAGGAGCACGCTGTAGACCGCGTAGATCCCGGGCATCTTCATGTTGTGGGCTTCGGCAAACGGTGGGATTCCATCGAGTAGCAGGCGCGCGACGTAGGCGTACTCGCCCTCGTCGCGATCGAGCGGGACGTCGAGAAGGGGCAGGCGAAGCGCGGCAGCGCCCACCATGATGAGGGCGGTGAGGATCCACGCCATCCGATGCCATCATCGCACACGGGTGACCGTGGCCTCGCACTCCATCTGACAGGCGACGGCCCGGTGTGCAATAGTTGGCCGCATGACCGACCCATCGATCTCCGCCGCCGACAAACACGACCGTCGCCGCGTCGCCGTCCTCGACAGCGAGATGGCGTACGTCGACACCGGTCGGGGCCGCCCGGTCGTCTTCCTGCACGGCAACCCGACCTCGTCCTACCTCTGGCGGAACGTCATCCCGCACGTGACGAGGATCGCGCGCTGCCTGGCGCCCGATCTGATCGGCATGGGCCGGTCCGGCAAGGCGCCGGCGGGCTCGTACCGGTTCGTGGATCACGCGCGCTACCTGGATGCGTGGTTCGACGCGCTGGCGCTCCAGGACGTCACGCTCGTCGTGCACGACTGGGGATCGGCGCTCGGCTTCGCCTGGGCGCGGCAGCACCCCGACCGCGTGGCCGGCCTGATCTACATGGAGGCGCTCGTGTGCCCGCTCACGTGGAACGACTGGCCGGAGTCCGCGCGGAAGATCTTCCAGTTGATGCGATCACCGGCTGGCGAGGAGCTGGTGCTGCAGAAGAACGTGTTCGTCGAGCGCATCTTGCCCGCCAGCATCATGCGCAAGCTGAGCGAGGACGAGATGGACGTCTACCGGGCGCCCTTCCGCGAGCCGGGTGAGTCGCGACGACCGACGCTGACCTGGCCGCGCGAGATCCCGGTCGACGGTGAGCCGTCCGACGTCGTGACGATCGTGAGCGACAGCGCGTCGTGGCTGGCCAGGAGCTCGACGCCCAAGCTGTTCATCAACGCCGAGCCCGGGTCGATCCTGGTCGGCACCCAGCGCGAGGTCTGTCGCGCCTGGCCGAATCAGCGCGAGGTCACCGTGCGGGGCCTGCACTTCGTCCAGGAGGACTCGCCGGGCGACATCGGCCGCGCCGTGGCCGCGTTCGTGGAGAAGCAATAGCCACCCTTCGTGTGCTCCGGTGGTCGCCGGGCGCCGACGAGCGCTGGCAGGAGTACGCGGTCGAGGCCAGCGCCGACACGACCGTGCTCGATGCGCTGGTGGAGATCCAGCGTGGCCAGGATCCGGGCCTCGCCTTTCGTTACGCCTGCCGCGTCGGCATGTGCGGATCGTGCGGCGTGGTCGTGAACGGGCGCGAGCGCTGGGCGTGTCGCACGCTACTCTCGACGCTCGGCCCCGGCCGCATCACCGTGCGTCCGCTCTATCACTTCCCGGTGCTGCGCGACCTCGTGGTCGACATGGCGCCGTTCACGGCCCGGATGCGCGCCGTGGGGGCGGCCTTCACGCCGGGCGATGGTGAACGGCGCGATGCGCGCATCAGCGGTGACTCGGCGGAGCGGCAGGAGATCGACGGGGCGATCGAGTGCATCGGCTGCGGGCTCTGCGTCTCCGCGTGCACGATCGTCGCCCACAACGCTCGCTTCCCCGGACCTGCCGCGTTGAACCGGGCGTTCACCCTGCAGCGCGACAGCCGGGACGCCGCCCGGAGCACGCGCTGGGGCGTCCTGCTCTCAGACGACGCGCTCGCGCGCTGTCACGGCCAGGCCAATTGCACGGATGTGTGCCCGATGGAGCTGGCGCCGACGCGGTCGATCATTCGCCTGCGCCAGATGGCGACCGCCCGGGTATTGAATTGGGGGCCCCGACATGGCCCCCGCCTATTTTAGCGAAGGGGGCTACGCCCCCCTCGCACTCCTCCGGCCAGCGTTCGGAGCGTCGCGGCGGAGCCGTGACGCTCCTCTGACGGACTTTCCGCTTAGGGACTTTCCGCCGTCGCCGGTGCCTGCCACGCGACGATCACGGGACCGCGCGGCGGTTCCTCGGTCCGGGTCCCGCGCCGATAGTCGCTGACGTTCGCGATGATCAGCACGGCGAGCACCGCCACCAGGACGATCGCGCCCGAGATGATGAGGATGATGACGGTGGGTTCCAGCGCTTCGGCCCGCGCGGGCCGGACGACGGTGACCAGCACGACGACGAGCACGAGGATCGCCAGCAGCCGACGAAACGTCATGACGGCGAGCGGCCGAGGAGGCCGTCGATGATCTCCTTGAACGCGGCGAACGGCTGCGCCCCGCGCACCAAGCGGACCACGCGCATGCGCTGATCGGGCGCCGGCACCCCGATGAAGAAGCTCGGCGTCGAGTTGACGCTGGCGCGGATGCCATCGGCGAGATCGCGGTGCACCCGCACGGTGTACTTGCCGCTCTCCAGGCACTGGCGAAACGCGGCGACGTCGATGCCGACGGCCTGGGCGTGACCGGGCAACTCTTTGCGCGTCAACTCGGTCTGGTGAGCAAAGAGCCGGTGGTGCATGGGCCAGAACGCGCCGCCGGCGCCGGCGCAATGGGCCGCCTCGGCGGCCTTGAAGGCGTCGGCGTGGATGGACTCCAGCGGGAAGTCGCGAACCACGTACCTGACACGGCCGGTCTTGATGTACGCCTGCTCGATCTGGGGCATCGTCTCACGGACGTGCCGCGCGCAGAACGGTCATTGGTAATCGGAGAACTCCACGATGACGACCGGAGCCTCCGCCTTGCCCATCGACGGCGAGCCGTCGATCGTGAGCAGCAGCGGCGGCGGTTCGGTCGACCCGGCCGGAAACGTCGACAGCAACAGGACCACCAGCAGAGGAAACACGAGGCGACGCAACGTAAACGGATGATGACACACGGTTCGCGCGGCCTGCAAGCTATAGTAACGAGCGTGCGCGCGCTCGGCGTCCTCGGAGCATTGCTGGTTGCGCCGGCCGCGCTCGCCCAGCCGGTGACGCCGTACGTCCAGCCGTACGTGGTCGGGTCGGGCTCGGCCGTGGCGTCGTGGGCGCTGCCTTCGCACGAAGAACGCCGGGCCACGATCGTCTCGGCGCTGCCGGCGCCGCGCCGTTATCGGGTCTGCAACGCCTCGAACACCACGGCGGTCCTCACGAGCGACGCTCAGTCCGGCGGGTTCGATCTCCCCGGGCGCACGTGCGCCGACCTCGCCGCGCGCACCATCACGATCACGCAGCGGGCAGCCGGCACGCCGCCCTTCGGGACGTATGCCGAGCTTCCCATTCCTTGACCCTAACGCCGCGTCGCGTTAGAGTTATTCGGCATTCAATCGCCTCCTGGCCCTTCACGGGCGGGAGGCGAACGTCCGTCAGGAGGTCGCGATGTCCGCCGTTCAGCCGCAGATCCGTGCACTCTACGCCGCGATGCCCGATCGTCTCGCCCGCGCGCGGCGGACGTTCGGACGACCACTGACCCTCACCGAGAAAATCCTGGTCGCGCACTGCTGGGATTTCGACGCCCAGACGTGGGAGCGCGGGAAGGCGATCCTGAGGCTGCGCGTGGATCGCGTGGCGCTGCAGGACGTCACCGGCCAGATGGCGCTCTTCCAGTTCATGATGTCGGGACGCAAGCGTGTCGCGGTGCCGTCGACGATCCACTGCGACCACCTGATCCGCGCCGAGAGCGGCGCGGCCGAGGACCTGCAGCGCGCGGTCCGCGAGAGCGAAGAGGTCTACAACTTCATCCGCTCAGCGGCCCGCAAGTACGGCCTCGGGTTCTGGCGTCCCGGCTCGGGCATCATCCATCAGGTCGTCCTCGAGAATTACGCGACACCCGGCACGTTGATGATCGCGGCCGACTCCCACACGCCCAACGCGGGCGGCCTCGGCATGCTCGCGATCGGTGTCGGTGGCGCCGACTGCGGCGAGGTGATGGCGGGCCTGCCCTGGGAGGTGCTGCATCCGAAGCTGATCGGCGTTCATCTGACCGGCAAGCTGTCGGGCTGGACGGCGCCCAAGGACGTCATCACCTACCTCTGCACGCTGCTGACCGTGAAGGGCGGCACCAACAAGATCCTCGAGTACTTCGGGCCGGGCGCGGAGGCGATCAGCGCGACCGGCAAGGCAACGATCTGCAACATGGGCGCCGAGCTCGGCGCGACGACGTCGATCTTCCCGTTCGACGCGCGGATGGCGGCCTACCTGCGCGCCACCGACCGCGGTGATCTGGCCGCGCTGGCCGAGGAATTCCGGGAGCAGCTCGTGGCCGATCCGCAGGTGGCCGAGCAGCCCAAGGAGTTCTACGACGAGATCATCGCGATCAACCTCGACGAGCTGGAGCCCCACATCGTCGGCCCGCATTCTCCGGACCGTGGACGCCCGGTCTCGAAGCTCGGCGCCGAGGTGCGCCAGCAAGGCTGGCCGGCAACGATCACCAACGCGCTGATCGGGTCGTGCACGAACTCGTCCTACGAGGACATGCGGCGGGCCGCTCACATCGCCACGCAAGGCTTCAAGGCCGGCCTCACGGCCAAGGCGAAGTTCCTCATCACGCCGGGCTCCGAGCGGATCTACCAGACGATCAAGCGGGACGGGCTGATCGACACGTTCGCGCGGATCGGCGGCACCGTGCTCGCCAACGCGTGCGGCCCGTGCATCGGCCAGTGGAAGCGCACGGACATCGCGCCGAACCAGAAGAACACGATCGTCAGCTCGTTCAACCGCAACTTCCCGGGACGGAACGACGGCAGCCAGGAGACGCTCTCGTTCATCACGAGCCCCGATGTGGTCACCGCGCTCGCGTTCGCGGGCACGCTCGAGTTCAACCCGATGACCGACACGCTGACCGCTCCGAACGGCCAGCGCGTCCGGTTCACGCCGCCCGAGGGCGAGGAGTTGCCGCGCGACGGCTTCGCGCGGGGCGCCGAGGGGTACGAGGAGCCGGCGGCTGATCCCGACTCGGTGCGGGTCGAAGTGCCGGCCAACAGCGAGCGGCTCCAGCTTCTCGGTCCGTTCGTGGCGTGGGACGGCAAGGACTTCATCGACCTGCCGATCCTCGTGAAGACGAAGGGCAAGACGACCACGGACCACATCTCGCCGGCCGGGCCGTGGCTGCGCTTCCGCGGTCACCTCGACAAGATCAGCGACAACATGTTCCTCGGCGCCCTGAACGCCTTCACCGGCGAGACCGGCAAGGGCGTCAATCCGCTGACGAGCGCCGCCGGCCAGCCGCTCTCTACGATCGCCCGCCAGCTCAAGGCCAAGGGCCTGCAGTGGATCGTGATCGGCGACGAGAACTACGGTGAGGGCAGCAGCCGCGAGCACGCGGCCATGTCACCCCGCTACCTCAACTGCGCGGCGGTCATCGTCCGGAGCTTCGCCCGCATCCACGAGACGAACCTCAAGAAGCAGGGCCTGCTCCCGCTGACGTTCATCGACCCCGCCGACTACGACCGCTTCGAGCAGAACGACCGCGTGACGATCTCGGGCCTGTACGCGCTGGAGCCCGGGCAGCCGGTGAAGGTGCTGATCAAGAAGCCGGACGGTCGCGTGCAAGAAATCCGGGTCCGGCACAGCCTGACCCGCGAGCAGATCGCCTGGTTCCGGGCGGGCTCGGCGCTCAATGCCGGGCAGGTGATCGACCCCGCGACTGGCCAGGCCGCCGACCTGAGCGACGTGAAACTGAAGCCGACCGATACCAAGGCAAAGCCGGGAAAGGACGTCTAATGGCTGGCAGGGTCAAGGTCCCCGCGGGCGACAAGATCACCATCGAGCACGGCAAGCTGCGAGTGCCCGATCATCCCGTCATCGCGTTCATCGAAGGTGACGGGACCGGGCCCGACATCTGGCGCGCTTCCGTCCGCGTGCTCGACGCCGCGGTGGAGCAGTCCTCTCGCGGCAAGAAGAAGATCGCGTGGATGGAGGTATACGCCGGCGAGAAGGCGCAGGCCGTCTACGGCGCCGACTGCCCGCCCAACCTGCTGCCCGAGGAGACGCTCGACTACATCCGCCAGTACCTGGTCGCGCTCAAGGGCCCGCTCACCACGCCCGTCGGTGAAGGCTTCCGCTCGTTGAACGTCACGCTCCGCCAGGTGCTCGACCTCTACGTCTGCCTGCGCCCGGTCAAGTACTTCAAGGGCGTGCCGTCGCCGGTGAAGCGGCCGGACAAGGTCGACATGGTGATCTTCCGGGAGAACACCGAGGACATCTACGCCGGCATCGAGTGGGAGCAGGGGACGCCCGAGGCCAAGAAAGTGGTCGAGTTCCTCCAGCGCGAGATGAAGGTCAACAAGATCCGCTTCCCGAACACGTCCTCCATCGGCATCAAGCCGGTGTCGAAGGAGGGCTCGGAGCGTCTCATCCGCGCCGCCATCCGCTATGCCATCGAGAACAACCGCAAGAACATCACCCTCGTCCACAAGGGCAACATTCAGAAGTACACCGAAGGCATGTTCATGAAGTGGGGCTACGCGCTGGCCAAGCGCGAGTTCGGCGACAAGACGGTGTCGTGGGAGGAGTGCAACGGCAAGCCGCCGGCGGGCAAGATCCTCATCAAGGACGCCATCACCGACGCCTTCCTGCAGCAGATCCTGACCCGGCCCGACGAGTTCGACGTGATTCCGTCCTGCAATCTGACCGGCGATCTCTTGTCCGACGCGCTGGCCGCTCAGGTCGGCGGCATCGGCATCGCGCCGGGCGCCAACATCAACTACGACACGGGCCACGCGCTGTTCGAGGCCACCCACGGCACCGCGCCGAAGTACGCGGGCCAGGACAAGGTCAACCCGGGCTCCGTCATCCTCTCGGGCGAGATGATGTTCCGTTACCTGGGCTGGACGGACGCGGCCGACCGCCTCGTGGCCGGACTCGAGAAGACCATCCAGTCGAAGGTCGTCACCTACGACTTCGCCCGCCTCATGGAAGGCGCCAAGGAAGTGAAGTGCTCGGAGTTCGGCAGCGAGATCATCAAGAACATGGCGACCCTGTAGGCGCGGAGGAGATTCGAATGACCGCCCGCGCGAAGATTACGGTGGTCGGCGCCGGCAACGTCGGCGCCAGCGTGGCCCAGTACGCGGTGGAGAAGGAGCTGGGTGACGTCGTGCTGGTGGACGTCGTCGAGGGCATTCCCCAGGGCAAGGCGCTCGATCTGCTCGAGGCCGGGCCCGTCCACGGCTACGATTCGCTCCTGACCGGCAGCAACACGTACGACGAGACGGCCAACTCCGATATCGTCGTCATCACCGCCGGCCTGGCCCGCAAGCCCGGCATGACGCGTGACGACCTCCTGTTCAAGAACGCCGAGATCGTGGGCAGCGTCGTCGATCAGGTGGTGGCGCGCTCGCGGAACGCGATCCTGATCCTCGTCACCAATCCGCTCGACGCCATGGTCCAGCTGGCGTGGAAGAAGTCGGGCTTTCCGGCCGAGCGCGTGATCGGCATGGCCGGCGTGCTCGACTCCGCGCGGTTCCGCACCTTCATCGCCCGCGAGCTCGACGTCTCGGTCGAGAACGTCAATGCGTTCGTGCTGGGCGGCCACGGCGACAGCATGGTCCCGCTACCGCGCTACTCGACGGTGGCCGGCATCCCCATCACCGACCTGCTGCCGCCCGATCGCATCCAGGCGCTCGTCACGCGCACCGCCAACGGCGGCGCCGAGATCGTCAACTATCTCAAGACCGGCAGCGCGTACTACGCGCCGGCCGCCTCGGCCGTCGAGATGGTCGAGGCGATCCTCAAGGACAAGAAGAAGATCCTTCCCTGCGCGGCCTACCTGAACGGTCAGTACGGGGTGCATGGCCTCTACGTGGGCGTGCCGGTGAAGCTGGGCCGTCGCGGAGTCGAGCAGGTGATCGAAATCAAGCTGACCGCGGATGAGCAGGCGGCCTTCCAGCGTTCGGTGGGCGCCGTCCGCGAGCTCGTGGAGAAGCTGAAGCTTTAGTTCGGCACAACGGTGGCAATGGTGAAGTCCGCCGCCGACGGCGGGGTGGTCGTGCGTGGTCGGCGGCAGGTCACGAGCAAGATTCGATGCCCGAGGAGATCGGTGCGTGCGATCGGGCGGTCTTCTCGGCGATGCAGGGAGTGATGTGATATGGCCAAGCAGATTCCTGATGGGTTCCACAACGTCAACAGCATGCTCACCGTTCGCGATGGTTCGAAGATGATCGAGTTCTACCGGCAAGCCTTCGGGGCCCAGGAGATCATGCGCATGCCCGGCCCCGACGGCAAAACGCTGATGCACGCCGAGATCAAGATCGGCGATTCCATCGTGATGCTGGGCGACGAGCAGCCTGGCGGCTGCCGGGCCCCCATCTCGGTGGGCGCGCCGACGAGCGCTCTCCACGTCTACGTGCCGGACGTCGACAAGACGTTCAACCAGGCGGTCAAGGCCGGGGCCAAGGTCGTCATGCCGGTCAGCGACATGTTCTGGGGCGATCGCTTCGGTCAGGTCGAGGACCCGTCGGGGCACCGCTGGGGCCTGGCCACGCACAAGGAGGACGTCGCGCCAGACGAGATGGCGAGGCGCGCGAAGGAGTTCTTCGCCAAGATGGGCCCGGGCAAGAAATAGCGGGTCATGCGCGACATCCACGTCAGCGCCATCAGCGACGCCGTCAAGAAGCTCTGCATGGAGGCCAACTGGGAGCTCGAGTCGGACATGCTGCGGGCATTCGACCGGGCGCTGACGACGGAACGCTCACCGGCCGGCAAGCACGTGCTGCAGATCCTGAAGGAGAACGCTCAGCTGGCAAAGACGAAGCGCATCCCGTACTGCCAGGACACCGGCTTCGTGGTGTGCTTCGTCGAGCTGGGCCAGGACGTTCACGTGACCGGCGGGGCGCTCTACGACGCCATCAATCAGGGCGTGAGCCAGGGCTACAAAGAGGGGTACCTGCGCGCGTCCATCGTGCGCTCCCCGTTCGACCGGGTGAACACCGGCGACAACACTCCGGCCGTCATCCACCTCGACGTGGTGCCCGGCGCCGCCATGAAGATCATGGTGATGGCCAAGGGCGGTGGTTGCGAGAATCGCTCGAAGTACAAGATGCTCACGCCGGCGGAGGGTGTCCAGGGCGTCAAGGAGTGGGTCATCGAGTGCGTGAGGACGGCGGGGCCGGATGCCTGCCCGCCGCTGATCCTCGGCGTGGGCGTCGGCGGGACGTTCGAAAAATCCGCGATCCTGAGCAAGAAGGCACTCCTCCGCGAGCTGGGCTCGCCGAATCCCGATCCCACACTCGACGCGCTCGAGAAGGAGCTGCTCGACAAGGCCAACCGCCTCGGCATCGGGCCCCAGGGCTACGGCGGCGACACGACTGCGTTCGGCATCCACATCCTCACGTACCCGTGTCACATCACGTCGCTTCCCGTCGCCGTCACCATCGAATGCCACGCGCATCGGCACAAAGAGGTGATGCTGTGACGGTATGGTGACAACAGCGCCGGACGGCACCAAGGACATCACCACTCCGCTCACCGACGCCGACGTCGAGTCGCTGAGGGCCGGGGACCGCGTGCGTATCACCGGCGTGATGTACACCGCGCGCGATGCCGCCCACGGACGGCTCTTCCCGCTCATCGAGAAGCGCGAGCGGCTGCCGATCGACGTCTACGGCGCCATCATCTATTACACGGGCCCGTCGCCGGCGCGCCCCGGCGACGTCATCGGCTCGGTCGGGCCCACCACGGGCAGCCGCATGGACAAGTTCACGCCGGCCTTGCTCAAGCTGGGCCTCAAGGCCACCGTCGGCAAGGGCCACCGTGGTCAGGCGGTGAAGGACGCGCTCAGGCAGTACAAAGGCGTCTACATGGGAGCCATCGGAGGCGCCGGCGCCGTGCTGTCGGAGTACGTCAAGAAGGCCGAGGTCGTGGCCTATGAAGACCTCGGCACCGAGGCGATTCGCCGGCTCGAGGTCGACCGCTTTCCGGCCATCGTCATCAACGACTGCCACGGCGGGGATCTCTACCAGGACGGGATGAAAGCCTACGCCAGGGAGGGCGCATGAGTCGCGTGATGTCGGAGGCGAGGCCGCCCATCGCGGCCGCCACGCTCCGCAACGACACGTGGTGGGCGCTGCCGCTGACCGTTGTCGTCGTGCTCGGCAGCTTCATCGTCTACTCGACGTGGGCGGCGCTCCAGAACGCTCACTACTACGCTCCGCCCTATCTCTCGCCGTTCTACTCCCCGTGCATCTCGAAATCGTGCCTGCACTCGACGTTCGGCTGGGGCCTGCCCGACATGACGTTTCCCGTCATCGGGATCGTGTCCCCGGCGTTCCTGATCCTGTGGGGCCCGGGGCTCTTTCGGCTGACCTGTTACTACTACCGCAAGGCGTACTACCGCTCGTTCTGGCTGGCGCCGCCAGCCTGCGCCGTGCGCGACGTCAAGGCCGGCTACAGCGGCGAGACGCGGTTTCCGTTGTTCCTGCAGAACTACCATCGCTACGCGTGGTACGTCGCCGTGGTCTTCATCGTGTTGCTCACGTGGGACGCCGTCCTGGCCTTTCGCTTCCCGACGGCGGCCGGCGGCCATCAGTTCGGTATGGGCGTGGGCACACTGGTCATGTGGATCAACGTGGTCCTCCTCGCCGGCTATACGTTCTCCTGCCACTCGTGCCGTCACGTCTGCGGCGGTAATGTCGACGTCTTCTCGCAGGCCAAGGGACGCTACACGTTGTGGCGCTTCATCTCGCGGCTCAACGAGCAGCACCCGATGTTCGCCTGGCTCTCGCTGTTCAGCGTCGGGCTCACGGATCTCTACATCCGTCTGGTCTCGATGGGCATCATCAGAGACGTGAGGATCTTCTAATGGCCCGTCAAGCGTACGAGACGCACGAGCACGACGTCATCGTCATCGGCGCCGGCGGCGCCGGGCTGCGTGCCGCCATCGAGGCGGCCGCCCAGGGTGTGTCGGTCGGCCTGGTCTGCAAGTCGCTCCTCGGTAAGGCCCACACGGTGATGGCCGAGGGCGGCATCGCGGCCGCGCTCGGGAACGTCTGGCCAGAGGACAACTGGCAGGTCCACTTCCGCGACACGATGCGCGGCGGCAAGATGCTCAACAACTGGCGCATGGCCCAGCTCCACGCCCAGGAGGCGCCCGAGCGCGTGCTGGAGCTGGAGCGGTGGGGCGCGCTGTTCGATCGCACCAAGGACGGCCGCATCCTCCAGCGCGACTTTGGCGGCCACCGCTACGCGCGGCTGGCCCACGTCGGCGATCGCACGGGCCTCGAGATGATCCGCACGCTCCAGTATCACGGCATCCACCAGGGCATCGACGTGTACATGGAGTGCAAGGTCGAACGCCTGCTCAAGGACGGCGACCGGGTGACCGGCGCCTTCGGGTACTGGCGAAACACGGGCCAGTTCGTGCTCTTCAAGGCGAAGGCGGTGGTGCTGGCGACGGGCGGCATCGGCAAGGCCTGGAAGATCACGTCGAACTCGTGGGAGTACACCGGCGACGGCCACGCGATGGCGCTGTGGGCGGGCGCCGACCTCATCGACATGGAGTTCGTCCAGTTCCACCCCACGGGCATGGTGTGGCCGCCCTCGGTGCGCGGCATCCTCGTCACCGAAGGCGTGCGCGGCGATGGCGGGACGCTGAAGAACAACACCGGCGAGCGCTTCATGTTCAATTACATTCCCGAGTTCTTCAAAGGGGAGACGGCCGACAACGAGGCGGAGGCCGACCGCTGGTACGCCGACAAGAAAAACAACCGGCGCACGCCCGATCTCCTGCCCCGCGATGAAGTCGCTCGCGCCATCAATTCCGAGGTGAAGGCGGGGCGGGGCAGCCCCCACGGCGGCGTGTTGCTCGACATTGCAACGCGCCGGCCGGCCGATTACATCCGGAAGCGCCTGCCCTCGATGTACCACCAGTTCAAGGAGCTGGCCGACGTCGACATCACGAAGGAGCCGATGGAGGTCGGGCCGACTTGCCATTACGTGATGGGGGGCGTGCGCGTCGACGCCGACACCACCCAGGCGACGGTGAAGGGGCTGTTCGCCGCCGGCGAGTGCGCGGGCGGTATGCACGGCAGCAACCGGCTCGGCGGCAACTCCCTCTCCGACCTCCTCGTCTTCGGGCGCCGGGCCGGCCAGTACGCCGCGCTCTATGCCAAGGACTTTGGCGGCCGGCTCACCGTCGACAACGCTCAGCTCGAGTCGATCGCCCAGGAGACGCTGGCCCCCTTGACGCGCGCCCACGGCGAGAACCCGTACGCGATCCAGGCCGAGCTGCAGGACGTCATGCAGAACCTCGTCGGCATCATCCGCAACGAGACCGACATGAAGACCGCGCTCAAGAAGCTCGAGGTCCTCAAGGACCGGGCGAGCAAGGCGCGGGTCGACGGCGGGCGGACCTATAACCCCGGCTGGCACACCGCGCTGGACCTCGTGTCGCTCCTCGCCGTCGCCGAGTGCTCGACGCTGGCCGCGCTCGAGCGGAAGGAAAGCCGCGGGGGACACACGCGCGACGACCATCCCTACACCGACGACACGTGGGGCACGGTCAACGTGGCGGTGCGCCTGCGCAACGGGCAGCTCCAGATCAGTCGCGAGCCGCTGCCCCAGATGCCGGCCGAGCTCAAGGCGCTCTTCGAGAGGAAATGATGCCGATCTTCACGATGCGGGTCTTCCGCGGCGACGCCCGCGGTGGTGAGTTCAAGGATTACAACGTCGAGGCCGACGAGGGGATGGTCGTCCTCGACGTGATCCACCGGATCCAGGCCACCCAGGCCGTCGATCTGGCCTGTCGCTGGAACTGCAAAGCCGGCAAGTGCGGGTCGTGCAGCGCCGAGATCAACGGCAAGCCACGACTCATGTGCATGACGCGCATGAATCTGTTCCCCGAGGGCGACATCATCTCGGTGGCGCCCATCCGGACCTTCCCGCTCGTACGCGACCTCGTGACCGACGTCTCGTACAACTACGAGAAGGCCAAGCAGGTGCCGCCACTGCGGCTCAAGCCGCCCGAGGCCGACGGCACCTACCGGATGTTCCAGGAAGACATCGATCGCATCCAGGAGTTCCACAAGTGCATCGAGTGCTTCCTGTGCCAGGACGTCTGTCACGTCATCCGGGATCACGAAGAGCTGAAGAAGTCGTTCTCGGGGCCGCGCTTCTTCATCAAGATCGCCGGGCTCGACATGCATCCGCTCGACACGGTGGACCGGCGCGAGTTCGTCGGCCGCCAGGCCGGCATCGGCTTCTGCAACATCACGAAGTGCTGCAGCGAGGTGTGCCCCGAGCACATCCACATCACCGACAACGGCATCATCCCGATGAAGGAGCGGATGGCCGACAACTACGACCCCCTGGTGTGGCTGTTGAGGAAGTTCCGCGGTCACAAGAAGCAGCCTGCGTGAAGATCCACGAGTACCAAGCCAAGGCGCTGCTGCGCGAGTTCGGCGTGGCCGTGCCGCGCGGCGACGTCGCCGAGACGCCCGCTCGAGCGCGCGAGATCGCCCAACGGCTCGGCGGCAAGGTCGTCGTCAAGGCGCAAGTTCACGCCGGCGGCCGCGGCAAGGCCGGCGGCATCAAGGTCGCGGACGATCCGGCCCAGGCCGAGAACGCCGCCCGTCAGATCCTCGGCATGATGCTCAAGACGCCCCAGACGCCGCCCGAGGGCATCCGGGTCCGCACGGTCCTCGTCGAGGAGGCGTCGGCCATCGATCGCGAGCTCTACCTCTCGATCACCCTCGATCGCGGCCGGAGCACGCACGTCGTGATGGCGTCCCAGGCCGGGGGTATGGAGATCGAGGAGGTCGCCGCGCGGACGCCCGAGAAGATCCTGCGGGAGTGGGCGCATCCCGCGCTCGGCCTCGGCGATTTCCAGGCGCGGAGCCTGGCCTTCGGCCTGGGGCTGGCCGGCGATCAGCTCAAGCAGGCCGTCGCGCTGATCCGGAGTCTGTTCGCGCTGTACCTCGCCAAGGACTGCTCGCTGGCGGAGATCAATCCGCTGGTGACGACGAAGGACGGCCGGGTCTTCGCGCTCGATGCCAAGCTGAACTTCGACGACAACGCGCTCGCCCGGCAGAAGGACGTCGCCGCGCTGCGCGACGTCCACGAGGAAGACCCGCTCGACGTCGAAGCCTCGAAGTATGGCCTCAACTACATCAAGCTGGACGGTAACGTCGGTTGCATGGTCAACGGCGCCGGCCTGGCCATGGCGACGATGGACATCGTCAAGCTCGCCGGGGGCGAGCCGGCCAACTTTCTCGACGTCGGCGGTGGTGCTTCGCCCGAGCAGATCGAAAACGCGTTCCGGCTCCTCTCGTCCGACCCCAGCGTGAAGGCCGTCTTCATCAACGTCTTCGGCGGCATCCTGCGCGTCGATCGACTGGCCGAGGGCGTGATCGCGGCCGTCAAGAAGCTCGGGCTGAAGCTTCCGGTCGTCCTGCGCGCCGAAGGCACCAACGTCGAGCTGGGCAAGCAGATGCTGGCGCAGTCTGGTCTCGCCCTCACGATGGCCGACGACATGGCGGATGGCGCGAAGAAGGCCGTGGCGTTCGCCCGGACTGGCAAATGAGACGCGAAGTGAGGCGCAGCCGGGGCGCACCTCGAGCGGCCCACCCACGGCTCGAGCCGGCTCAAGTGAGGCGCAGCCGGGGCGCACCTCGAACGGCCCACCCACGGCTCGAGCCGGTCTCGCGGATCCTATAATGTCCATTCTCGTCGACCGGAACACGCGCGTGGTGGTGCAGGGGATCACCGGCAAGGAAGGCGCCTTTCACGCGGCGCGCTGCAAGGAGTACGGCACCACCGTCGTCGGCGGAGTGACGCCGGGCAAGGGCGGCACGACCCACGAGGGATTCGCCGTCTGGAACACGGTCGAGGAGTCCGTCCGGGCCGAGGGCGCCAACTGCGCGCTCATCTTCGTGCCCCCGGTGGCCGCCGCCGACGCCATCATGGAAGCGGCCGCCGCCGGCGTGCCGCTGGTCGTCTGCATCACCGAGGGGATTCCCGTCGGCGACATGGTGCGCGCGAAGCACTTCGTGCGCGGAACAGCGAGCCGGCTCATCGGCCCGAACTGTCCCGGCCTCATCACGCCCGGCCAGGCCAAGGTCGGCATCATGCCCGGCCACATCCACAAGACCGGCTACGTCGGCGTCGTCTCGCGCAGCGGCACGCTGACCTACGAGGTCGTCGGTCAGCTGACGTCGAGGGGGATCGGCCAGTCGTCGTGTGTCGGGATCGGCGGCGATCCCGTCAACGGCACCTCGTTCGTCGACGTCCTCGGCCTCTTCAACGACGACCCTGAGACGCGCGCGATCATGATGATCGGCGAGATCGGCGGCACCGCCGAGGAGGAAGCCGCCGCGTTCATCCGCGCCCGGGTGAAGAAGCCCGTGGTCGCTTTCATTTGCGGCCAGACGGCGCCCCCAGGCCGCCGCATGGGCCACGCGGGGGCGATCATCGCCGGGGGAAAGGGAACGGCGGCGGAGAAGATGAAAGCCCTGGACGCGGCCGGGGCGACGCTGGTCAAGAGCCCGGCCGACATGGGAGCGACCGTCGCCAAGGTGATCGGAGCGTGAGCACGATCCAGCGAAGCCTCGCCATCATCAAGCCGGACGCCGTGGCCAAGGGCGTGATGGGCCAGATCATCACGCGCATCGAGCAGGCCGGCCTGAAGATCCTGGCCGTCCGGCTCATCCACATGGCTCACGAGGAGGCGGCCGGGTTCTACGCCGTGCACCGGGAGCGGCCCTTCTTTGGGAGCCTCTGCACCTTCATGACGCAGGGGCCCTGCCTGACCATGGTGCTCGAGGGCGAGAACGCCATCCAGCGCTGGCGCGACCTGATGGGCGCGACCGATTTCCGCAAGGCGGCTCCCAAGACGATCCGCGCCGACTTCGCCTCGTCCATCGAGGCCAACGCCGTGCACGGCTCGGATTCGCCCGAGTCGGCGGCGATCGAGATTCCCTACTTCTTCTCGACGCTCGAGATCCACCCGCGCTGAGCGGGGAGCACTTCGGCGCCACGCTGGGCCGGAGCGAGCGCTGGTCGACGATCGCGGGCGTCGCTCTCGGCGTGGTCGGGTTCTCGATTCTCGGCGTCTTCTTCGCCGTGAAGACCGGCAACCCACGGTGGATGTTCCTCAGCCTGCCCTTCGCCGTGATCCTGTTCGTCATCGGCCGCTATGCGCCGCAGGGGTATCGCCTGGCCACGGACGGCGTTCACGTCGAGCGTCGTGCCGGGCCGCGCGTGATTCCGTATCGCACGATCCGCTCGGCCGATCGCGTCGCGCGACCGCTGGCCGGCATCAGCGTGACCGCCTCGAAGGGCCTCTTCGGGCGCTTCGGCCGCTTCTGGAACTCGACGCTCGGCTGGTACCGCCTCTTCCTCACCAATCGCGACACCGTCGTGTGGCTCCAGACGACCACCGGCCTCATCGGACTCTCGCCCGACCGCCCGGACGAGTTCGTCGCTCTTCTGCGCGCCAGAATCTAGGCGCTCGGGCGCCTCGCGCCTGGTACGTCTCGTGCTCCTCTCAGGACGCAACCGGGCGAAGCCCGGTATCTTGCGGAGATCGCTCCCAACGAACGCCGCGGGTCGGCAGGCATTGCCGGTCCCCGGCGGCAGGATCTGCCGCCATCGGAGCGTGACATGTTTCCAATCATCGGCTCGCTGCTCGTCGCGGCCGCCGGGCATCTCCTCGGCAAAGCTGCCGGGAAAGTCTGGGACACCCAGGCCAAGCGCGAGACGGCGCCCGCGGCGGGAGCCTCCTCGGGCTCGTTCGCCTCGGCGCTGTCCAACGAGACTCAGCGTCACGCCCAGGCGCCAGGCCTCACGGCGACCGACGCCTCCCGCGGGCCCGGCCTTCCGCCGGCCAGCGGCGATTTCGGCGGCCTTCGCGACGCCGCGGCCGAGCGGATCGAGGCGCCCTAGCCTCCCGCGGTATCGTGAGAGCGGGAGGACCCGACATGGAGCACGAGATCGGGGAAGCCGCGGGACAGATCTGGCGGTGGCTCGAGGAAAATGGCGAGACGACGGTCGCCAGGCTGAAACAGGACACCAGGCTCACCGAGCCGCTCGTCTACATGGGCCTCGGCTGGCTCGCCCGCGAAGGCAAGATCGAGCTGATCAAAGACAAGCGGACCGTGAAGGTCGTCCTCAACCGTTCTCGGGCCGCCTGACCCGCACCTGTAACACGAGCGCGCACGTGGCAAGGGTGACGAGGCCGAGGACGCCCGCGAACACGCCCCGGCCGGCCGCGGCCGCCGGTCGCACGCTCACTCGTCCGATCACCGGCCGGAACAGCCACTCGTTGCGGTCACCGGGACTCGCGCCCGGGCGGACGAAGACGACGAGCAGCGTGATGAACCCCCCAGGGCCGTCCTCGTGCCACGAGGCGATCTGCGACGTCGGCGTCGCCACGCTCGGGTGGCGTTGCCACGGCGTCGGCTCGAGCGTCCACATTCCCGTCGAGGACAGATAGCGCAGCACGGGCTGACGGGACGGGATGCGAATCACGTAGACGTCGAACGGGACACCAGCGCGTGGCGAGTCGGACGCCTCGAACGTGACGGCCGCGTCGCGGCCTTCGTGAAGCGTCGAGGGCACGCCGACGTCGAGCGGCGCCTCGGGCAACGTCGCGGCGACGGCCGGCGACGCTGCGACCGCCGAGGTCGCCAGGGCGAGGACCGTGAGCGCTGCCGCACGTGCGCGCCTTCGCGGGACCAGCAGCGCTCCGACGACGCCCGACGCGACGAGCGTGATCATGAGGCCGTCGCGGACCGAGCGCGGCGCATAGGTCATCTCGACGTCGTGGCGCCCGGCTCCGAGCGCGACCGCACGGAACGCGTAATCGGCGCGCCCCACGGGCTGCGGGACGCCGTCCACGCGTGCCTGCCAACCCGGAAACCACGTGTCGCTCAGCACGAGCCAGGCTGGCCCGTCGCTCTCCGTCGTCAGGCGCACGCGCTCGGCCTCGTCGACGGTGAACGCGACGTGTGCGACACCGAGCTCGGCGACGCCCGGCGGTGGCGTCAGGCACCCGCTCAGCACGACCTCGTGGCGAAGATCCACCTCGGCGTCACGGATCAGGCGAAGCGCATCCTGATCGTTCGCACAGCGTGCGCGCGCGACGAGGAAGGCGCGGGGCAACGCACGGGAGTTGGTGACGATCCGCGCATCGCGGCCGTCGTAATCGGCCACGACGTGCGCCGGCAGTGCCGCGGTGCCCCGCGAGACGATGACGCGGCGGATCGCGAGGAGATCGAAGACCGGGCTGGCCGCGTCCACCGTGACGTCGATCGATCCGCTGGCCAGGAGCCAGCTCTCGCGCCGCGGACCGGCGAGGTGCTCCACGCGATGCGGCGTCAGCCCGTCGTACCCCGCGACTTCGCGGAGCCCGTACAGCATTCCGAGGTTCTTGCCGGCCCCGAGCACCACGCGCTCGTGAGGATCGGATCGCGCGCGCAGGTGCGTGATCGCCGGCGGCTCGGGATAGAAGAGCGACGACGCGATGGCCGGATTCTCCGTCGCGGCCGTCGGGGCCAGGACGGCGACCTGGGCCGCGAGGAGCAGCCACGCGGCCCGAGAGCCCGCCGGCGCCAGCGCCGCCAGCGTGGCCACGGCGAGAAGGACGAGGAAGAGGACGTACTGGGTGGCCGTCGCGTAGACGAGACCGCCACGGACGAAGATCGGATAGTCCTGGACGACGAGCACACAGGTGAGCGCGGCGAGCGCCACGACGCTCCAGCGCACCGCCCGCTCCATTCGACGCCGCACCTCGGGCGAGGCCGTGGCGAGGGCCTCGAGGCCGAGCGCCGCGAGCACCGAGAGCGCGAAGGCGAAGAAGACGACCATCCGGAACGTGATGACGAACGAGAACGGCGGCAGCGCGCCCAGCCATCCGGTCACGCCTGGCGTGTCGTAGCAGAGCACGGCGGCCACCAGCGCGAGACTGAGGAAGAACCGCGTGCCCGGCCCGCGCCACGCGCCGACGATCGCCGCGGGCAGCGCCACCCAGGGCACGACGCCGACGGTGGCAGCGATCTCGTTCGGATTGAAGTAACCCCAGTAGTCACGGCCGGTGGCGCTCCCGAAGTACCCGGGCATCAGCAACGCCAGCGCCGAGCGCGGTGGCGCCGCCATCACCGGCATCCACTGGGCGCGGTACGCATACACGGCGCTCTCACCGAGGTACTCGAGGAATGGAAGGATCTGCACCGCCGCCAGCGCGCCACCGATCACCGCGCCCGACGCCCAGGCGCCGAGAAATGACCACGGCCGCCGGGTCGCGGGAGCGCGGACGAGAGCCCAGGCGCCGGTCACGAGAAGGGCGACGGCCGTGATCTGCGGGTAGCCGGCGAAGATCGAGACGGCGACGGCCAAGGCGAGGGCGGCGATGGCACGCCGACCGCCGCGCTGCCGCAGCCACTCGCTCGCCGCGAAGAGCCACGGCAGCATTGCCATCGCCGAGCCGACCGCCCAGCCGAGCCACATCACGAGCGCGCCGTTGAGCATGAACGACACGGCACCGACGGCCGAGATCAGCGGCCGGACGGCGAGGAGCCGGAGGAACACGTACACGCCGACGCCGGCCACCGACAGCTTGAGGACCATGATGAGCGTGATGGCGAGCGTTGCCGGCAAGACGTACGCGAGCCACGTCAGCGGAAAGAGCAGGGCGGTCTGAGGATTGGCGAAGAACGGTGCCCCGGCGAAGGCGTACGGGTTCCAGAGCGGGAAGTGACCGGACGCAACCGCGCGGCCCGCGTAGATCAGCCAGGGATCGAACATGAACGCGACGTCGGACTGGAGAGGGTTCGCTGCGAGCAGGCCCGGCGCCAGGCTCGCCCACGGCGGGAACGTCATGAGGATGTCCGCGGGCGAGAGCACCCGGCCGGGCCAGAGCGCGTGAGCGAAGATCACAAACGGCAACAGCGTGAGCGCGATCACGGCCACGGCGTCGGGATGGCGGCGAGCCAAGCCGGTCACGCGATCGCCCACTCGGCTACAATACCGCGCCATGGCCACGAACACCGAACGCGTTGATCAGATCGTTCACGTCCGTTCCGACCGCCTGCGCGCGCTGATCGCCCGGCTGTTCGCCGCCCGCGGCGTTCCCGGCGCGGACGCCGAGACGATGGCCGAAGTCCTGGTCGAGGCCGACCTCCGCGGCGTCGAATCCCACGGGTCGACCCGGGTGGCGGGTTACTGCAGCATGATCCGGCGCGGCCTGCTCAACCCCAAGCCCGACGTTCGCGTCGTGCGCGACACGCCCACCCTCGCCATGCTGGAGGGCGACGGCGCCTCGGGCATCATCGTGGCTCGCCGCGCGATGCAGATGGCGATGGACCGTGCCGCCGCGGTCGGCATCGGCTGCGTGACGGCTCGGAACGTCACCCACACCGGTCTCGTCGGCTTCTATCCGATGATGGCGGCGCGCGCCGGCTTGATCGGGATCGCGATGAACAATGGCCCGGCCATCCTGCCGCCCTTCGGCGGCACCACCCCGACCCTCTCGACCAATCCGTTCGCGGCAGCCTTCCCGGCCGGCGATCGCGAGCCGATCGTTCTCGATATGGCGACGTCCATCGTGGCCGGCGGCAAGCTGCGGCTGGCCTTGAAGAAGGGTAAGCCGATCCCGCCCGACTGGGCGCTCGATCGTCATGGCGTGCCCACGACCGATCCCGACGAGGCTATCTTCCACGGGTTCCTGCAGTGGGCCGGCGGCTACAAGGGCTTCGGCCTCGCCACCGTCGTGGAGGTGCTGGGCGGCGTGCTGTCCGGTGGGCTGTTCGGGAGCGACGTCCCGCCGATGAAGTCGTTCGGTCAGGAGCCGCTGATCACGAGCGCGTTCTACCTGGCCCTCGATCCCGCGCAGTTCATGGAGCTCGACGAGTTTTGCCGCCGCATCGACCGCCTGGTCGAGATGGTGAAGAAATCGGAGCTGGCGCGCGGCGTGGACGAGGTCTTCATCGCGGGCGAGATCGAGTTCCGTCGCCGCGCCGACCGGCTGCGCGACGGGATCCCGCTGAGCCAGGTGGTGTTCGAGGAGCTCGAGACACTGGCCGAGGAATCGGCGGTGACGTTCGACCTCGTGTAGCCGTCAAGGCGACACGGCGCCCCGACCATCAGTAGCTGGCTCAGTCCCAAGACCGAGAAGCGCACGAGCCCGATCGAGGGCCGGGGGCTCTTCGCGCGTGACGCGATCCGCGCGGGTGAGATCGTCGCGGTCAAGGGCGGGGTCGTCATGGATGCCGCCGCGCTCGCCCACGTCAGGGACGAGGTATCGCCCGCCGAGATTCAGATCGAGGATGGTCTCTACATCGCACCCGGCCGCGCCGAGGACGTCGAAGCCAACCTCCTCTGCCTCAACCACTCCTGCAACCCGAACGTCGGGGTCCGTGGTCAGATCACGTTCGTGGCGATGCGTGACGTTCCCGCGGGCGCCGAGCTGACCATCGACTACGCGATGATCGACGGTGATCCGGCCGAGCGGATGGCCTGCGCGTGCGGGGCGCCGGAGTGCCGAGGCATCATCACGGGCAGCGACTGGCGCCTGAAGGAGCTTCAACGGCGCTATTCGGGCTACTTCTCACGGTACATCCACGATCGGTTCGTCGCCGACGGCGGATGACCTCGGGCGGCGCGGGAAGGGTCCGAGTGCGGTAGAGTTGGGGCAGGCGTCGAGGACGGCAGGAGGAGAGCCATGATTCAGGCGCGCAAACTCGGTCACGTCGTGCTGAAGGTCCGGGATGCTGGTAAATCGCGGGACTTTTACACGCGAACGCTCGGGCTGAAGGTCGCCCACGAAGACCTCGAGCGGGGAACCGTCTTCCTCAGCTTCGGCAAGGAGCACCACGACCTGGCCCTCTTTCAGCTCGCGTCGGGCGAGACGCCTGGGCCGACGCAGCCCGGTCTGCACCACATGGCGTGGCAGCTCGGGAGCTTCGAGGAGCTGAAGGCGGCGTACCAGGAGCTGAAGGCGATCGGCGTTCCGGTGGAGTCCACCGTCGAGCACAACGTGACCCGGAGCGTGTATTTCCCCGATCCCGACGGCAACCGCGTCGAGCTGTACTGCGACATGACGGACGATGGTTTCGAGACCATGCGCACCGTCGGACCCCGGCGGGACCACCTGGATCTCGGGTAGCCGCTCCGCGATCCCGCGGCGCGCCTGGTGACGACTGGCATGGCGAGCGCCGGCGACGCGCCCTCCGCGGCGCCCAGGGTCGTGATCGACGTCCCGTCCTGGGTCGAGCCGGCGACGAGATCCCGCCAGGCGTACGGCACGGACGACGAGAAGATGGCGCTCGTCATCGACCTGGCGCGCGAGAACGTCGATCGCCGTACCGGCGGGCCGTTCGGCGCCGCCGTCTTCGAGACCGCCTCGGGGCGCCTGGTGGCGGCCGGCGTCAACAGCGTGACCCGGCTGCAGAACTGTGTCCTGCACGCCGAGGTGGTCGCGATCATGCTCGCCCAGCACCGCGTTCGCTCGTTCACCCTGGGGCCGCCCGCCCTGCCTGCCCACGAGCTGATCACGAGCTGCGAACCGTGCGCGATGTGTCTCGGCGTGACGCTCTACAGCGGGGTGGGCCGCGTGGTGATGGCCGCCGCCCGCGAGGACGCCATCGCGGTCGGCTTCGACGAAGGCCCGGTTTTCGCCGAGTCGTACGCCTACCTCGCCGAGCGCGGCGTCACCTTCGTGCGCGACGTGAAGCGCGCAGAATCCGCGAGCATCATCCGGGCGTACCGCGATGCGGGTGGCCCGATCTACAACGCCCGGTCCACCCCGCGGCCGCCGGGACCAGGGTAGCGTCAGCCCTTGACCGCCCCCGCCGTCATCCCCTTCACGAACCACTCCGACAGGAACAGATAGAGGACGAGCACGGGCAGCGTCGCGATCATGAGCCCGGTGGCCAGCATGCCGACGTCCTGGTACTGATCGGAGACGAGGAACTGGATGGCCAGCGGCAACGTGCGAATCTTCTGCTGGGTGATGAAGACGACCGCATAGAGGAACTCGTTCCAGAAGTAGATGAAGTTCAGGATCACCGTGGTGGCCACGGCGGGCAGTGCCATCGGGAACATGACGCGCCAGAACGTCGCCCAGTCGCCGCAGCCGTCGATGCGCGCGGCTTCTTCCAGCTCGGTGGGGATCTGGGCGAAGAACGCGCGCAACAGGTAGATCGTCAGCGGGAGCTCGGTGACGACGTAGACGAGCGTGAGGCCGATGAGGGAGTTGAAGAGCCGGTACTGCACGAGGATCTGGAACAGCGACAGCAGCATGATCTGCGGCGGGAACATGATCGACAGGAAGATCAACAGGAAGAGCGGCTCGCGCAGCGGGAAGTGGTAGCGTCGGCGGCCGAAGGCGAAGCCGGCCATGGCGCCGATGAGGGTCACGATGAGCACCGAGGCCACGGCCACGATCAGGCTGTTCTTGAAGTACGTCGCGTAGCCGAACTCGTTCCAGGCCGTGGCGTACTTGGCCCAGTGGGCGGGGATGGGCGGAGCATAGTGGCTGCGATAGATCTCGTCGGTGGTGCGGAGCGACATCATGGCCGTCCATATATAAGGACCGGCCGAGAAGGCCGTGTAGGCCAGGACGGGCACGAGCAGGAGCAGCCGGACGAGGCGGCGCGACACGCTCAGAACTCCAGGGCCTCGCGCCGCTGCAGCACGCGCGTGAGCAGCAGCGAGAGCCCGAAGATGATGACGAACCAGATGACGGCGATGGCCGACGGGTAGCCGAGGTCGAGCGTCTTCCACTCGAAGGCGCGCTTGACGACGTAGGTCGCGACGGTCTCCGTGCCCCACATGGGGCCGCCGCGCGTCATCACCCACACCAGCGCGAACTGCTTCATCTTGCCGATGAAGTCCAGGATGACCAGGTTCACGATGGTGGGGCGCAGCAGCGGCACCATGATGCGGAACAGCCGCTGCCAGGCGCGGGCGCCGTCGATCGACGCCGCCTCGAGATAGTCGGACGGGATCGCGTGGATGGCCGCCAGCAGCACCACCATGTTGAAGCCGGCGAACATCCACGTCGTGACCAGGATGAGCGCGGGCAGGGCGGTCGCCGGTGACGCCAGCCACGCCTGGGCGAAATCGCCGAGGCCGACGGCGCGCAGGACGAGATTGGCGATGCCCCAGTCGTAGTTGTAGACCCACAGCCAGATCACGCCGACGACCGGGTAGGACATCAGCACGGGCGTGAACCACACGGTGCGGAAGAAGCGCGCGAAGGGCACGCGCGCGTGGAGCGCGAGGGCGAGGACGAGCGCCAGCGGGATGTCGACGATCGGCGCGACGACGGCCCACACCAGCGAGTTCCGCGCGGCCTTCCAGAAGACGTCGTCGCTCGTGAGGATCTCGCGGAAGTGCTCGAGGCCGACGTACTCGTACAGCATGCCGAGGTCCATCCGGAGCGTGTGCAGGCTGTTGTAGAAGGTCACCAGCACCGGATAGATGGTGAAGGCGGCGTAGAGCAGCACCGTGGGGCCCAGGAAGACGGCGAGGGCGCCCCACGGACGGCGCGCGCGGGGGCGGCGCACGGCCGCCCCCGTGAGGATCAGCGACTCGGTGCGGGCCAGGCTACTTGCCCTTGAGGCGCGCCTCTTCGAGCTTGGCCAGCGCCTCGTCGGCGCTGATCAGCTTGTTCGGCAGCCCCTGGTTCACCGCGGCGACGTAGGTGTCCCACACGCCCGGCTTCATCTGCAGGCGCACCTGCTGGGCCGTGAGGTCCACCCACTTGCTGTTCTTGTTCACCCGCGCGTACTCGTCGAAGTAGCTCTTGAACGGGCTGTCGATCTTGGAGACGTCGGTCTTGATCCCGGTCTGCACGCCGGTCTTGGCCATCCAGAGGTTGCCGATCTCGACGTCAGCGAAGGCGTCGACCACCTTGACGGCCAGCGCCAGGTTCGGGCTCTTGGCGGCGGCGCCCAGCGAGCCGGCCACGCCCAGCAGTTTCTGGTTGTGGCCCTTGCCGTCCTTCATCAGCGGGTAGTTCATCATGCCCAGCTCGAAGTCCTTGGGCTGGCCGCCCTTGTCTTGAGGCACGAACGCGCGGCCCGTGTACCAGGAGCCGACCGGGAACATGCACGCCTTCTGCTCGGTGTGGAAGTAGCGATGCGCCTCGGCCAGCGTCATGCTGGAGAGCGTCTTGGCGTAGGCCCCCTGGTCGATCAGCTCCTTGTAGTACTGGAAGACCTCGACCACGCGCGGGTCCTTCCAGGAGAGCTCACCCCGGAAGAGGCGCAGCGTGTCGTCGGCGCCCAGCTTGTCGAGCAGCATCCCGTTGGGCATGTAGTGCGCTGCCCAGTCTCTATCAGCTGCCCCGGTCGCGAACGCCGCGTAGCCGGCCTTCGCGCACTTGCCCACGAGGTCCTTGAACTGCTCCTGGGTGAAGGAGCCGCCGGCGGGCACGGTGACGCCGAGCTGCTTGAAGATCTTCTTGTTGTAGTAGAGCTCGTCGGACGCCGCCTCGAGCGGCAGGGCCCAGACTCCGGTCTTGCCGCCGGGCCCCGGCCGCGTCCAGAAGGCCTTGCCATAGGGCTCGACGTTCTCCCAGCGCACGCCGGTCGAGAGGTCGGCCATCCACCCGGCCTGCATGAATTCTGGCGCGTCGATGTCGTAGTAGAGGACGTCGGGGAAGCCGGAGCCGGCGGTAAAGGCGGCCCGCAGCGCCGTGAACATGTTCTTCTTCTCGTAGAAGGTGATGGTCACGGTGTGGCCGGGGTTCCTCTGCTCGAACCGCCGTTTGGCCTCGAAGAGGACGGCCTTCTTGTTGTCCTCGATGGCCCAATGGCTCCACCACTGGAGCTCGACGGCCTGAGCAATTCCCACCCCGGCCGACCAGACGGATGCGGCGAGCAGCAAGCACCGGATGAACCCTCGCATGGACGCCTCCTTCAACATGACGATCGCGCTCTGATTAGACTGGACGCCCGGCTGCGTCAAGGGCCTTTACATTTCGGCCATAGATCGAAAGTTCATCCCCATCGAAGTGCGTATTTTTCCGACGCCGCGGAGGCTGGCGCGAAAAATGCTCGATGCTTCGCACCAACGGCGGAGCCAGCCTCGAGAATTGGCTCGAGTGCCCCGTCGTATATATCGTTTTCATTTATATCTTTCATAACGCACGGTGCAGGAGGTTGTTATGCCGGAATCACTGAAGTTACTCGCAGTCTGCCTACCGGACGCTCAGGTCAAGGCGATCGTGGAGGGCCCGATCGACGCCGTCAACGACCATCGTGACGGCGGCGGCACCATCACGGTCATGGGGATCGTCATCCAGATCCCCGCGGGGACTCCGATCACCACGCCGACGGCGACGCTGTCCATGGCGCAGCTCGCCGACTCGACGGCGTTCCCCGGACGCTCGCAGCCCGGCTTCATCGGTGGGGTCGCCATCGTCAATGGAAGCAGCACCGACGGTGTGATCACGGCGACCGACGTGTTCGTCGCCCCCGCCCAGAATTTCCTCGTCGGTCAAGTCACCGGGAATCAGCCCCTCAAGGTCAACGGGGTCAGGGTGCAGATCCTGAACGACGCCCGAATGCCAGGAGGCGTGCTGAGGAACATCTACGAAGGGTTTCCCGTGGCGCCGGCGTCGGTGCCGATGGGCGGCGCGGCGACGGTCGAAGGGTACTTCGGTATCACCGGCACGCTCCACGCGACTCGCGTGGAAGTGGAAGGCGGAACGCCGGCCAAGGCGATTCCGGCTCGCGCTCCGGCCAAGCCACGGCCGACCTGGCGCCGTGACCGACCACTGATCACGTAGCTGCACTGACTTCGTCGCTGAGGAGACGGCTTCGGCGAGTCGAGGCGCGAGCCTCGATTCGCCGCGAGCCGTGTCGACTGCCGGCGTGCGTCAACCCGGCGAGCCGTGTCATGCCACGGGCCGTGTAATACGATGGCGCCGTGAGCTTCAACGCCGCGACCTTCTTCGTGGACCGTCACGTGGCTGAAGGGCACGGCGAGCGCCCGGCCTTCCGTCATCACGGCAGGACGATCACCTGCGCCGACGTCGCCGAGGCGGCGAATCGTGCCGGTCACGCCCTGGCCGGGCTCGGACTCGGCATCGAGCAGCGCGTCGTGCTCGCCCTCGACGACTCCCCGGCGTTCGTGGCGACGTTCTGGGGGGCGGCCAAGCTCGGCGCCGTCGCCGTTCCGGTCAACACGCTTATGCGGAGCGAGGAGTATGCCTTCCTGCTCCAGGACAGCCGCGCCAGGATCGTCGTCGCCGAGACGGCAGTCGCCGAGACCATCCGCGGCGTCAGCACCTCGAGCCCCTGGCTTCGCGCGGTGCTCACCACCGACGAGCTTGCCCGCCTCATGGCCAAGGCCCCGAGCGACCTGACGCCGGCCGCAACGGTCGACGAGGACGTGATGTACTGGGGCTACACCTCGGGCTCGACCGGCCTGCCCAAGGCCGCGGTCCACTCGCATCGCGACTTCGTGGCCGCCGCCGATCTGGTCGGCGTCGGGATCTTCGGCCTGGGACCCGACGACCTGACGTTCTCGGCCTCGAAGATGTACTTCGCCTTCGGCCTCGGCAACACGCTCTACTTCCCCCAGCGGGTCGGGGCATCCTCGCTGCTGGTACCCGAGCGGCTCGATCCGGCCCGAATCTTCGAGCTCATCGAGGCCGAGCGCCCGACCGTGTTCTTCGCCGTCGCGACCGTGTACGCGCGGCTCCTCCAGATCGCCGACGCCAAGCCGCGCGATCTGTCCTCGCTGAGGCTCTGCGTGTCGTCGGGCGAGGCCTTGCCGCCGGCCGTCTTCGACGCGTGGAGAGAGCGCTTCGGCCTCGTCCTGCACGACGTGGTGGGCTCGACGGAAGCGCTCCACGACTTCATCGCGAACCCTCCCGGCGCGACGCGACGCGGGTCCGCCGGCAAGGTCGTCCCAGGCTTCGAGGCCCGGCTGGTCGACGACGAGGGTCAGCCCGTGGCGACCGGGACCGTCGGCCATCTCCTGATCAAGGGCCCGACCACGTCGCCGTACTACTGGAACCGCCGCGAGCGCACGCGGACAACCATGCTCGGCGAGTGGCTGCGGACCGGCGACATGTTCTCGCGGGACGAGGACGGCTACTTCTACCTCGCCGGCCGCTCCGACGACATGCTCAAGGTGCGAGGCATGTGGGTGTCGCCCATCGAGATCGAGGCGGCCCTGGTCGCACATCCCGATGTCATCGAGGCCGCCGTCGTCGGCCGTCCCGACGGCGACGGCCTCCTCAAGGCTCAGGCCTTCGTGGTGATGCGCCCCGGGCATGCGTTGGCCGAGACCGACATGAAGGCCTTCCTTCACGAGCGTCTGGCCGGCTACAAGATCCCCGATCGCATCGAGGTGGTCGACGACCTTCCAAAAACGGCTACGGGAAAGATCCAGCGCTTTCGCCTGCGCTGATGCGCATCGTCATCGATCGGGTGGCGAAGACCTACGTCGATCATCAGGGCCATGCCGTGGACGCGCTCCGCGACGTGAGCTTCAGCGTGCTCCTTCCCGTGTCGTCGGGTGAGGTGACGTTCGAGTCGCCGCCGCCAGGCCGGCCGCTGACCGCGATGGTGTTCCAGGAGTTCGCCCTCTTTCCGTGGCGCACGGTGCAGGGCAACGTCGAGTTCGGGCTCGATGAGCTGGGCATGGCCGTGGCCGAGCGCGGGCGGAAGGCGCGAGCGCTCATCGAGATGACCGGGCTCGCCGGGTTCGAGGCCAGGTACCCGCATCAGCTCTCGGGTGGGATGCGCCAGCGCGTGGCCATCGCACGGGCGCTGGCGGTGGACTCGGCCGCGCTGCTGATGGACGAGCCGTTCTCGGCGCTCGATGCACAGACGCGGCAGCTCATGCAGGACGAGCTGCTCGCGCTCTGGGAACAGGCACGCACCACCATCCTGTACGTCACCCACAACATCCAGGAGGCCGTCTACATGGCCGATCACGTCGTGGTGCTGTCGCGCCCGGCCGGGCCGAGTGCTGGCCGAGATCGTCGTGCCGCTGAAGCGGCCGCGCACCGAGGCGATGCAGGCCGAGCCCGGATACCTCGAGACGGTGGAGCGGATCTGGTCGCTCATCACCTACGCCGGCGTGCGTCAGGCCGACCCGCTGCTGATCCGCGCCGCGGTGTCCTTCGGCGCCGGGCGCCTCAGCGTGATCCGCAAGGTCGTGCTGCCGTCGGCGCTGCCGATGATCGTCGCTGGCCTGCGGCTGGCCGCCGGGACCGCCCTGCTCCTGCTGGTCGCGGCCGAGATGATCGCGGTGGAGTCCGGCGTCGGGTTCCTGGTCCTTCACGCCGGCAACATCATGGCGACGACGAAGCTCATGGTCGGCATCGTCGTGCTCTCACTCCTGGGGGTGCTATCGCACTGGGGCCTGGGCCGCCTCGAGCGGGCCCTGATTCCCTGGCGGGCCGGGACGTGAGGGGCCGGGGTCAGCCGAGCTGCAGGACGTAACGGATCACCGCCACCCAGAGCAGTGAGGCGGAGAGCGCAATCACCGTGCGGCAGACCCTGGCTCGACGGGCCGACACTCGTCGGGGACGCTGGGGCCGCTTCGACATCTGGTGCAGACGTGGCAGCGCCCGGTACTCCTCGATCCAGGCCTGGGCGCTTGTTTGAGCCACGCTCAAGCTTGGAGCAAGTTCCATTCCCGACCCCCTCGCTTTTGATCTTCGGCACTTCACGCTAGACTGGGCCGCTCGCCGAGGCGAGCTTGCCGGCGTGACACTGGAATCGTGCCGAAGGAGGCTCGCTCGGTGCTCCGCGTCCTGATGTTCGCGGCCGTCCTGCTCGTGGCCGGCGGCCCCGTCCAGGCAGCCGAGCGGGTTCGCGTGGGGATCCTCAAGCTCACCTCGTCGGCTCCTATCTTCATCGGAGTGGAGAAGGGCTTCTTCCAGGAGCAGGGCGTGGACGTCGAGCTGACCTTTTTCCAGGCGGCGGCGCCCATCGCCACCGCGCTGGCCGCCGGCCAGATCGACGTCGGGGCGACCGGGCTGACGGCCGCTCTCTACAACATCGTCCTGGGCGGTGAGCGGATCTGGATCGTCGCCGACAAGGGGCGGGAGTGGCCCGGCTACCCGCTCACGGCCATCGTCGTCCAGAAGGACCTCTGGGATGCCGGCGTCCGGGCCGTCAGCGACCTCAAGGGGCGGCGCATCGGCGTGACCCAGCTCGGCTCGACGTTCCACTATCAGCTGGGCAACGTACTGGAGAAGGAAGGCCTCAGCCTCGGCGACGTCAAGATCGCCCCGCTCCAGGCGATGAGCGCGTCGCTCGAGGCGCTCCGGGGCAAGCAGGTCGCCGCCATCACCGCGAAGTACACGGGCGCGTCGCCCGACGTCATCCGCGTCGGATTCCCGTATCAGGACCGCAACGGCCGCTTTCCCGCCGAGGACATCGAAAAGCAGATGACGTGGTGGGTGCGCCACGGCTTCATGAAGGCCACGATCCCGCGGCGCGAGATCGTCGACACCTCGTTCGTCGAGGCCGCGATCAAGGCGTTGGGCGAGTGAGCCTCTCCAAGGTCCTGATCGCCAATCGCGGCGAGATCGCCGTGCGCGTCATGCGCGCGTGTCGCGAGCTCGGCGTCGCGACCGTCGCCGTCTTCTCCGACGTCGATCGCGACGCGCTCCACGTCCAGATGGCCGACGAGGCCTACCCGATCGGCGCGGCGCCCGCGGCCGAGAGCTACCTGAACATCGAAAAGATCGTGGGCGTCGCCAAGAGCGCGGGCGCCGACGCGATCCATCCCGGCTACGGCTTCCTGGCCGAGAACGCGGCGTTCGCCGAGGCCTGCGCCGAGGCCGGGCTGATCTTCGTCGGCCCACCGCCGTCCGCCATCCGGGCCATGGGCGACAAGATTGCGGCGCGCCGCCTGGCCCGCGAGCTCGGCGTTCCCACGATTCCCGGCACGCTCGAGCCGGTCAGCGGGGACGACGCGGCGCGCGCGGCTGCGCGCGAGGTCGGCTACCCGGTCATGATCAAGGCGGCGATGGGAGGTGGCGGCAAGGGCATGCGGCTCGTGCGCCGCGAGGAGGAGCTGATGGCCGCGCTCCGGATGGCGCGCAGCGAGGCCGGCAGCGCCTTCGGCGACGCGTCGGTCTATCTCGAGCGCGCGATCGAAGAGCCCCGCCACATCGAGATTCAGGTGCTCGCCGATGGCCACGGTCATGTGATCCACCTCGGCGAGCGCGAGTGCTCGATCCAGCGCCGCCACCAGAAGCTCGTCGAGGAATCGCCGTCGCCCTTCGTGGACGCGCCGCTGCGCGAGCGCCTCGGTCAGGCGGCGTGTCGGGTGGCCAGCGCGGCCGGCTACGTGAACGCGGGCACCGTGGAGTTCCTCGTCGACGTGCGCGGCCAGTTCCACTTCCTCGAGATGAACACGCGGCTCCAGGTCGAGCATCCGGTCACCGAGCTGGTGACCGGCCTCGATCTCGTGCGCGAGCAACTGCTGATCGCGGCGGGCGAGCCGCTGGGCGTGCGCCAGGAGCTGCGGCCCGCGTCGGGGCCGGGCGTGCGCGACGACTCCGGCATCGGCGAGGGCTACACGGTGCCCCGGCACTACGACACGCTGCTCGCCAAGCTGATCGTCTGGGGTGTCGACCGCGCCGCGGCAATCGCCCGCATGTCGCGAGCGCTGGCGGAATACAAGATCGTCGGCGTGAGGACCACGATCCCGGTGCTCGAGCGCATCGTGGCCCACGAGGACTTCCGCGCGGGGCGACTGTCCACGGCCTTCATCGATCGTCTGCTGCCGGGCCTGCAGGCCGACACCGGCCGTCACGGCGACATCGCCATCATCACGGCCGTGCTCGATCACTATGCGCGTCTCCGAAGCGTGGCCTCGTCAACGACGCCGCCGACGGCGCCCAGCGCGTGGCGTCTCGGCGTCAGGCCGGGTTGGAGAGCGCGTTGAACGGGGCCCATATGATGGATCGAGACGTTAGCCGGACCATTCCACGTTGGCGGCCACGAAGGCGGCATAGGATCCAGCACGAAGTTCAGCAATGACACTTATCATGACCGTCGCCAACGCCTCAGGCGTGTACCAATCGTCGGATTACCAGCTAACTGACTTAGCAACGGGTGCACCGATCTCGGATCGTGCTGGGGCGAAGCAACTCCAGGCAAGCTTTAACGGGCTCGATGTCAGACTCGCGTTCACCGGAATTGCGACCGTTGGCGTAGGCGCGGCACGCCAACGCACGGTCGACTGGCTCGCGGAAGAGCTTAAGGCACTGGCGGGGGATTCGCAGCTACAGGATATCTGTGAGGCGCTGGCAAACCGAAGCATCGCGGTCGCGCACCCTCACGGACTGCGAGGTGTCCTTGAGCTCATTCTCACAGCCGCCGCGGTCGGCGAGCCATTCCGTGTCGCCGTGATTTCTAATGTCGATTGGCGCAAGCGCCCACCTGAGGCAAAGCGGAAGTTCACCATTGGAATTCACACAATCACAAGACCTTTTCAACTCATCTCGGGTTATCGCGGTTCCGTCCCAAGTTCACAACGGCATTGCTTGCGGGCGCTCGCGAGGGACACTACCAAGTCCCCGGTGCAAATGCTTGACGCATTAGCCCCAATCCGAAAATAGATCAGGCGGCAAGGCGTTGCTCCAGTCTCG
>WNFT01000373.1_pt1 | contig 35865 bp, 28 predicted proteins | sample 5400191 | NCBI WGS metagenome assembly WNFT01 (sample SAMN13153359, study PRJNA577476) | soil metagenome | isolation source: 80 cm saprolite under Madrone tree | place: USA:California | collected 2016-06-14 | reverse complement strand
CGGTGCTGTGCGGATCGCGCAAATACCCGATCAAGGAGCCGTTCGTCGAACTGTTGAAGAGTTCGCTCAATACCTTTCTCAATGCCATGACGTTTCCGGACAAGACCTGCTATCCGGTCGCAAGCCAGAACGTTCAGGATTTCTACAATCTCATCGACGTCTATCTGGATGCGGTGTTCCATCCACGTCTGACGCCGCAGATCTTCCAGCAGGAAGGCTGGCATTACGAGCTTGACGCGCCCGATGCGCCGCTCGTCTACAAGGGCGTCGTGTTCAACGAGATGAAGGGCAACTATTCCTCCCCCGACAGCATGCTCCGCGAGCTGTCGCAACAGTCGCTTTATCCCGACATCACCTACGGGCTCGATTCCGGCGGCGATCCGAAACACATTCCGGACCTCACTTACCAGCAGCTCAAGGAATTCCACGGCAAGCACTATCACCCGTCCAACGCCAAGCTGTTCTTCTACGGCGACGATGACCCCGACCAGCGGCTGCGCCTGCTCGACAAGTATCTTGGCGAATTCAATCGCATCGAGGTCGATGCCCGTGTCCCGCTGCAGCCGCGCTTTGGCGCACCGAAACGGCTCACCCGCACCTATGCGGCCGGGGCCGCCGAGGAAGAGCCGCAACCCGAAGCGGACAAGCCCAAGGAATCGATGATCTCCGTGAACTGGATGATCGACGAGATCGTCGACATCGAAACCGCCCTCGGCTTCGACATCCTGGAGCACATCCTGATCGGCAATCCGGCGGCGCCGCTCTACAAGGCGCTGATCGATTCCGGTCTCGGCGAAGGCCTGGCCGGCGGCGGCCTCGACGACGGGCTGCGCCAGCCGATGTTCTCGATCGGCCTCAAGGGCATCAACCCGGCCGACGCCGACAACATCGAACGGCTCATTGCCGATACCATCGGCGCTCTCGCGGACCATGGCATCGATCCGCTGACCGTCGAGGCCGCGCTCAATACGGTCGAGTTTGCGCTGCGCGAGAACAACACCGGCTCATTCCCGCGCGGCATCGTGTTCATGCTGCGGGCGCTGCGGTCATGGCTGCACGGGCGCGATCCGCTAACGCCGCTCGCCTTCGCGGCGCCGCTTGCCGCCATCAAGGGCCGCGTCGCGGGCGGCGAGCGCTATTTCGAGAATCTGCTGCGCCGTCATTTCGTCGACAACCCCCACCGCACCGTCATGGTGCTCAAGCCGGACCGGGAGCAGGCCGAGCGCGAGGCGCAAGAGGAGCGGGCGCACCTGGAGCAAGTGCGCGCCGGAATGACGGACACCGACGTCGGCGTCGTGGTGGAGGCGACGCGCACGCTCAAGGCGCTCCAGGAGCGCCCCGACCCGCCCGAGGCGCTCGCCACTATCCCGACGCTCAAGCTCTCCGACCTGCCGCGCGAGAACAAGACCATTCCCATCGAGGTGACGAGTCTGCGCGACACGCGGGTGCTCTACCATGATCTTCTCACCAATGGCGTCCTCTATCTCGATTTGGGCTTTGACCTGCACACCCTGCCGGCCGAGCTTCTCCCCTATGTGCCGCTGTTCAGCCGCGCCCTGACGGAGACCGGCGCTGGCGACGACGACTTCGTGCGGCTTTCGCAGCGGATCGGCCGCTCCACCGGCGGCATCCGCCCGACGCGCTGGACTTCGACCGTGATGGGCGATGCGAGCGCCACCGCGTGGCTCACCCTGCGCGGCAAGGCGCTGCCGGACCAGGCCGGCGAATTGCTGGCGATCCTGCGGGATATCCTTAAGCGCGCCCGGCTCGATAACCGCGAACGCTTCGAACAGCTGGTGCTGGAAGAGAAGGCGGCTCTCGAATCCCGGATCGTGCCGGCCGGATCAAGCTATGTGGACCGGCGCCTGTGCGCCGCTTTGCACGAGGCCGACTGGGCGGACGAGCAGATGGGCGGGGTGAGCTACCTGTTCTTCCTGCGCAAGCTCGCCGACGATATGGCGACCGGGTGGGACGGCGTGCTGGCAGCGCTGGAGCGCATCCGCACCACGCTGGTCAATCGCGCCGCCATGCTGTGCAACGTCACGGCGGAAGCCGCCGATTGGGCACGGCTTGAGCCGCAGCTGGCGGATTTCCTCGGCGCCCTGCCTCTCGCCTCTGTTACAGCCGCGCCATGGCGCCTCGCCGACAGCCCGCGCGCCGAGGGCCTCGTGGTGCCCACCAAAGTCAACTATGTCGGCAAAGGCGCGAACCTCTACCGCGAGGGCGTAAAGCCGAGCGGCGCTCATCTGGTGGCGCGCGCCTATCTTCGTACCAGCTGGCTGTGGGACAAGGTCCGGGTGCAGGGCGGCGCTTACGGCGGCCAATGCATGTTCGACCGCTATTCGGGCGATTTCACTTTCGTCTCCTACCGCGACCCCAACCTGCTCGCCACGCTCGACATCTATGACCGCACGGCGGAGTTCCTGAAGGGCGCCGACCTCAGCGAGGCCGAATTGACGCGCAATATTATTGGCACGATCGGGGAGATCGATACCTACCGGCTGCCTGACGCCAAGGGGTTCGCGTCGATGCAGCGCTATTTGATCGGCGACACCGACATGGGGCGCCAGCGTATGCGCGAGGAGATCCTGTCGACCACCGCCGCCGACATCCGCAATTTCGGCGACGCCATGGCGCAAGTCGCTGCGAAGGGCCGCGTAGTGGTGCTCGGCTCGGAGCAGGCGATCGAGGCGGCAAATGCGGAGAGGCCGGGGCTGCTGACGGTGTCGCGGGTGATGTGAGGGGCGGATAAGCGCAAAGAGGTCGGCTGCCGCCTCGGGCCGGAAGCTTATGCGTCATCCGGATCAGCCTTCGGCTGGCCTTCGTGACAGGCGCGCAGGCGCGCGAACACGTCCTCGGCGGCTATGTCCGCGCGCGGATCGGCTAAGGAGGCGCGGATTTTCTGACGCATCACCCTCATCGCGACGCGCTGATTTCCGATTGGACATGTTCTGAGTCCTTCTTTAGAGTCATTCCAAATAGGCGCCATGGGAGGACACGATGATCGCACGAAAAACAAAGGCGAGTTGGGGCCGGCACCTTCGGTACGCCGGCTTCGGTCTGTTCACAGCCCTGGTCATGCTCGGTCAGCCCGGACAAACCAGCGCCGTGGAGGCGACAAAACCGGGCGAGCGTTTCGAGATCACCAGCGTCAAGGCGGTGCGGCCGACGCTGGTGGACACGATCGCGGCGCTGCAACGGCGCGACATCGCGGCCGCCAAGGCGGCGTTCGCAGCCTACGACTCCCTCTGGAACGGCATTGAGGTGTACATCAACACGCGCAGTCGCCCCATGTATGAGGCCCTGGAGCTCGTCCTCCAGGCGAAGATCACCAAGGCCCTGGACGCGTCCAATCCGGACGGTGCGGCCATTCTGACCGACGCGCAGGCCATGCTTGTCAAATATGACGAAGCCATCGACATAGTGGCGAAGGCGCCGCCCCTCACCCCGCTTTATGACGACATCGCTCGCCTGCGTATCGTTCGGGCTCACCTGCGCGAAGTGGTGCCGGCCCTCAAGGCTGGAAGTTTCGACAAGGCGCGCAAATCCTTCGCGGCCTTCGATGCCACCTGGGACAGCATTGAGGACATGATCAAGGCGCGCTCCGCCGACGACTATGTGGCGATCGAGAAAGGCATGATCGAGATCGAGAAGGCGCTGATGCCGGAGAAGCCGGACGTTGCGGGGGTCACCGCATTGGTCAACGGCGTGATGGCGAAATACAACGCCAGCCTGGCCGAGGTGGTGAAAGAGGCGCGGAGCCGTCCGTAGAGGAGGCTCCGATGGACGCACAACCACAGCAGGCTCCCGCCGATTCCGCCGGGGCTGACCGCATTGAGCTGCTGCGCCGCTGGATTCTCGTCATTCTGGTGCTTGGCCTGCTCGGCACCGTGACGGAGCTGGTGCTGCTTGAGCATTACGAACAGCCGCTGCAATTCGTGCCCTTGGTTCTGATCGCGGCGGCGGTGGGCGTGCTGTCGTGGGAGTTCCGGCGGCACGATTTGACGAGCCGCCGCGCCACACAGATCGTGATGGCGCTGTTCGTGCTGGCGGGTTTCGTCGGGTTCGTCGCGCACTTTCAGGGGTCGGCCGAGTACCAGCTTGAGCTCAATCCGGACATGAGCAATTGGGAGCTGTTGGAAAAAATCCTGCGCGCCAAGGCGCCGCCCCTGCTCGCGCCCGGCATGATGCTGCAATTGGGCCTGCTCGGCCTGGCCTACGTGTTCTCCGATCCCCTTTTTCGAAGGAGAGAGACGAAATGATGATGCACCGCGTCGCTGGCGGATTTTTCGGAACGCTGGCAGTTGCTGTGGCGCTGCTGCTCGCGGTGCAGGCATCACCCGCTCGCGCGCAGGCGGCGAAAGGACTGATCGACCCCAACACCGCCGCCGAAAGCGACCTGCAGGCGCTGCCCGCCATGACGCCTGCCATCGTGAAGGGCATGGTCGAGCGGCGCCCCTTCAAGACCGTGATCGAGCTGAACAAGTTCCTGCTCGACCAGAAAGTGACGCCCGAGCAGGCGCGGGAGTTCTATCGCAAGGCCTTCGTGCCCATCAATCTCAACACCGGCACGCGCGACGAACTCCTGCTGATCCCCGGCGTCGGCTCGCGCATGTCGGCCGAATTCATGGAATATCGGCCGTGGAAGAACTGGACGCAGTTCGATAAGGAAATCGGCAAATATGTCGGGCAGGCGGAAACCGACCGGTTTAAGCAATACGTATTCATTCCGCCGAACTGAATGATACATCACTCCGACTTGATACCGAGCTTGCGCACCAGCGCGCCCCACTTCGCCTCTTCCTCGGCCAGGTCCTTCGCCTGCTGGTCCGCCGTGCCGGGGAGCGGTTCGCCGCCTTCCTCGGCGATGCGCGCGCGCACATCCTCGCTGCGGAGCGCCGCGCGCAATTCGGCATTGAGCCGATCCGCGACGGCGCGGCTGATGCCTGCGGGCGCCACCATGCCGTAATGAATCACGGCGGCGTAGCCCGGCACGCCCGATTCCGCGATGGTCGGCACATCGGGAAAGATCGACGACCGCGCCTCGCCGGTGACCGCAATCGTGCGCAGCAAACCGCTGCGGATCTGTCCGAACACCGACGGAAACGTCGAGATCGCCATATCGACATGGCCGCCCACAAGGTCGCCCTGCATGGCGCCGGTGCCGCGATAAGGAACGTGGGTCAGCTTGATGTTGGCCATCACGGCGAGCAGCTCGGTCGAAACATGGGAGCCCGACCCGATGCCGGCCGTCGCATAGGTGATCTTGCCGGGCTGTTGGCGGGTGAGCGCGATCAAGTCAGCAATGCTACGCACCGGGAGCGACGGATGGGCAACGAGGATCTGCTGATAGGAGGCGATGAGCCCGAGCGGCGCGAAATCCCGCCGCGGATCGTAACCGGGATCGGCATAGAGCGCCGGGGCGATCGCAAACACGCCCGAGTGGCCGACCATCAGGGTGTGGCCATCGGGCGGCGCCTTGGCGACTGCCCGTGCCCCGATGGTGCCGGCGGCGCCGGCGCGGTTCTCGATCACGAATTGCTGGCCGAGCGCCTGGCCCATGTGCTGGGCGAGGAGCCGCGCCAGGATGTCGTTGCCGCCCCCCGCCGCAAACGGCACCACGATGGTAACCGGACGGGTTGGATAGACTTGCGCTGCGGCCGGCCCGGCGGCGCTCAGGTGCGCCGCAACGAGGACGGCGGTGAAAGCCGTCGTGGTTCGCGAAGATCCATTCGTTGTCATGGCACTTTCCGATCGGCGCAACTCTACCCCATCGGGACACGCTCTGGACAGCAGAGATTCCGCTGCCTAGTTGTGCCCATTCGAGCCTAATGAAGCCAATCCCGGGAGACCATGAGTTCCGCCGCTTTACTGGTCGATCCCCCGGACGTCCTCGTCGTTGGTGCCGGCAATGCTGCGCTGTGCGCCGCGATCTCGGCGCACGAGAGCGGGGCGCGCGTGCTCATGCTGGAGGCTGCGCCGTTCGAGGAGCGTGGCGGCAACTCGCACTTCACCGGCGGCGCCTTCCGGTTCGCGTTTTCGGGCGTCGATGATCTCATCGCCGTGCTGCCGTCGCTGGCGCAGGAGAACCTCGATGACGTGGATTTTGGCGCCTACACGCAGGAAGATTTCTTCGACGACCTGTTCGCCCTGACGCAAGATCGCTGCGATCCCGATCTCGCCGAAATCCTGGTGCGCAGCAGCCTCGACACGGCGACGTGGGTGGTGCGGCAGGGTGTGAAGCTGCAGCCGGGCCTGGGGCGCCAGGCCTATCAGGTCGATGGCAAATTCAAGTTCTGGGGCGGCCTCGCGCTGCACATCTGGGGCGGCGGGCCGGAGTTGCTCAAAGCGCTCTACGCAAACGTCGAGCGGCGCGGCATCCAGATCATGTACGAGACCCCGGCAACAGGTCTTATCCGGGAGGATGGACGGCTGCGCGGCGTGATGGCGGAGTACCGCGGCGCGCCGCGGGCGATCCGGGCCGGAGCCGTGGTGCTTGCGTGCGGGAGCTTCGAATCGAACCCGGAAATGCGGGCGCGATACCTAGGCCCCGGTTGGGAGCTCGCCAAGGTGCGCGGCACGCGCTTCAACATGGGCGCGGGTCTCACCATGGCGATGAGCATCGGGGCGAGGCCGTACGGTCACTGGTCCGGCTGCCATTCCGTGGCGTGGGACATCAACGCGCCGCCATACGGGGATCTCACCGTCGGCGACCAGTTCCAGAAGCACAATTATCCGTTTGGCATTCTGGTCAATGCCAAGGGCGAACGCTACGTCGATGAAGGCGCCAATTTCCACAGCCACACCTACGCCAAATACGGCGGCGAGATCGTCAAGCTGCCGGGCATGTTCGCCTGGCAGGTGTTCGACGCCAAGGTAAACCCCCTGCTGCGCAGCGAGTATCGCATCCGCCGGGTCACCAAGGCGGAGGCCGGCACGCTGGAGGAACTGGCCGGCAAGCTCGACGGCGTCGATGCGGCGCGGTTTCTGCGCACTGTGCGGGATTTCAACGCCGCCTGCCGCGTCGATGTGCCGTTCAATCCCAATATCCTCGACGGCCGGCGAACGCACGGCCTCGCCGTCGACAAGACAAACTGGGCCAATCCGCTCGATACCGCGCCATTTCACGCATATCACGTGACCACCGGCGTCACCTTCACGTTCGGGGGCTTGAAGATTTCAAAGCGGGGCGAGGTCGAGGACCTCTATGGTCGGGTCATCCCGGGCCTTTACGCGGCCGGCGAAATGGTGGGCGGACTGTTCTTCCACAATTATGCCAGCGGCACCGGCCTGATGTCGGGGGCGACCTTCGGCCGGCTTGCGGGACGAAGCGCGGCGGAGTTTGCCCGCAAGTCAGGTTGATGCTCTACTTCCGCGGCTCCAGAATCTGATCGAGCCGTGCGGGAACGCTCGCGTCCCGCTCCAGGTGCGGATAACGCAGCCCGTCGTGGTAATCGATACGCACGGTGGTGTAGCGGTCACCGTTCTTGACCAAGAGTTCGATCGCCGCCGCACTGGTCTTGGCGGCTTTGACAATGTCCCTCAGGCGATCGCTATCATAGGCCACGCCGTCCACCGCGATGATCTGCGTTCCGACGGTGAGGCCGGCGGCGTAGGCGGGACCGCCCCATTGTACATCCGTCAGTTTGTTTTCCCTGCCGACAACAAGGCCCAGCGAGAAGGTGAGATCGGTGAGTTTCCGGCGGGCCTCTCTCTTTTTCATATAGTCTGACGGCGTGTCGGAATAGACCAACCGGTAGCCGCCGCGCGCAATGCCGTCGAGCGGCGCTTCGCTGTCGTGGCTTTCAAGACGCGTGCGCAAAAAATTTGCCCAATCATATGGCTGCAAGGCGTTCAGCGTTCTGACCACGTCGTCGAAGGCGTAGGGCTCTGACGGCATCCACTTGCCATTGTCGAGGCCGAAAAATGCGGACGCGAAGTCGTCCAGCGACTTTTGCCCGCCTGAGCGTTCGCGGATCAAGGTGTCGACATCGAGCCAAACCAACTGGCCTTCCGAGTAATAGTCTTCGCTGCGCTGCCAGCTCCGCCAGGGAATCGCGCGCCGACCGGCAGTAATTGGATCGTTGGTGGTGTCCGCAAGCGACTTCCATTCGCGGCCGGCGCGGTGAACGTAAACCGCGGCGACGTCGGCAAGGGCATCCAAGGCCTGCTCCTTGCTCCAAAGCCCCGCCCGCGCCGTCAGCACCTGCCCCCAATATTGGGTTTGACCTTCATAGACCCACAGCAAGCTGTCGCGCATGGGCACGTTGTAATTTGCCGTCCACAGATCCGCGGGGCGCCGGAACTTGCCATTCCAGGAGTGAGCATATTCGTGTGGTAACAGCGTGCGGGTATCCGTGTTCTTGTCCCACTCCGTAAAGTATGTTGGCGGAGTCACATTCTCACTGGAGCGGTGATGTTCCAGTCCGATCCCGCCCATGCGGTCGGTAAGGGCGAGCAAGAAGTCGTAGCGGTCATAGTGGTGAGAATTGAAAAGCCTGTAGGCCTGAGTCACCAGCGCGCGATGCGCGTCGAGATGCTCGGGCTTTGCCTCTAACAGGTCGGCGCGATCGGCGAAAACATTCAGCCGCACCGGCACCGACGCAGATGCATCCAGCTCCACCCGCTTGACATGCCGGCCAGCGAACGCGGGCGAGTCCACGAGGGTCTCCAAGGAAACAGGCCTGAACGTCGTGGAGGAACCGCTCGCAGAGGCAGCCTCGAGGGCCGTCGCGAACTGCCAACCGTCCGGAAGCGTTAAGCTTGGTTCGAAGGTGATCTGCCGCGCGAAATGGCCCGCCGGATAGAGGACGACGCTGCTCCACTGCAGATTGAGCATCTCCGGCGTCGTGACAATGCGGCCCTCGTTGCCATCACCTGCCGAGAGGAACTGAAATTCCACATCAAGACTCGTGGCGCCTGCGGGTACGTTAATGTGAAACGCGTAGACGTCGACTGCATCGCGCACCCACTCCACCCGCCGGCCGTTGGCCTGAATCACCAAGCCGGCGAGGGCGTCGATCCTGCCGGTGGGAGAATGAGTCCCCGGGTGCCATTTGGGATAGAGCAACGTTAGCGAACCGGCTTGCACCGGGATCGTTTCCTTGATGCGGAAGATGTGGCGGGTCACGTCGGTGGCATCGACCGCAAGACGAATCGCACCGGGGAACGGCACATCTTTTGGCGCCGCGATCTCGGGCGGCAGAGGCAGCGGCGTTTGCGCCGACGCAACGCCGGCCGCGATGAGCACGCCGCAGCCGGCAACAAAGACCAAAGGTATCGATTTACGACCGCTCATTTGGCCCCTCACGCCACAAGAGGTTGTGTCGGCTGATCATGCGCTACGCTGCAGGCGCTTTCAATGACAAAACGCCTCCGTTGCGCGCTCGCGGATTTGCAGTGCGTTCTCACGTCATCGAATCATCGCTCTATCGTCATCCCGGCTTATCGCCCACGTGCACCGCGCCGACTGCCACCGGGCGGCGCAAAATGACGCTGCGCAATATTGAGGGCGTCGCTTGATATCGGGGCGAGCAAATCATTAAATGAATCAATCGATGTGGGGAGCGCAACGAACATGTGGATTTACATCATCTCCTGTCTCGCCGCCGCGGCCATTGCGATCGGCGCTGCCGTTTCGTTGGAAAAATTCCGGGAACCAGCGGCGGTCGCCTTCACGACCTCCGGCGCGCGCATCTGAGCTCGGCGCGGCGGTAGGGTGGGCAAAGGCGCATGCCGCAGCTGATGACATAGCGCGCGGCCGTGCGCGACTTTGCCCACGCGGTCAAACGGCGAGGCTGGACGGCGTGGGCAAAGGCGCATGATAGGCCGCGCAACGTTGCCCAGTGCGCGTGATGCGCCTTTGCCCACCCTACTTTGCTACTCCGCGGGGGCCACGTTGCCCTGCGGCGCTTCGGCCTGTGCCTTGACGCTCTCCTTCTCAAACCAAACGCTGTGGTGTTGCTTGGCCCAGTTGCGGTCGACCGTGCCGTTCCACATCGCTTCAAAGGCGCCTTCCATCCCGATTGTGCCGATATAGACGTGAGCCAGCATGGCTGCAACGAACAGCATTGCGACGGCGCCGTGAACCATTTGGGCCAATTGCATGCCGGCGATGTCGGTCAGGTAGAACGGGAACATCAAGAGATAGCCGGTGGCCGCAACGGCGGTGCCGCCGATGACGACGATCCAATAGATCATCTTCTGCCCCGCGTTGAAACGCTGCGCCGGCGGATGCTTGGCCGCGAACAGCCCACCGCCCTGTTTCAGCCATTCGACATCGAGCCGGGTCGGAATGTTCCAGGCAACCCACATCAGGAGGATCGCGGCGACGCCAAGCGTGAACGGAAAGCTCAGATAGTCGTGCGCGTACTTGGCCCACTGCGACCACGTCGCGAACGTCTCCTCGGCGACCAACGGCATGATGAGATCCTTGCCGAACGTGATGTTGAGGCCGGAAAGCGCGAGAACCACGAAGCAGGTTGCCGTCATCCAATGCACAAGGCGTTCGAACATGTTGAAACGAACGATGGTGCGCCATGACCGTCCGGATTCGAGCCTTACCATTCCGCGGAGCAGATAAAACAGCACCAGCAAGGCGAGCATGCCGAGGATCGCGATCGCGCCAAGCCAATGCAGCGTGATCTCATGGAACTGCCGCCACGCGCGTCCGGCCGGCTGTTCGATGTTGTATGACTTGACGTCCGGAATGCTGCCACGCCCGCTGATGATCCGCATCTCGCGCAACAGCTCCTGTTCCTTGACAGAACTCGCCGTCGGATTGACTGCAGTGTCGGAACTGCGCTGCTGGGCGCTGGCCGATGGCGCGAGCGCGACGCATGCGAGGAGGAAGCCGAAGAGCAGCACTGAACGCAGGAGGGCGGAAACGCCGGCCGCAAAGCGAATGCGCCAAAGAAATTTTGTCATGGTCGTTCGATCCTGCCTACGACTCGATCGTCTCGCGGTACGCGGTCATCCAGCCCCACGCCCCCGACCCGTAGCCGCGCGTGGCGACGCGCTCCTTGTAGATGTCGGCCACCTCGTCGCCGTCGCCGGCCAGCAGCGATTTGGTCGAGCACATCTCGGCGCACAGCGGCAGTTTTCCTTCGGCCAGACGATTGGCGCCGTATTTTTCGTACTCCTCCTTCGAGCCATCGAGCTCCGGACCGCCGGCGCAATAGGTGCATTTGTCCATCTTGCCGCGGGAACCGAAATTGCTCACCTGCGGATATTGCGGCGCGCCGAACGGGCAGGCGTAGAAGCAATAGCCGCAGCCGATGCACAGGTCCTTGGAGTGCAGCACGACGCCATCATCCGTGGTGTAGATGGCCTTGGTCGGACACACGGCCTGGCATGGGGCGTCGGTGCAGTGCATGCACGCCATCGACACCGACCGCTCGCCGGGCTTGCCGTCGTTGATGGTGACGACGCGCCGGCGGTTGATGCCCCACGGCACCTCGTTCTCGTTCTTGCAGGCGGTGACGCAGGCGTTGCACTCGATACAACGGTCGGCGTCGCAGAGAAATTTCATTCGAGCCATGATCCCCTCCTCAACCTGCCCTGATCTGGCAGAGCGTCGCCTTGGGTTCCTGCATGCCGGTCACCGGATCGAAACCGTAGGTCGTGATGGTGTTCACGCTTTCCCCGATGACGATGGGGTCGCAGCCGGGCGGATACTTCGCGCGCTGATCGACGTTCTGGAAGCGGCCGGCGAAATGGAACGGCATCCAGGCGACTCCCTTGCCGACCCGCTCGGTGACCAGCGCTTTCACGCGCGTCACCTTGCCGTTCGCCATCTCTGGCCCCCACACCAAAGCCCAGCCGCCGTCCTTGATGCCGCGCTCGGCGGCATCCGCAGGATGGATTTCGACGAACATGTCCTGTTGCAGCTCGGCGAGCCACTTGTTGGACCGCGTCTCCTCTCCGCCGCCCTCGAACTCGACGAGGCGGCCGGAACTCAGGATGATCGGGAATTGCTTGGCGATGCCCTTGTCGACCGCGGCTTTCTGCACCGTCAAACCGATATTCGGAACGCGGAACTGTCGCGCGTCGGGCAGCGTCGGGTATTTGGCGACGAGGTCGGGGCGCGGCGTGTAGATCGGCTCGCGGTGCACCGGGATCGGATCCGGCAAGGTCCAGGCATTGGCGCGCGCCTTACCGTTGCCGAACGGGATGCAGCCGTGCTCCAGCGCCACGCGCTGAATGCCGCCGGACAGGTCGATGGCCCATGACACGGCGTCCGGCGCAGCACCGCCGATCCGTTCGATCACGGTCTTTTCGGCGTCGGTCAGATCCTTGTCCCAGCCGAGCTTCTTGAGCACCCCGTAGGTGAATTCCGGATAGCCGTCCCGGATGTCCGAGCCGAGCGCGTACGACCCCTCAGCCAGCAGGTTGACCTTGACGGTGCCGCCGCCCGGCCGCGGCTCGTCGCGCTCGACCCCGAAGCGCGCCCGGAAGGTGCCGCCGCCGTCTTTGACATGGAGGTTGGTGTTGTAGAGCGTGTGAGTGCCGGGATGGCGAAATTCCGGCGTGCCCCAGCACGGCCACGGCAGGCCATAGTAGTCGCCCTTGGCGGGCCCGTCCTTGGCCCGCAAGGTGACAAGATCGAAATCCTTCTGATTGGCCATGTGGAGCTTCAAGCGCTCCGGCGATTGCCCGCAGTAGCCGGTCGACCAGCCGCCGCGATTGATCTCGCGCAGGATGTCCTCCGACGATGGCTGCGTGCCCTCGACCTTGATGTTCTTGAACATCCGGTCGGCAAAGCCGAGCTTGCGCGCCAGGAGATACATCGCCTCGTAATCATCCTTGGACTCAAAGATCGGCTTGACGACCTGCTCGCCCCACTGGAGCGAACGGTTGGAGGCGGTCCGTGAGCCCGAGGTTTCGAACTGCGTGCAGATCGGCAGGAGGTAAGTGTCGTTCTTGCGCTCGCTGAGCACCGCCCAAGTGGTCGGATGCGGATCGCCGACGACCAGCAGATCGAGCGCCTCGATGCCGCGCGCGGCCTCCGGCATGCGTGTCACCGTATTGCCGCCGTGACCGAACACCACCATGGCCTTCAGGCTGTCCTTCTGGGACACCTGATCCTTCGGCAGCAGCGTGGCGTCGAACCAGCGGGTCGACGGAATGCCCGGCGCTTCCATCAGCTTGACAGGCTTGCCGTCGGCGGCAGTCTGCACGTCGAAACGCGACGACATCCAGTCGTAATCGACCTCCCAGACGCGGCACCAGTGCTTCCAGGCGCCTTCGGCGAGGCCGTAATAGAGCGGCAGCGTCGTGATATCGAGGCCGAGGTCGGTCGCGCCCTGCACATTGCAATGGCCGCGGAAAATATTGGCGCCGTTGCCGAACCCGCCGACATTGCCGGTCGCGAGCAGCAGAATGCAGCTTGCCCGCACATTGGCCGTGCCGACGGAAAACTGAGTTTGACCCATCGCCCAGATCAGGGTCGCAGGTTTTTCCTTGGCGATCATCTCGGCGACGCGGCGAAGCTGCCCCTCCGGGACGCCGGTGACGTTCTCGACCTCCTGGGGATTCCACTTCTCGACTTCCTTGCGCACGTCGTCCATGCCGTAGACGCGCTGCGCAATGAACGCCTTGTCCTCCCAACCATTCTGGAAAATGTGCCAGAGCATGCCGTAGATGGTCGGAATGTGGGTGCCGCCGCGGACGCGGACATACTCGGTCGCATGGGCGGCCGTGCGGGTCAGGCGCGGGTCGATAACGACGAAATTGGCGCGGTTGAGCTCCTTGCCGGCCAACAAATGCTGCAGCGACACCGGATGGGCTTCCGCCGGGTTGCCGCCCATGATGACGATCGTCTTGGAATTACGGATGTCGTTGTAGCTGTTGGTCATGGCGCCGTAGCCCCAGGTATTGGCCACGCCCGCGACCGTCGTCGAATGGCAGATACGCGCCTGGTGGTCGACGTTGTTGGTGCCCCAGAACGCCGCGAACTTGCGGAACAGGTAAGCGCCTTCGTTCGAGAATTTCGCGGAGCCCAGCCAATAGACGGAGTCAGGCCCCGACCTCTCGCGGATTTCGGTGAGCTTGTCGCCGATCTCATCGATGGCCTTGTCCCAGGATATCTTTGTCCATTGACCGTTGACGAGCTTCATCGGGTATTTCAGGCGCCGGTCGCCATGCACGAGCTCGCGCACCGCCGCGCCCTTGGCGCAATGGGAGCCGCGATTGATCGGGCTGTCCCAACTCGGCTCCTGGCCGATCCACACGCCGTTTGCGACCTCCGCCGTGACGGTGCAGCCGACCGAGCAGTGCGTGCAGATATTCTTGCGGATCGCGACCGCAGCGCCGGGGGGCGGCGGCGGCCCCGCCGTGGCCTTGCGCACCGCGCCGAGCGGCAGCGCGCCGAGCGTTGCCAGGCTGCCGGCGGCGAGACCGGAGCGGCGCAGAAAACTGCGGCGATCGAGGCTTCCGTTCGATTGCCCCTGCAGCGCCGCGGCGAGGCCGCCGCGCTGCGTCTGACGTTGCGTCCGCTTGATCAGCACGGGTGCCTCCCATCAGTAACGGTTGACCCGGTAGAAGGTTTTTACATGTTCGGTCGCACGATAACGCGACTTGCGCTTCTCGCGGCCCGTCTCGGTGTCGGCAACGGCTTCACCGGAAAGCGCCCCGACGCTTGCCGCCGCAACCGTGGCGCCGGCGCCGAGGGTACGAAGAAACTCTCGACGGCCGAGCTTTGCCTTCGGCACGATCATCTCATCTCTCTTCATCGCCGCTATCCCTTCTGCAATGCGCCGTCTGCGTCCTTCGCCAGCGCGAAGGCTGCAGTGTCGATTTCAATCAATGTTCGGCCGAGGATTCCGACCGTGCGGTAGAAGTCGGCAGCCTCGGCGCGCTCCAGGTCGGCGAAAAATCGCCCGATCCAGGGCGCCAGGTGCTGCTCGAAAACGTCGCGGTCGGCCCCCGCCGCTGCCGGCAGCGCACCGTTCGCAAGCCCTGCCATGACTTCGCATAGGATCGCCGCGTGATCTTCCGGCTCGGCCTGTCCCTCGGCCCGTTCGATACCGAGCCGGGCTAAATGCGCCCGCAAGCGCGCCAGCGGCCGCTCGTGCAGAAACCCTGAAAGATAATAAGATCCGTAGGGCAGAAGCTCCCCTCGCCCAAGTCCGATGAACAGGTCGAAATATTCGCGCTCGACCTGCTCGGCGTTGGTTTGACGGGCGGCCTGCGCAAGCGCCGCGTGGACGACGCCAAGTGGACTTGAGTCGCCAGATAAACCGGCCAAGCGCTCGAGCAGCGATCGATCAGGTGGGCGTGCGAGCAGCGCCGACAGCAGCGCGTATTCCCGCCCACGTGCTGCATCGATGTCGTCGACATCAGCCGCCGACGCCGTCAGCGACGCAGCCCTCCGGCTGCGCGCTAGCGCACCAACGACCTCAGCGTCCCCTAGCGCCTCGCCAAGGCTTCCATCCACCATGGGGTTCTTCTTTAGGTTTTCTTCACGCCCTCATTGATTAAATTTTGTTTACTCTGCTCCCGGTTTGCATAGGTGGTCAATAGCCGCAGCTCAGGCCCAGCTACTTTGGTAGAGCCCCCCCATGCTGGCGTCTGACAAGGACATCCCTGTTCTCGGGCTTTGTCGTTGTATATTGCACCGCAACGCGCTCCTGCTCACGATCAGTCAATGCATCGGCAGGCGCAGGCGTGCCAATCTCATTTACCGGCTGATCCCTGTCTGTTGCGTGATTATGCATTTCGGCAGCGGCGCTGCGAGCTGTGCCGATATCGGTTTTCTCCGTCGCCTCCTCGGCATTCGGGATCGCTGATGCGGGATCGAGGGGAGTGCAAGGTCGTGGTTCGGTGCGATTGGGCTCCAGGATCTGGGCTGCCATTTTCGCCACGTCGTCGGTCATCTCCAGCGGACCGAATCCGGCCATCGAATCGGCCGCATTGAAATCCCAGTCGTAGTCGGCGAGTCCGACGAAATTCCTGATCGCGGGGTCGCAAGCGAAGGCGCGGCGAAGTGCGGCGCGGGTGAGTTCAGAGGGCACCGCGGCGCCAAGAAAACCGCGGATGTCGGTCTCTGCCGTGATCGATTGGATTGGCGGGAGGCTCGCGGGGTCGAACGGGATATCGGCTGCAGGCGCAGGGCCGGCCGGCACTTCCTCCGCCTCCCCCTCGCGCTTGCGACGCGACCAGCGCGACAGAAAGTTCTCAGGATCGCTCATCGACCCTTGCCCCTCTCGGTTGGTCGGCGGTGCGCCAAACTCTCCGGATCGGCGCGATCGCGCTTGCGCTTGAAGAACGGCTGCTCGACATGGTGTTCGACCACGAACGCTTCGACCATATTGCGCACCGCCGTCGGCATCGGCACTGCTCCGACGAGATCGTCGCCCGCCTGCGTGAACGACTCGCCCTCGGCCGGATCGGCCGTGACGGCCACCACGCGCAAAGGCGGCTCGCCCCCGGTCGTCCGTAGCGCCACCCACAGCGACGGCGCGCCGGACGCAAGATTATCCAGGTATTGGCCAGTCTCGGTCCGATGCAGCACGAGATCGACCGCACCAGCGTAAAACGTAGCGGCGTCGCCGTCGAGCGCAAGCACGGTCCATGGCTGCGCCTCCGGTTGCCCCGGCAAGACGGCGACCGGTCGCCAGTTATAGTCGGTCCAAGGGCTCGCAGCCTGGCGTCGCTCAAGCACCACGCCTACGGACATGCGAGACAATGCGGGCGCAGCGTTCAGGCTTGTCTCCCGGTCCAAGAATTCAGCCCTCATCCGGGCATTTCACCTCCCGGGCACCCCGCTCAGCGGATCGAGCCAGGATGGCGCCGCGAGCGCGCCAGCCAAGTAACGCTGTTCGACCTTGCCCGTGTCGGGGTACCGTATCAACAGATTTCCCTCATGGTCGATGTCGCGGCGAATGGCGTTCGGATGATCCGCCGGCCCGACCTCTCTAAGCTCCGCCCCTGCGGGCGCGAGACGCGAGAGATAATTCCTCGCCACCTCGCCAAATCCCTTCTCCTGACCGGCGTCGAAGGCGGCCATGAGATGGCGCGCGAAATGCGCCGCCAGCACCCCGCCGTCAAGAGTGTTGCTCTCTTCATCGTCGAGCACCGCTGCAAGAGGCTGCAGGGAAGGCTCGTCCACGCCCATTGTCACGAGGCGGATCACGACGCCGAACACAAGCCAGGCGGGCGGTTCGTCCTCGAGGGCTTGTGGCGGCCAGGCGAGACGCGCCCCGCCGACAAGCCCGCCATCGACACGCACGGCATCGGGCCAATCAAAGCTGATCGCCTTCTTGGGCGGTACGATTGCGGCTAGTGCGTCACCGAGCGCGGACATTCCAGCGTATAGGGCGCGCCGCGCGGTCCGCAGCGGTTCGTCGGGCTCCAGCACCACGGCAAACTCCGCAAAGTCGAAGCGCCCGACATGAACCAGCGTCCCGGCGCCCTCTTGCGCCGCAATGGCGACCGCGTGAGCGAAGGCATCGCCGACCTCACGTAGCGTCACCGCCCGGAATGGCGGCGGCAGATCGAGCCTTGGCGAAATTGGCGCGCCGCGGCGGATTTTGGACTCTGTCGGCATGCTAACCTGATATATCAGCTTTTGCGGCCGCATCCCCGCCCCGGAGGACAAGGTGACGACAAAATTCGACGCTTCGGTATCCCGCACGTTATTCCACGCGGCCTTGCTCGGTCTCGGCGCCGCGCTTGGCGGCACGGCCCTTGGTCTGTCCGGCGCCATGGCAGCCGAGGTCACGTTCGAGCGGCTCGCCAATCCGGAGCCCGGCAATTGGCTGATGAACCACCACGATTATGGCTCGCATCGGTTCTCGGCGCTCGATGCCATCAATAAGACCAACGTGAAGAACCTCAAGCTCGCCTTTGCGGTGCCGCTCGGCGGGTCGAGCGGCAACGAATATAACGAGGCGACGCCCGTGGTCGAGGATGGCTTCCTCTCCATCACCGACGTGTGGAGTGTCGTCTACAAGATCGACGTGCGCTCCGGCACGGCCGGCCGCGTCGTCTGGAAGATGGACCCCGGCACCCAGAAACCCGACCGCAACCGCGGCGTTGCGCTGTGGGGCAACTATGTCATCTCGGTCACCGGCCTCGACGGCCGGGTCATCGCCACCGACAAGGAGACCGGCAAGACCGTGTGGGAAAAGAACCTCCTCGACCAGCCCGATCTTGAGATAACGGCGGCGCCCCTCGCGCTGAAAGACGCCATCATCGTCGGCGCCTCCGGCGGCGATAATGGCGTGCGCGACTGGATCGCCTCGCTCGATCCCAAGACCGGCGAGACGCAATGGAAGACCTTTGTGATCCCGGCCCCGGGCGAGCCCGGCTCGGAGACCTGGAAGGACAACAACAACGCCTGGCGGACCGGCGGCGGCGCCATGTACGTCACCGGCTCCTACGATCCGGCCACCAATCTCACCTATTGGGGAACCGGCAATCCGGTGCCGCGCTACGATTCAGGCTCGCGGCCGGGCGACAATCTCTATACGGACTCCACGGTGGCGTTCGGCGTCAAGGACGGCAAGATCCAGTGGCACTTCCAGCATACCGCGAACGACATCCACGACTACGACACCTCCGGTTCGCAGATCATCATCGACGGCAAGATCAATGGCGATGATCGCAAGCTCGTGGTGCACGCCGACCGCAACGGCTTCAACTACACCTTCGACCGGCTCAACGGCCAGTTCCTCAAGGCGGTGCAGTATGCCCAGAAGGTGAACTGGACCAAGGGCCTCGACCCCAAGACCGGCAAGCCGCTCGACTACGACCCTGGCAAGGACGTACAGACCTATAACCACGATTGGAAATCCGTCACCGACACCATCAGGAACTCGTGTCCGGACGTCCACGGCGGCACCAACTTCTGGCCGCCGTCCTACTCCGATAAGACCAAGCTTCTCTATATCGGGGCGAGCGAAGGCTGCGCCGACATCACGCCCGACCCCACCGCCCGCGTACGCGGCCGCTTCGGCGGCGGTGGGTATGCCAACCCGGAACGCATCGTCGGCAGCCTGACGGTTGTCGATCCGCTCACGGCGCAAGTGAAGTTGCGCAAGGATTTGCCTTATCCGGACCTGTCCGGCGTGCTGACCACCGCCGGCGGCATCGTCGTCACCGCGATGCTCGATGGCACCATCCTGGCATACGACGATGAGACGCTCGACAAGTTGTGGGAGGTCAATGTCGGCACCGGCTTCGTCGCGCCGCCGATGACCTATGCGGTAAACGGCAAGCAGTATATCGCCATCGCCTCCGGCATTGGCCCGGTCGGCAAGGCAAAGATCGCGCGCTCGCCGGAGCTCAAATCCCAGGGCAACGCGACCATGTTGTTCGTGTTCGGGCTGTGACTCCTCGTAGCCCGGATGGAGAGACCGCACGCTTCTTTGCGTGCGGTCGCGTAATCCGGGGGCGGCGTTGCAACCGGCGAGGGCGGCCCCAGCATGACGCTCCGCAAGAGCGGCGCTCCATGCGGGCTACGGGTCAACGCAAAACCAAAATAGCAGGGAGAATCGTCATGAGGAGCTTTGAAGAGAGGACCCGCGCCTTCCGACCAATGCGGCTCATCGCATTGGCAATTCCACTATGCGTGCTTCTGGGCACCGCCACGAGCCGTGCTCAGGACGCCGGCCAGCTCGACGATTGGAAGGTCGACCCGATGCGCGGGCCGGTCGATCTCGGCCTCACCGATCCGGCGCTGGTGGGCGCCATCGATGTCCATATGCACGTCGATCCGGATGCCCCCGGGGCCGGCGGGGTGATCCGGGCACTCGATATCTTCGACGCCGTCGCCCTCGCCAAAGCCCGCGGAATGCGCGGCTTCGTATTCAAGACCCACCAGGACGCCGGATCGGCGGGCGCCGCCTACCTGGCGCGCAAGCATGCGCCGGGCCTCGAGGTATTCGGCCGCATGGCGTCGAACTATTCCACCGGCGGCATCAACGTCGCGGCGCTTGAGCACTACACCCAGATCAAGGGCGGCTGGGGCCGCATCTTTGAGATGCCGACCCGCGATTCGATCACGGCCACCACGCGCCCGGGGAGCATGGACGCAGCGAACCTGGAGCGCACCCGGCCCTGGATGCTGATGATGCCGGAAGGCACCCCGCCTTACATCGCGGTGTCGAAGAACGGCGACCTGTTGCCCGAGGTGAAGCACCTCATCAGCGTGCTCGCCAAGATCAGGACCGTGGACAGCAACGGCCGCATGGTGCTCGCCACCGGGCACGCCACGCCCGAGGAGCATCTGCTGCTCGCGCGCGAGGGACGCCGGCAGGGCCTCAACGTCCTGCTGACCCACCCGGGAGATATTCCGCAGTTGCCGGAAGCCGCGAAGCTCGGCGCCTTCATCGAGGTCACGGCCTCGAACATTTACAAGAACGAAGCCGGACGCACGGCGGCGGCGAACTTGATCCGCAAGATCGGGGTGCAATCCATCATCATCTCGACGGACTGCGGCCAGACCGGAAATGTCTACCCCACCGATTGCCTGGCCCTGGCGGCGCGTGGCTTGCGGGCCCACGGCATCACCCAGGCCGAACTTGATCTGATGTATAAGACTAACCCGGCGAAATTGCTCGGGCTGTTGCCGCTGTAGCCGGGATGGAGCGACCGTCTTCGGTCGCGTGATCCGGGGCGGCGCTGCATCGTAGGGTGGGCAAAATCGCCCGCGCTGGCCGTGGTACTCTTGGCAGGCGTGGCCTGCGATTTTGCCCACGCGGTCGGAGTTGCCAGATTGGACCGCGTGGGCAAAGGCGGAACCCCGGGATCCAGTTCTGGCACCGCATCGGCCGCCTTTGCCCACCCTACGCAGCTGCGGGAAGGCTTGCCCCGAATTACGCTTCGCTCCATCCGGGCTACGATGCCCTCAACCTTTTAACCCAACCCGAACCTCGTCCCCTTCGGGTGTCAACTTCGTGCCAAACGGCCTGCTCGCCGCGACGATCTCGGCGAGCGCGTCGGCCTCGTCCGCGAGCCGGCACAGATAGGTCTCGTTGCGATCGTTATGGCGCACGAACTGGAACGACGCGCCTTCGATGCCGTGGCCGGCGCCGATACGCGCCATCATGCCGACCCAGCTATCGTGCCTGCGTCCGCCATGGCCGGTGTGAAACGAGAAGCTGCCGAGCCCATAGAAGATCGGCCGTCCCCGGTAGGCCTCGATGGCCAGCGCGTAATGGGGACCATGACCGACCACGATGTCGGCGCCCGCGTCAATCGCCGCGTGGGCGATCTCCTTCATGTATTGCAGGACCTCCTTGCCGAGCCCCCAATGGCACGACGCCACCAGCACGTCGACCCGGGGTCGCAGCGCCGCAATATCCTCGCAGAACCAGCGCAGGTAGTCGGCATCGGCCCAGGTGACGATCTGCGGCGCAACGCCGGGCCGGTTGGGCGGCGGCACGCCGATCCGGGTCTTGAACACCGGCACGTGATAGGCGGTGTGGCCCCGGATAACCGCGATGCCGGCGGCATCGGTCTGGGCTTCATGATTGGTCGGCCAATAGACCGAACTGCGTTGCAAGAAGCCGTAGCGGACGCCGGCGCGCGCGACCACGACCGGCGCACGTGCGGCCGCCAGATCGGCGCCGGCGCCGGTATGCAGCACGCCGAGTTCATCCAGTCGCGCGATCGAGGATAAAATCGCGGCGTCGCCAAAATGCACGTTGTTGGCGATGCCCACCACCTGGATGCCGGCGAGCGTCAGCGCTTTGCCGGATTTGGGATCGGCGAAGAAGCCTTCGTTGCGCACCGAATGCCCGGCCGGAGTCTGGTAGAGGCAGCATTCGAGATTGCTGAACACCATGTCGGTGCTGCGAAATTCGTCCGCCACTTGGGCGAAGGGCACGGCGGGGTCGGTAACGTTCATCAGGTTCACGTCGCCGGTCATGATCATGTTGACTGGATTCATGGCTCCCTCGTTGAGACCGTTCGGCGCACACTACAGCGGTTCCCCGTCGAGGTGATCCACCTGGTTGTCATGCGTAGGCTTGCCCCGCGCATCCATCACGTTCGCAAAATCTATACGAAGCAGATGGACCCGCGGGTCAAGCCCGCGGGTGACGGCAGTGGATAGCGCCTTGTTCGTCCCCCACTGCAGGGCCGACGATCCCTTGCGAACAGCACGAAAACCACGCATTCTGTGAGGGACACCGTTGTCGAGGAAACCTGCAAATGAGCCGCAATCTTTCCCTGAAGGTGGCGTTTGTCCTGGTAGCCGCCGCGAGCCTGACAAGCCGCAGTGCGCCGGCGGCCGATCCACCCCCGTTCGATCTCACCGCATGGACGCCGCCGCAATTGCGTTCGGTCGGGGACGACCCGTTCGGCAAGCTCGTCAAGTACGGCCATGCGCTGATGGTCAATACCGCGAACCAGATCGGCCCGACGGCCGCGGATCCGGCCAAGCGGTACTCCGGCAACAATCTCACCTGCCAGAACTGCCACCTCAAGGCCGGGACCCAGCCCTATGCCATGCCGCTCACGGGCGTGTGGGGTCAGTTCCCGCAATATCGTGGCCGTGAGGGCGAGATCGGCACGCTGGAGGAACGTATCAATGGCTGCATGGAGCGCAGCATGAACGGCCGTGTGCTGCCGCTCGACGGGCTGGAGATGAAGGCGTTCCTCGCCTACACGAAATGGCTCTCAAACGGCATTCCGGATGGCGCCAAGCTCGTCGGCGCCGGCACCATCAATATCAAGGAACCCGATCGCGCCGCCGACCTCGGCAACGGCGCAAAGGTCTATGCCGACACTTGCGCGGTGTGCCACGGCAAGGACGGCCTCGGCCAGCATGCCGCGACCGGGAGCGGCTATCAGTTTCCGCCGATTGCCGGACCCGACAGCTACAACAATGGCGCCGGCATGACACGCGTCTTGACCTCTGCTGCCTTCCTGCGCCACAACATGCCGCTCGGAACGACTTTCGACACGCCGGTGCTGTCCGACGCGGACGCTTACGACGTTGCGGCTTACGTCAACAGCCTCGACCGGCCGGCCAAGGCCAATCTCGAGAACGACTTTCCTATCAAGATGCAGAAACCCGTCGATGCACCATACGGCCCGTACGTCGACGACTTTCCGGCCGAGCAGCACAAATATGGCCCGTTCGGTCCGATCCGCGCCAAGTTGAGGGAACTGGCGGCGGCGAGGAAATAGCGTTCGCGTTGGGGGTTTAGCCGGTAGGGTGGGCAAAGCCAACGGGTCCGGCCGAAGGCCGGACCCGTTGGCGCCTTTGCCCACCCTACTCTGCGGCCAGCTACGGCTTAAGATACTTGAAACCCTGCTCCTGCAGTTCCACCAGCCGCACCACGCCGGCCGGAACCACCACCGCTTCCTGGATGATCGGGATTGTCTTGCCTTCGGTCCGCTCCATGGCGCGCTTGGTGTTGTTGCAGGCTCCGAAGGCGAGTTGCGGCACCTTTGCCCGGGTCGTCCGGATTTCCTCCTTCACCGGGGAGGTGTCGTCGCGCAGCATGTGGAGGCCCTGGCTGTAGCAGACGATCTCGATCGCGATGTCCTCGCCCATCGACGCGTACAGTTCATAGGCATTGCGGGTGTTGCCGAGCGCGAGCCGCATCACGGCGGGATCGTTCTGGTCGACATGAATGGCGAGTTTGTGCTGTTTCTTTTCGGTCGCCGCCCCAGCTTTGCGACCAAACAGCGGGGCGACCGCCAGTGCGGCTAGGCTTGCGCGGAAAATCGATCTGCGATCCATGGCTCTCCTCCAAAATTGATTTTAGAGAGTCACAATACCAGAAACGAACCCGCCATTGAAATGGGGCTGCATGGATTCGTCGAGCAGAGTTGTCTTGGTCGATGGGAGGGGATGCGATGAGCTCTCTTGAGCGGTTAATTACGAGCTGGCGAGCGTCGGCTGACCTCCACACGTTCAGGCAGGGCGCAACTGAGTCGGAAATCGAGGATTTCGAAATTCTTGCAGACTGGAAGTTGCCGGCGGAGTGGCGTGAACTATACCTCTTCACGAACGGCGCTTACCTGTTCAAGGAAAATCTACGCTTCTACCCACTACGCCAACTCCTTGACGAATCCGAATCCTGTCGCGATGACGATTGGCCCGTTCCCGAGGAACTCTGGCTTGCCGGGGACAACAGACAGGGCGACAAATTCGGGCTCTGGCTTCCTGCCGCAACTGCGGATACCAGTCCCGTTGTACACATTGGTCCCAACTTGGTAGACTATGGCATTCGGGGCTTAATAATCTTGGGCAGCTCTTTGAGCGCGTTCCTGCTCGGAGAAACCGCCTTCCGCCTTCTTAGCGAGGAAGATACCCCGACCGGGGCTGCCCTTGCAGCTTTGGACATCCCTCCGGAAGTTCGGTCGAAGTTTCCCGATGATCTTGGCTCGTGGGTTACTGGCTGGTGGGATGCGGATGGCACGGCCTGGGATGCTGTAAGTAAATGGGCCGATCCGGAATGCCCTCGGGCTGACGATCCTTGTGATGCGCGGGCCGTCAACGCGGCGCTGGGCGTCGGCTAAGGTTATGCGAAAGTAGGGAATTCTACTCGCAGGAACCGGAAATTTATCAATCGGGAACAGGTTCCAAATCGACGATGTCATCATAGGCGCAGTCCGCGATCGTCCCGCACGGCATCTCCATCCACAGGCTTTTCTCCCAACGTCCAACGTCGCTTGGGCGAGGGGCCCGCCGCTGCTAACGCTTCGTTTGGGAGTCCGCAGTGATTCGGGCCAAGGCGCAAGCGAGGCGGGAAGCCGGATGAAATTCGTTCACGCCGCGGATGTCCATCTGGACAGCCCGCTGTTGGCATTGTCGCGCCAGGAGCCCCGCCAGGTCGAGCGCATGCGGCGGGCCGCGCGCGAGGCCTTCGAGCGCACGATCGATCTGTGCATCGAACAAGGGGTGGCGTTGCTGGTGCTCGCCGGCGACCTCTACGATCACGATTGTCCGAACATGCAAGTCGCGGTGTTCCTTCGCAGGGAGCTGAAGCGGCTGGAGCAGAAGGGGATTCGCGCCGTCATCATCAAAGGCAATCATGACGCCGGCAACAAGATCACGAGCGCCCTTGCGCTGCCGGCAAATACCCGCATCCTCAGTGAGCAAAAGCCGGAGACGATCACGTTCGACGATCTGCCGGTTCGCGTCGCAGTTCATGGCCAGAGCTTCAGGCCGGGGCCGATCGCGGAAAATCTCGCTTCGTCCTATCCCCCGGCGCTGCGCGGCCACTACAACATTGGCCTCCTGCACACCTCGCTCGCCGGAACCGCGGACCATGATGCCTACGCGCCATGCACCTTGGAAGAGTTGACCGCGCGCGGGTACGACTACTGGGCGCTCGGCCACATCCACAAGCGCGCCGTTCTTTCCCGCGACCCTTATGTGATCTTTTCCGGAAACCTGCAGGGCCGGCACGCCAAGGAGAGCGGCCCCAAGGGCTGCTTCCTGGTGGAGGCGGACGATGCCGGCCGTACTATGTCGGCGGAGTTCATTCCCCTCGACGTCGTGCGCTGGCACCGGGCGGAGGTTGACCTCAAGGGTTGCAACATCGAAGCCGAGCTGGTCGAGGGCGTACGGGGCGCTCTGGCTCAGGCCTACCGGGACGGCGACGGCCGCCCCGGCGCGGTCCGCGTCGTGCTGACCGGCCGCACATCGCTCTACCAGCACATCGAGCGCACGCCGCATCGTCTGCGCCAAACGACGCTTGAACTCGCCGCCGAACTCGCCGGCGACGACATCTGGATCGAAAAGATCGTCAACAGCACGACCCCGCCCGGCGAGCGCCTCGATGCGATGCGGAACGACGAGACGCATGATCTCGTCGGCATCATGCAGGAAATCGCCGGCAACACCGAGCTGATCGGACCGCTGCTGGCGAAGGAGCTTGAACCGTTGCGAAGCAAGCTTCCGGGGGAATTGAAGGAGCTTCCCTGTCTCAAGCTGATGGAAACTCCTGGCCCGTGCAGAGCGGCGCTGGAGCGGCTGCGACTCCGGCTTGCCGCCGAAGAGGATGCGTGATGCGCATCCTCTCCCTCCACCTGCGTGCCTATGGTCATTTTACCGGCTATTCGCTCGACTTTGGCGCCGGACCAGGCCTTCACCTCATCTACGGCCACAACGAGGCGGGCAAGAGCACCACGCTGCGCGCCCTTTCCAGCGTGTTGTTCGGCTATCCGCACGGTGTCGTTGACGGCTTCAAGCACGATGCGAAGGATATTGCGATCGGTACCGATCTTCTTGGCAGCGACGGTCGGGCGCTGTCGTTCGTACGCCGCCGCCGCGGCAAGCACGCGCTCACGGCTGCCGACGGATCGGCGCTTGATGACGGCACCATCGACGGCTTTCTCGGCGGCGTGTCGCGGGAGGTGTTCGAGAAGGTGTTCGCGCTCGATCACCATCGGTTGCACGAACACGCCAAAGCGCTGCTCGCCGACGGCGGATCGCTTGGCTTCAGCCTTGCCGAGGCGGGGTCCGGCATAGCCGGCCTCAAGGCCGTGCTCGACGAGCTGAAAGCGGAGCGCGCCGCCCTGTTTCTCGTCGGGGGCTCCAAACCGAAGCTGAACCATGCCATCGCTGAGGTCATCGAACTGCGCAAGACGGCACGGCGGCGCACGGTGTCGCCCACCGACTACAGGACCCGGGAGAAGCGCATCGAGGAGGAAGATGCCAAACTTCGGGAGATGCGTGAGCAGCGCAAGGCGATTGAGTCAAATATCGTGCGGCTGCAGCGCATCGGGAAAAATCTGCCCTTGCGGGCGGAGCACCGCGCCCTGACGCAGCGCATCGAGGCACTCGATGATGTGCCGATACTGCCTCCCGAATTCGCCCAACAGCGCGTCAAGGCGCAGGCCGATCTGGAGGCTGCCCGCGAGGACATCGATGTGACCTCCGCCGCCGTCGCGGATCTGGAACGCCGCATTGCGGCAATTTTCGTTGATGAAGATATATTGGCGCGGAGCGCGGAGATCGAGAAACTGGCGCAGAAGCGCCCCGTGATCGAGGACTACGAAACCGGCAGTGTGAAGCGGGAAGCGGAGCGGGCCCAACTTTATGCCGCGGTCGCAGGCCTGATGACGAAGGCCGAACTTGACGGCGGCCCGACAAATTTGGCCAGCATGTTGCCCTCGGTGCTCAAGCGCAAGGCGATCCTGAAGCTGGTGGATGCCGGCAAAGAGCTTTCCACTCAACGGGCGACCGCTCTCAAAAATGCGGAAGCTGAGGCGCGCGCCTTGAACAAGGCACACGATCGCGCCACGCAGATTCCCAAGCCCCGCCCGGTCGGTGAGCTCTCTCGCGCGCTTACCGCAGCTGACAAGCTTGGCGACGTCGCCGCCGATATTACCAAACGGACCCGCGCGCTTGGGCGAAAGGCTAAAGCGCTGAATGAAACCATCGTCGGCTTGGGTTTGGGGACTGATCGCGTATCTGTGTTGCGCGAGCTCGCGGTTCCGCCGGAAAAAACCGTCGTGCGCTACGCCGACATGCTCGCCACCGCCGAGCGGGAGATGAAAACGGCCGAGGACGATCTCCACCGGCTCGATCGCGACATAGCGGAATGCGAACAAGGCATTGCGGCATTGAAGGCAACCGGCGACGCCGCGACGGAGGACGACTTGGAGGCCGCGCGTCACGCGCGCGACCAAGGCTGGCTGCTCGTCCGCGGTCTCTACGTCGATCGTCGATCTGGGTTGGAGGAGCTTGCCCAACAATTCGCGCCGGACGGTCGCATCGCCGATACCTATGAACGGCAGGTTCGCGAGGCCGACCAGTCCGTCGATCTCATGCGTGCTCATGTGCGGGAGTCGACCGAGCTGTCGCTGCTCAGAGGTCGGAAGGCCGAGCGGGAAGCGAAACGAACCGCGGCCGCAGCGGCGGTGAATGCGCTCGGCGCCCGACGCGAAGCTGTCCGGTCGGAATGGCGTGCCCTGTGGCCGGCGGCCTTGATCACGGTGCAGTTGCCGGGCGAAATGACCGACTGGCTTGCCCAGCGAAGCGCCGCCATTACGGCGGCGGACGCACTTGAAGATGAGCAGGACGCCATCCAGGAACGCATCGACCGGGAACGCGATGCCCGTCAGGCGCTGGCCGCCGCAATGGCAGCCTTTGTTGTCGAACTCAACGACGGCGAGCTGGAATCCCTGCGGGAGCAGGCACGAGACCTCCTGCGTGATGTTGTCAACGCCAATACCCTGCACGAGAAAGCCGATGAGGCCGTCCGCGCGCAATCAGCTCGTAAGGATGCAGCGGACGACGCCGTCGACAGGCTCAAAGCGCGCATCGACCGCTGGGAGGCCGCTTGGCGTGCAGCACTGGCGGACGCCGGCTTGCCGCCGGATCTGACCACCGAGGCAGCCTGCGTCACTCTCGAGATCATGAATGAAATCGACATCGCCAAATCCAAGATCGATGAACTCACGCATCGCATCGAGGCGATGAGGCGCGATCGGGACACATTCCGCGACGCCGTTGCTGCCTTGGCTGTCGACTTGCCCGGAGCGCCGACCGGAGATGCGGTGGAAGTCTGCCGGCAACTGGACAATCGCCTGCGAGCCGCACGCGACAACGAGGCGGACCTTCGCGGCCTCAAGGAGCAATTGAAACCTCAGGCGGAAGGGCGTGAGCGCGCCCAAGATAAGCTCCGCCGTAGCAGAGCGGCGCTCGATGCGCTGTGCGCGCAGGCCGGCTGCGCGAATGTCGACGAGCTGGCGGAGATCGAACACCAGTCGATGGAGAAACACGCCGCCGTGTCGGCGCGCAAGAAAATCGAGATGCGCGTTCGGGAAGACGGCGGCGGACGCGATTTCGCGGCCCTGTTTGCGGAGTGCGAAGACGTGCCGGCAGATCAGATTCCCGCCGACCTTCTTAGCCTGAAAGCCGATCGCGACGACATGGAGGCCGGTATCGAAAAGCTGATAGCGGACCGCGCGGCGCTGCAGGCCGACTTCGACATCCTGTTGGGACAAAGCCAGGCCGCGGATTTCATGCAGGAGGCCGCAACCGTCGAGGCGGAAATCGAAGAGGCGGTCGAAGCCTATGTCGACCTCACGGTCCAGGAAACGCTGCTGCGCGCCGCGATCGATGTTTATCGCGACCGCAACCAGGGGCCGATCCTCATGCGCGCCAAGGAGCTGTTCGCGGAATTGACCGATGGCGCCTATGCGGGTCTGCGCGCCGACGTCAACGAAAGAGGCGAAACGATCCTTATCGCCGAAGATGCGCTTCGCGGCAGCCTCGAAATCGACGCGCTGAGCGACGGGACGGTGGACTCGCTTTACCTGGCGCTGCGCCTCGCGGTCGTACAGGAACACAACGCGAGGCGCGAGCCCATTCCGTTCGTCGCCGACGATCTCTTGCTCAACCTCGACAACAAACGCGCACAGGCGGCGCTGCGGACGCTGGCAGCGATGGCCGCATCAAGCCAGGTCCTGCTGTTTACCCATCACGCTCACATCGCGGATCTTGCCCGGATCGCGGTGCCGCCTCCGATCCTGATCGAGCACAGCCTGTCGCCGGCCACCAGCGATGCGGGAGAGCGCCGGATGGCGGTGTAGTGAGGCTTTGCCTCTGACCGACGACGTGTTGCGGCCGGGACGAAACACCGACCTCATCCTGAGGAGCATCGCGCAGCGATGCGTCTCGAAGGATGGAACGAGTCGGTGCTTGGGTCCATCCTTCGAGACGGCCGCGCAAGAGCGCGGCCTCCTCAGGATGAGGTCGGTGGGTATCGTCGGCAAGCTTGACATATTTGTACCGAAGCTAACCCGAATACGGTCTGATCTCTCCGCACCGCGAATTGATGCACGCATTATGCGCTGGCGGGATCGGCCGGCTTCGAATAGGCTTTCAGCAAAACAATCCGGGAGGAACCGCCATGGCTGCAAATATGGTCGCAAAGCTGGCGATTGCCGGCGTCATCGGCGCCGTGGCCGGAGCCGCCGTGATGGCCACTGCGGCGCCGGAATTCAACACGCGCGGCAATCGGTTCAAACCGCTGGGCTACGATGAGCTTGCCCCGGCCCAGCGTGCTTTCGCCGACCGGGAGATCGCCCAGGGACGCAAGCCGGAGACCGGCCCCTTCAACATCTATCTGCGCAGTCCCGAAATGGCGGAATTGTCGCGACCGTTGAGCGACTACTTGCGCTTCAAGGCGCCGGCACCGCGCAAGCTCAAAGAGATCGCCATCATGCTGACGGCGCGCTACTGGGGCGGGCAATATGTGTGGTATTCGCACCGCCAACAGGCACTGGACGCGGGCCTCAGTCCGCCTTTCATCGCCGCTCTCGCGGCCGGCGAACGGCCGGCCAATATGCCGGCGGACGAAGCCACCACGTATGACTTCGTCACCCAGCTTCTGACGACGCGACAAGTGAGCGACGCCAACTTCAAGGCGATGGCGGCGCTCATCGGCGAGCGCGGCATCGTCGAATTGGTCGCCCTGATGGGCCAATACACCGGTCTCACCATGCTGTTCGTGGTCGACCGATACCCGGTCCCGGCGGGCGCGCCTGACGAAGTCAACAAGCCGATGTGAGACGGAGCGCGAGAGCCGTAGCCCGGATGGAGCGAAGCGCTGGGAGCGCGGGCGTCTCGCCCGCTCTTCTACTTGGTCTTCACTTGGTGCCAAAGAGCGGGCGAGACGCCCGCGCTCCCAGGGCGGCTACATCCGAGCTTCTACAAATCTACACGAGAAACCATTGGAGGAAGCATCATGAGGAGCAGGTCGACCCCCGCGGGCTTGGCGGGTGCTTTGGGACTGCTGGTCATCTCGTTCGCCGTGCCAACCCAGGCGGCCGAAATCACCGTCTTGGCGGGCATGGGCGTGATATCCGGCGTGAGCGACCTGGCGCCGGCTTACGAAAGGCTCACCGGTCACTCTGTCGTCGTCAGGTTCGAGCAGGCCGCCGCGATGAACGACAAGATCAATTCCGGAGCGCCGGCCGACATCGCGGCGCTGCAGCCCGAGCAGGTCGACAACTTCATCAAGCAGGGCAAAATGGTGGCCGGCACCAAGACCAATTTCGCCCAGGCGGGAGTAGGCGTCGCGGTCAAGACCGGCGCGTCGAGACCCGACATCAGCACTGTCGATGCGTTCAAGAGCGCGATGATCAATGCCAAGTCGATCGGCTATTCGCAGGGTGGCAGTGGCCTCATCGCCGCGAAGGTGATGGAGAAGCTCGGCATTGCGGATCAGCTCAAGGCCAAGACCAAGTTCATCAACGGGCTTCCGGTCGCTGAGGTGGTGGCGAAAGGCGACGTCGAAATCGGGCTCCAGCAGATCAACGTCATCATTCCGGTCGAAGGCGCCGACTACATCGGCCCGCTGCCGAAGGAGTTGCAGGACACCGTCCGGTTCGCTGGCGGCGTACTGACGGTATCGAAGCAGAAGGAGCTGGCGAGGGCCTTCCTCAATTTCATTGCCTCCGCAGACGCCGGCCCCCTGCTGCGCCGCAGCGCGATGGAGCCGTGGCATTGAGTAACCTGAGGGAAACGATGCTTTACCGAAACCTGATCTTCACCGGCATTTTCGCGGCCCTGCTCGCCACCTCGACGACCGTGCAGGCCTTCGACGACGCCAAATATCCCGATCTCAGCGGCCAATGGGTCGCGGTTCGCATTCCGGGCGTCACCGGCCAACCGGCGTTCGATCCGACCAAGCCCTGGGGCCGCGGACAGCAAGCCCCGCTGACGCCCGAGTATCAGAAAGTCCTGGAAGCAAGCATTGCGGATCAGGCGATGGGCGGTCAGGGCAATTGGCACACCGGCTCCGAGTGCCTGCCGCCCGGCATGCCGGCGATGATGACGCTCTATCGGCCGATGGAGATCGTCGTGTTGCCGGAGACGACCTACATTCTGGTCGACCATATCATGGACTCCCACCGGCGGATTTACACCGACGGCCGCGACTGGCCGAAGAATGTCGAGCCGAGTTTCATGGGTTATTCGATCGGCAAGTGGACCGACAAGTGGACCGACGAGAAGGGCGACGGCCGATTCTCGGTGTTGGAAGTTGAGACCCGCCACTTAAAAGGTCCGCGGCCGCTTGATCCCGCCGGCATGCCGACCCACGCCGACAACGAATCGATCGTGAAAGAGCGCTTCTTCCTGGACAAGGACAATCCGGCACTTCTGTACGACGAGATCACCCTGGAGGACCATGCCTTCACGCGCCCATGGATCGTGCTGAAGACATACCGCCGCGTGCCAAACCGATTTCCGGATTGGCCGGAGGATGCCTGCTCCAGCGACAACGAGCTGATCAAGATCGGCACGGAGACCTATTACCGGGGGGCCGACGGCAATCTGATGCCTACGCGCAAGAACCAGCCGCCGCCCGATCTGCGATATTTCACGCCGCCGCGGAATTAGAAAACGTTCCGGCCGGTAGGATCGTCGTCACCTGAGTGCGCTCCTCCCGCTTGCAGCAAGAGAGCGGAATGTGCTTGCCGACTACGCAAATTCCGGGTGAGCGTCAACCGGAATTCGTCCGAGCTTCCACCTTCCGGACGGTTCTGCAAAATCCGGTCGAATTCGGGCCGGAAAAATAGCTGGCCAAGACCTCAGACGGGCATGGCCCATGCACAATTCAGTGACGCGATGCAACAGTCTCCAAAAACGGCGCTGGACTCGTTATACCGGGACGTATTCTGTTACCGTATGTATAGTTAAATATACACGAAAATTGGTCGATGACTTTTCCTCGGATTGACCAAAAAAGCTTGGCGCTTTCCGCGTTCTGTAAATCGATGGGAGATGTACTGTCGTATTTAAACATGATGCTTTCAGTGTCTCTTGCAGCGATCTTGCTGGAGCTGGTTGCTTTAAACAGTATGAGGAGGGGTTCGGTGCTCGTTGCACCGCGCAAATCTGTCCCCAGGCACCGCATCGTGGGCTCAATGATCGCTGTCTGGCTCCCACCGTTGTGTATATTCAAATTGATTGATGCAAGCGTTGGTTTTTCTCCTCGTTTCGTCACATCCGTAAACACTGGATTCGTTATAATAGCCTCCAGCGGATCGCCTGTGTCCCGAGAGATCTCATTGAGGTAAGCCGACTTAAAGGCCAGATAGGACGCGCTTCCCTGATCTAGGGGTTTTACGATGTCGATGTGGTTTGTATCGATGGGATCTAGACCCTTGGTGCACAAAGCCGAGGCACTTTGAATTGTAACCACAGCAAGTCCATAGGTATTGCGTTTTTCATATGCGCAATAGGACGGGAAAGTGAACCCGGCATTTAACCATTGCCGCATCAGATCAGCAAGATAGTCGTCAGCATTCATCGGCTTCATTTTTCCCAGCTGTGGGCTTCGAGAAAGTAGTGTCGCCAATGTAGCGACCTGACTGCCGGTAGTCGGAGTCGAATAAAAATAGACGAAAGATGTGCGTGCGGCGACATCTCGATTCTTTAGGAGGTAGGCCCTAGTTATGAGTCCGCCCATACTGTGGGTGAGGAACACGAGCCTTCGGTGTTGGGACACTTCATTTACTGCCAATGGCGGTCGCAGGTAATCCGCAAGCTCATCGATTGACAACGTCGCCCAGAGGCTCGTCGGGTACGAATAAACGAAGATATCGGCACCGTCGAAGGCCGAGTCGGTCGTCAACAACTGCGGCCAGTATGTCGGCCCGTTGCCCCAGGTGCTGGTGCTATCACCAAGAACACCATGGACGAACACAACTGCGGTGTCGGCACCGGGGGTCCGACGAACGTAGCGAGAGGAGTCGTCGCCGAACGACTTGCCGATGAATCCGAGTAGAGACGGGACAATCAGCAGCCATCGCATCAAAATCAAACTATTCATAATTGAATCCTCACTCCGCAAGCAGCGTCATAACGGTGGCGAGTGGAAAAGGTCGAGCAGTTGGCAGCGCGTGGGCCTCCCCGCAAGTCAGAGCTTGCGGAAACCCTCTCCCCGCACGCAGGGAGAGGGCCGATCACCATTACATCGGCACGACGCCGTTGCGGCCGACGTTGATGCGCGCCGCACTGAAGGTTCCGTCCGGCTTCTTGGTCGCGGCTGCAACGCTGATGGCGGCACCCGGCTTAAGCTCGCCCTTGTCGCCCACTTCGTAGCGGACGATCGGAACATTCGGCCCCACGATGACTTTCTTCTCGCCGTCCTTGTATTTCACCGTGATGACTGGGCCGTCGACGCTGCTGACGGCTTGGCCGGCGGCGCCATTGGTCATGGTGCCGGTGCCGGCGCCGTAGGGGGAGCCGTCCCAGTTCCCCCGATGGCCGTCGCCGGTGCCGCGCTGCGACTCGGCGAAGATGTGTACTTCGACCGCCTTCTGGGTGCCGTCCGGCTGCGGTAAGGCACCGCTGCCGATATAGGAACCTTCCTTGATGTCGGCGACGGTCGCCTTCAGCACGCCGACGATGACCGCATTGTCGGCGAGCGTGAGCGTGGCCGGCGCGCCGTCAGGTCCTTTGATCAGCAGCGTGTTGCCGTCGATCTTCTCGATGGTGCCGCGCACGCGCTGCGTCTGCTGTGCCGAGGCGGCGGTGACGGCAATCGCCGCGGCAAAAGCTGCGGTGGTCAATATCCGCACTGTGTTCATCTCAATCCTCCCAAGGGGGTGTTGCGCGGGTGGAGAATACACTGGCGGGTCGCCAAAGCGAAGGGCCTCGGGCTGGAACCGCGGGCGTCTCGCCCGCATCTTCCGTGTGCGGATCGTTCCCTCTCGCTCCCGCACGCGGGGAAGGGTAGGGAGCGGGCAATGGCCAGTTCTTCCGAAAAGCAGGCGGGACGCCCGTGGTCTCAGGTCAGCCGCGGCTGACCGGGATCGCGACGAATTTGATTCCATCGGCTGATTTCACCCGCATCAGCACGGTGTGCTTGCCGGCTTTCTGGGCGGCCTCGATGACGTTGCGAAGATCGATCGCAGCTCCGACTTTCTTGTCTGCGGCCTGGAGAATGACGTCGCCGGATGCGATCCCCAATTCGGCCGCCAGTCCGCCTGGATCAACGCTGGTGACGATGACGCCGTCGGCCGCCCGCGCCACCGAAACGCCGAGCCGCGGTACACTAGTGCCTTTCTGCTTGGGCGGTTCGGGATTGGCGCTCACCTCGCGCTGATCGGCCAGATTGCCCAGCACGATGTTGAAACTTTTCTCCTGGCCTTTGCGGATCACCGCGATCGTAGCCATGCTTCCCGGAGGCAGGCCGCTGATGGTCCTCGCAATCTCGCGAGAGTCGTGAGCCTCGTTGCCGTTGATCGACACGATCACGTCGCCCGACTCGATACCGGCCTTTGCGGCGGGCGAGCCCGGCTGTGGCTCGGCGACGAGGGCGCCGCGCGCCGCCGTGAGGCCGAAGTTTTCCGCAAGGTCAGCGGTCACTTCCTGGAGTTGCACGCCGATCCAGCCGCGGGTGACCTTGCCCCGGTCCTTGAGCTGGGCGACCACCGCCTTGACGGTCTCGGCGGGAATCGCAAATGCGATGCCGACCGAACCGCCCGTGGGTGAAACGATCGCGGTGTTGACGCCGATCACGTTACCATCCATGTCGAAAGTGGGGCCGCCGGAATTACCGCGATTGACCGCCGCATCTATTTGGATGAAATCATCATAGGGCCCGGCGCCGATATCGCGGCCGCGCGCCGAAACAATGCCTGCGGTCACCGTCCCGCCGAGGCCGAACGGATTGCCGACTGCGATCACCCAGTCGCCGACCCGCGGATTGCTGTCGGCGAAGGTCACGAAGGGTAGATTGCCGGCGCTATCCACCTTGACCAGAGCGACATCGGAGTTCTGATCGGCGCCGATCACCTTGGCGGCGAAGACGCGGCCGTCGTCCGCCGTTATCTCCACATTGTCAGCCCTCTCGACAACGTGGAAATTGGTCACCGCATAGCCGTCCGCCGAGATGAAAAAGCCGGAGCCCTGACCGGTGAGGATGTTGCGGC
>WNFT01000372.1_pt1 | contig 35889 bp, 33 predicted proteins | sample 5400191 | NCBI WGS metagenome assembly WNFT01 (sample SAMN13153359, study PRJNA577476) | soil metagenome | isolation source: 80 cm saprolite under Madrone tree | place: USA:California | collected 2016-06-14 | reverse complement strand
GTGCCGACGTAGAGCGCGCCCTTGGGGTCGGCGGCGACGCACCACACGGTCGGCACCTCGGGGTCGTGGAGGACGCGGGACGCGGGAGCCAGGCGGACGCGCCCTTCGGAGTCGATGGAGAGGCCCTGCACCTCGCCCTCCAGGAAGTCCCGCGCGCCCTCGATCCTCCAGAACTGCGGCTGGGCCGCGCGGAGGGCGAGGGGGGAGGCGAGCAGGGCGATCGGGAGGAGGAGGGCCAGCCGGCGAGACATGAAACCTCCAGGAGGGGGGGAAGTGCCGCCGACGGCCGTGCTCACCGTTCGATGGCGATCTGGATGAGGCGCGAGCCCGAGACGGCGTAGTCGGTCGGGAGCTCGAAGTCCCAGACCGCCGCGGTGCGGAGGGGAACCACGCTCGTCCCCTGCTCCGAAGCCCCGAGCACCGCGAGCACGGAGGCGGGGAGCGACGGCAGGTACTCCCCGGAGACGATCGCTCCCTCCACCGGGCGGAGGAGGCGCGCGTAGAGGTGGTTGCTCTTCCGGAGGCCGTTGATGGCCCGGATGAGCTGGTCCAGGTCCTTCGGGATGAAGGGCTGGCGCATCTCGCGCTGCTCGAGGGCGGTCAGGGCCCCCGCGTCCGCCACCAGCAGCGAGTAGTTCCCCGCGGGAGCGCTTTGGGGGACGGTGAGGGGAATGACCTCGGTCACGGTGTCGCCCCGGAAGGTCCGGAGCGCCACCTTGACGGAGACGGTCGAGCCGGCGCGCACCGGCCCCCCGCGCTCGACCCAGGCCCGCTGGACGGAGGCGCTCTGGGTCGTCTCGTACGAGGTGACGTTCAGGTCGAGGCGCTCTACGGTGACCTTCTGGAACTCGTTCGTCATCACGAACGCGAGGGGCGCGGCCACGAGGGCCGCCGCCTGGGCCGAGGGCTGGCCGACCGTGAACAGGTCCTGCACCAGGATCTCGCGGCCTCCGGAGAGGGCGACCCGGCCGTCCATACGGATGGTCGAGGTGCCGAAGGCCCGCTCGTTGCCCTGGAGCACGGAAAGGAGCGACACGTAGGTGAGCAGGGGCGAGAAGAGCTCGTCCTCGACCAGGCGGAAGGAGAAGCGCCGCTCGGTGCCGCGGCTGGTGTTGAGCTTCACCTCCACCGGGATCATGCGCGGGGTCTTGCCGATCCGGCCCGCGATGGCGGTGGTGCGGTCCTGGTCCACCGTCCCCACCGCGTCGAGGGCGGTCGCGATCTTCCAGGACTGCTGCAGGCTCGGGAAGACCGAGTAGACGTAGGCCTTCTTCATGGGGAACTGGGTGGGGCCCAGGTTGTAGAAGGGATGACCGAAGGCGTAGACGCGCTCGTTCTCGACGAGAGTGACGGTGCCGGAGACCGAGAGGTCGAGGTCGCCCTCGATCAGGGATACCCCGATCGCCGAGCCCGCGGCGAGGTCCGGGATGGGGGCGTCGATCCCGCGGGCGGAGGCGGACGCGCCGAGCACGGGCGCGAAGCCGAAGCCGGCGAAGACGCCACGGGCCCACTCGAACGTCCCCGCGTCGAAGCCCGAGAACGCGAGGGGCAGGGCGAGGGGCGTCAGGGACGACCCCGCGAGGGGCATGGGAAGGGACTCGCCCCGGAACGGACCGGCCACGATGGCCTGCAGGGGGCGGCGGAAGGCGGCGGCCACCGACTCGCGGTCGAGGGGAAGCGCCAGGCCGGGCCCGCGGGTCGGCACGAAACGGGCGGAGGCGGCCCGTGGCGTCTCCACCCGCGTGGCTTCGATCATGTCGCCGATCGGGGTGATGCCGGCGATCGGCTCCTTGCCGAAGGGGAAGGCATAGGCCACCGCCCCCACGAGCTTGCCCTCGATGAAGACCGGGCTTCCGCTCATCCCGGCGATCATTCCCGTCTTCTCGAGCGGCCCTCCGTCGAGCCGGGCCAGGATGACGCTCTGCTTGGGGCCGATGGCGTTCTCCAGCACCCCCAGCACGCGGACCTGGAACTCGTCGATCCGGGTGCCTTCGAACACGGTCCGCCCGACCCCGATCATGCCCGGACGGACCTGGTCGAGGGGGAGGAGCTCGGCGGCCCGGGCAGGCTCGGGGCCGAGAAGAGCCCACGCGAAGACGGCGAGGGTCAGCGGCCGGCGCATCGGTTCTCCATCCGTTGACTCGATCTTAGGGGGGTGTGCACCCTGCGTCAATCACCCGCTTGACGCCTGCGAAGGCGCGCCCTTACCATCGTCAGGTTGGGCCGACCACGGGGAACCGGAGAGGAGAGCCGCTTGTCCGACAGCCAAGTCCGCGCGCGTGCCTTGGATGCCACGCGGGGGATTCCCGCCTGCCTCTTCGCCTGGCTGCTCCCGGGCGCGGGCCACCTGTACCTGGGCCGGCGCGGGAAGGGGCTCATCTTCCTGGGGGCGATCGGCGCGCTGTTCCTGCTGGGCGTGAGCATGGACTCGCGCCTGCAGCTCTACCTGGGCTTCGAGGACCCGCTGGCCCTCCTCTTCAGCCTGGCTCAGATGGCCATGGGCCTTCCGTATTTCGCGGCCCGCGCCCTCGGCTTCGAGGCCGGGAAGGTCACGTCGGTGACCTACGAGTACGGGAACACCTTCACCGCGGTGGCCGGGCTGCTCAACATCCTCGTGATCCTCGACGCCCTCGACACCGCTCGGGGCCACAAGGGATGATCGAAGCGGAGATCGACAAGCGATGATGCACAGCCACCTGCTCACCCTGGTCGTGTTCTCCGCCCTCGTCTCCACCGTCTTCGCCACCCTGCTCCGCGACACCCCGAAGGAGCGCCTCCGCTTCGGCCTCTACGCCGTCGGAGCGTTCGTGGTCTCGACCCTCCTCCTCGGGTGGCTCATGAACCCCTTCCCGAGCTGATGGCCGTCCCGTCGCTGCGGATCGCGGTCGTTCCGGGCGACGGCATCGGGGTCGAGGTGATCGCGGAGGCCGTGAAGGCCCTCACCGCGGTGGCGGATGCGTCCGGCCGGGAGGTGCGCCTGACCCCCTTCGACTGGGGGGCCGAGCGCTACCTGCGCACCGGGGTTTCCCTGCCCCCCGGCTCCCTGGAGCTGCTACAGGAGGGCTTCGACGCGATCCTCCTCGGCGCGATGGGCGACCCCCGGGTCCCCGACAACAAGCACGCGGCGGACATCCTCCTGGGCCTGCGCTTCAAGCTCGACCTCTACGTCAACTACCGGCCCGTCCGCCTCTTCCACGAGAAGCTCTGCCCGCTCAAGGGCGCCACCCCGGAGGACGTGGACTTCGTGATGTTCCGGGAGAACACCGAAGGCCTCTACGTGATGATGGGCGGCCACTTCAAGAAGGGCACTCCGGAGGAGGTCGCCACCGAGATCGACCTGAACACGCGCCGGGGCGTCGAGCGAATCCTGCGCCACGCCTTCGAGTTCGCCCAGGCGCGCGGGAAGACGCGCCTGGTCATGGCCGACAAGTCGAACGTCCTCGTCCACGCCCACGAGCTGTGGCTGCGCGTCTTCAGGACGGTGGCTCCCGAGTACCCCTCGATCGAAGCCCGCCATCTGTACGTGGACAACCTCGCGTTCCAGATGGTCCGCGAGCCGCGCCAGTTCCAGGTCATCGTCACCTCGAACATGTTCGGGGACATCGTGACGGACCTCGCGGCGGCTCTCCAGGGCGGGCTCGGCATGGCCGCCTCGGGCAACCTCCACCCGGGGCGGCTGGGCCTCTTCGAGCCCGTCCACGGGTCGTCCCCCGCCATGGCCGGCCGGAACGTGGCGAACCCCATGGGTGCGATCCTCACCGCGGGCTTGATGCTGGAGCACCTGGCCTGGAGCGAGGAAGCCGCGCGGATCGAGGCCGTGGTCCGGTGGGCGGTCGAGACCGACCGGACCACGTCCGACGTCGGCGGCAACCTCGGGACGCGCGAGGTCGGGGACGCGATTGCAGAGCGCCTCCGGGGCTAAACTGGAAGGTGGCCAGAGGCTGGCCGTTCCATGAAGCCGAGCCCGACCGTCTCGCTCACTCCCGGCAAGCGGGTGCTCTTCCTGACCAGGGACCCCGAGCTGATCCGCAAGCAGCTCCGGCGCGAGCTGGACGTCCAGATGAAGGACGTCCGGGTGGAGGAGCTCCTCGACGACATCAACACCGACGCCATGACCCCGGCGTGGGCCTGCTTCGACTACCGGCCGGAGGACATCGCCCGCAACGCCTACGCGGGGATCACCATCGGCGGCGACCGCCTGTTCCCCGAGGGCTCGCTCATGGCGGGCGGCTTCGAGGTGATCGTCTCCGGGTACCGCAAGGGCGTGGGCTCCTCGCGGGAGACCGCGGTGCAGGCCGAGAAGTGGTCGGGGATCCGGATCGCGATCGCGGCTTCCTTCGCGCCGATCCACGCCCGCAACAACGTCGCCCAGGGAGTGCTCATGGGTGACCACGCCCTCCTTCGCCGGCTCCAGGCGGGAGAGGCGATCCCCCTCGAGGAGTTCACTCGGGGGTACGACCCGATCACGCGAATGGTGGTCGAGCACGGCGGGCTCTTCCCGTTCACGGAGGCGTATCGGCGCGGAGGGGTGGCGCTGCCCCCGCGCGAGACCGGCCCCCGCCCCATGACCCTGGCCGAGAAGATCCTGGCCCGGCACCTGGTGGGGGTCCCGGAGCCCGCCTGGGTCGAGCCGGGCGATGCGATCTGCGTGCGCGTGGACGGGGGCTACTCCCACGAGTTCACGACTGCCCAGGTCCATCATTTCCTCGAGCAGGAGTACGGCGCGGACTACCGGCTCGCCAACCCGGCCCGGTTTGCCGTCTTCGAGGACCACCTCATCTACGCGGACGGAGTGCCGCGCATGGCGCCGTTCTCGCCGAAGATCGAGGTCCTGCGCCGGATGCAGAGGCTCTTCCAGGAGCGCACGGGCGTCCAGGACTACTCCGCGGTGAACGGGGTCAGCCCCGGCATCTGCCACAGCGTGGCCCGGGAGCGGATCATCGAGCCCGGCGACTTCATCCAGGCCACGGACAGCCACACCTGCATGGGGGGCTCGCTGGGGGCTCTTGCCTACGGAGTGGGGACCACCGAGTACTCGGCCCTCGTCCATTCGGGCTTCACGTTCGTGGAGGTCCCGGAGTCGATCCGCTTCGAGCTCGAAGGGGAGCTTCGCCCCGGGGTCACGGCCAAGGACGTGATGCTGCACATCCTGGCCCATCATGCGAAGCGCCAGGAGACCCTGGACCGGGTGATGGAGTTCGGGGGGCCGGGCTTGCGCGCCCTCTCCCCGGACGAGCGCGCGACCCTCGCCAACATGGCCACCGAGTGCTCCGCCAAGGCGGGCGTGGTGGAGGCGGACGAGGCGACCCTGCGCTGGATCGCGGACCGCCGGCCGGGGGCGAGCGTCGAGGGCCTGCGGGCGAAGGTGGTGGCCCCGGACCCGGGAGCCGAATACGCAGGGGGCGTGCACGTGATCGATCTCGCGGCCATCCGCCCCATGGTGGCCACCCCGGGCGATCCCGCGAAGGGCATCCCGTCGGATCCCACCAACGGGGCCGTCATCGACGACCTTCCCGAGGTGCGGATCGACATCGCCTACGGCGGGTCCTGCACCGCGGGCAAGGAAGTGGACCTCGACCTCTACGCGCGGGTGATGCGCGAGGCCCTCGACGCGGGCCTGCGGGTGAAGCCGGGCGTCGAGTTCTTCATCCAGTTCGGCTCCAAGAGCGTCGAGGAGTACGCGCGCGCGCGGGGCTACGTGGACGTGTTCGAGAAGACCGGGGTGAAGGTGATCCACCCCGGCTGCGGAGCCTGCATCGGCTGTGGCCCCGGGGTCTCGAGCTCACGCGAGCAGGTCACGGTGTCGGCCATCAACCGGAACTACCAGAACCGGTCGGGGCCGGGGCAGCTCTACCTGGCCTCGCCTCTCACCGTCGCGGCCTCGGCGGTCGCGGGCAGGATCGTGGCCTACCGGCAAGGGATGTTCCGGCGATAGCACGGGGTCAGGGCGTCGCCTCATCGGGGACGGACTCTACCCAGCCCAGAAGGTCCTCCGCCGCCAGGCGAGCCGCGTCTTGGATCGGGAGCAGCGTGGGGCCCGACGTGAACTCCCGGGTCTCGCCGTCCCAATCCGCTCCGAGGGTGACCTTCGCTTCAGTGGTGATCTCGGTCCCCGAATTGAGCCGCGCGCCACCGCCGCGCCGGCTTCCCGTGCTCCCCGACAGCTCCAGCTCACGAGCGCTTGCGGCGGTCGTCTCCGTCGTACACTTCGCGACCTTGACCGTCACATCCGTCTCGACGGCAGACCTGGCCAGAGCCAACCTTGGAGTCTTGGCAATCGCGGTCCTGAGGGCGTAGGCCACCGCATCAACGCAGTCCTTCTTGCCATCGGCTCTCGTTCTCCCTTCGAGAAACACCCTCCGGGGCTTTGCGGGCTGGACAGGGGCGATCGCCCCCGCTTGCGCCGCAATCAGGACGAGGACGCCCAGGCCGGGAACGCTCATGGTGAGGCCATCAATACAGCCAGCGCGCAGTGCCGAGGCGAGTGGTGGCCGGCTGGGTCAGCAGCACCTGCCGGCCCGAGCCGTCGGGCTGGATCAGGACCACCCGGGCGGTCCCCGCCGCCAGGTCCACCTCGGTGAACAGGATTCCCTGGGTGCCCCAGTCGGGGGCGCCCCGGAACATCGGCCCCGAGGCGAGGGTGGCGGGGCTCGTTCCGTCCGTCCGCACGGTCAGGATGTCCCAGGTGCCGAGGCCGCCCCCGCCCGTGGAGGTCAAGCGGCGGAAGACGATGGAGCGGTCGTCCGGGGAAAAGTCGGGGTCGGTGTCGCTGCCCACGACCTCGCCCGTGGCGGCCAGGACTTCCGTGCCGGGGCCACCGGAGGTCACCCGGGACTGGGTGTTGGAGTTCTGGAAGATGAAGACGCCGCCCTTGCCGTCGGCCTCGATGCGCTCGTACACGGCCACCGTCCCGCCCGGGTCGATCCGGGGCCGGCGCTCGCGCACGTCCGCGGTCTGGGTGAGGGGGGCGGGGTTCTGGCCGTTCGGGTCCACCTTGTAGAGGTCCTCGAGGTTGCCCTGACCAACCGCGCTGTAGACGACCACCCCGTCCTGGGGGGACCAATCCGCGCCCGAGACGCGCTGCGTGGCCGGGGCAATCACCGCTTCCGCGGCCCGCTCCAGGTCCTCGAAGACCAGCGACTCACCCGCGGCGTCGGCGTCCAGGCGGCGCATCATCAGGCGGTTGCGCAGGGGGGACGGCACCGGCTCGAGGACGTCGCAGGCCGCGGACGCGTTGCAGAACGTGAGCTGGGTGGGGTTGGCGCCGCTCAGGTCGATGGCGAACAGCTCGCGGGGAGCGTTCGCCTGGGCGGACCAGAGGCCGCTGGTGAGCACGATGGCGGCGGTGGCCGGCGGGGGCACGGAGCGGCCGGCCTGGGCGAAGGGGTTCGGATACTCCTTGTTGCAGCCCGCCCCTGCGATCGTCAGCGCGACGAGCGCGACGCGGGAGAGGCGAGGCATGAGGCAGCGTAGTCCGCGCCCGACCGCGGAGTCAAGGCTCCGGAAACAGCGATGCTATACTCCTCGTTCCTTCGCGCCGCTTCGGCCGCAACCGAGGTCAGTCCGATGGCTCACGACGTCGAGGTCGTCATCCTGGGGGGCGCGCGGACGCCCATGGTGGAGTACGTGGGGGCGTTCAAGGACACCTCTGCCTTGGAGCTGGGGGGCCGGGCTGCCCGGGCCGCCCTCGAGCGCACGGCCGTCACCCCCGCCTGGATCGACCACGTGGTCATGGGGAACGTCCTCCAGACCTCGGGAGACGCGATCTACGGGGCCCGGCACGTGGGCCTGAAGGCCGGAGTGCCCGTCGAGGTCCCGGCCTTGACCGTGAACCGCCTTTGCGGCTCCGGCCTCCAGGCGGTCGTGTCCGCGGCCCAGATGATCCGCCTCGGGGAGTCGCAGATGGCCCTGGCGGGCGGGATGGAGAACATGACCCAGGCGCCCCACGTGATCCGGGGGGCCCGGAGCGGCTTCCGCCTCGGGGAAGGCAAGCTGGAAGACAGCCTGATGGTGGCCCTGCTCGACACCCACTGCGGGCTCTACATGGCCCAGACCTCGGACAACCTGGCTCGGCAGCACGGGATCACCCGGGAGGCGATGGACGCCTACGCCCTGCGCAGCCAGAAGGCGGCGGCCGCGGCGGCCGAGCGCGGCGTCTTCAAGGAGGAGATCACGCCGGTCGAGGTCGGGCAGGGGCCCCGGGCGGTGCGGGTGGAGTCCGACGACCACCTGCGGCCGGACACCACGCTCGAAGGTCTGGCCGCCCTCCGGCCCGCGTTCGGCAAGGACGGCTTCGTGACCGCGGGCAACGCGAGCGGGATCGTGGACGGCGCGGCCGCGGTCGTGGTGGCGAGCCGGGAGGAAGCGAAGCGGCGTGGCCGGCCTCCCCTGGCGCGGATCGTCTCCTGGGCGGCCGTCGGCGTGCCGCCCGAGATCATGGGGATCGGCCCCGTGCCCTCGTCGCGCAAGGCGCTGGAGGCGGCGGGCCTGTCGACCAAGGACCTCGCCCTGGTCGAGGTGAACGAGGCGTTCGCCGGCCAGTACCTGGCGGTCGAGAAGGAGCTGGGCCTCGACCGGGAGAAGACCAACGTCAACGGGGGAGCGATCGCTCTCGGCCATCCCCTGGGGGCCACGGGCGCGCGCCTGCTCCTGACCCTGGCCCTCGAGCTTCGGCGGCGGAAGGGGCGATACGGCCTCGCCACCGCCTGCATCGGCGGCGGCCAGGGCATCGCCATGGTGATCGAGCGCGAGGCGTGAAGCGCGGAGCCGCACGAGTAACAGCATTCCCCTCCCCCTACGTGGGGAGGGATAGGGTGGGGGGTCGATGAACAGGCGCGGAGCCGTGCATGCCCCAGCGTTCCCCTCCCCCGACGTGGGGAGGGATAGGGTGGGGGGTCGATGAACGTCGGCGTGGTGGGCTGCGGGCTCATGGGCTCCGGCATCGCGCAAGTGTGCGCCGAGGCCGGCCACCCCGTGATCGTCCGCGAGGTCTCGGAGGAGCTCCTCCGGAAGGGCCTGGGCCGCGTTCAGTCGTTCCTCGAGAAGGGCGTGCAGAAGGGCAAGCTCACGCCGGAGCGGATGAGGGATGTGATGAGCCGGCTGGAAGGGACCACGTCCCTCGAGGCCCTCGCCGGATGCGACCTCGTCATCGAGGCAGTGGTCGAGAACCTCGACCGCAAGCGCGAGGTCTATCAGGCCCTCGATCGCGCCTGCGGAGAGCAGACGATCTTCGCCTCCAACACCTCCTCCCTCTCGATCACGGAGATGGCCGCGACCACGAAGCGGACGGACCGCTTCGTGGGGCTGCACTTCTTCAACCCGGTACCGCTCATGAAGCTGGTGGAAGTCGTCCGCGGGCCACTCACCTCCGACGCCGCCTTCGAGAAGGCCTTCGCTTTCGCGAAGTCGCTGGGCAAGACGCCCATCCGGGCCACGGACAAGACCGGCTTCATCGTGAACCGGCTGCTGGTGCCGTACCTCCTGGACGCGATCCGCGCCCTCGAGGAGGGGGCGGGGTCCGTCCCCGCCATCGACGAGGGCATGAAGCTCGGCTGCGGCCACCCGATGGGCCCCTTCACCCTCCTCGACTTCGTGGGTCTCGACACCACCTACTCCATCGCCAACATCATGTTCGACGAGTTCCGCGAGAGGCGCTTCGCCCCACCCCCCCTGCTCAAGCGGATGGTCCAGGCCGGGATGCACGGCAAGAAGACGGGGAAGGGCTTCTACGACTACTCGAAGGAGCCGCCCGTGCCCACGGCGGGCCTGGTCCAGGGATGAGCTACCAGAACCTCCGCATCGAGAAGCGGGACGGGATCGCGGTCGTGACCATCAATCGCCCCGAGAAGCTGAACGCGCTCGACGACCGCACGATGGAGGAGCTGGACGGGGCTTTCACCGCCCTGAGGTCCGACCCCGCGGTGGGCGGGGTGATCCTGACGGGGGCCGGCGAGAAGGCCTTCGTGGCGGGAGCCGACATCTCCGAGCTGGCGACCCAGAGCCCGGTCACGGGCAGGGAGCGCTCGATCCGCGGCCAGGGGATCCTCGACAAGATCGAAGGTCTCGGGAAGCCCGTGGTCGCGGCCGTGAACGGGTTCGCCCTCGGCGGAGGCTGCGAGCTGGCCATGGCCTGTCACGTGCGGGTGGCCTCGGAAAACGCGCGCCTGGGCACCCCCGAGGTCAAGCTCGGGCTCATGTGCGGCTACGCGGGCACGCAAAGGCTCTCCCGCCTGGTGGGGAAGGGACGCGCCCTCGAGATCCTGCTCACCGGCGAGCCCGTCGACGCCCAGGAAGCCCTTCGGATCGGACTCGTGAACAAGGTGGTTCCGAAGGAGAAGCTGCTGGCCGAGGCCGAGGCCGTTTTGCGGAAGATGCTGGGCAACGGCCCCGTCTCCCTGCGCTTCTCCCTCGAAGCGGTGAACGCCGGCCTGGAGATCCCGTTTGGGGAAGCCCAGGCCTTCGAGGCCACCCTCTTCGGCCTCATCTGCACGACCGAGGACATGAAAGAGGGCACGCGGGCATTCCTCGAGAAGCGGCCGGCCAAGTTCCAGGGCAAGTGAACACGCGGCCCCGGACGCAGTCAGCCCCTCTCGACCGGCCGTCGGCCCGTGGCCTGCGCGTGGCGGTGGTGCGGTCGAGGTACAACCCGGCCGTGGTGGATGGTCTGCTCGCGGGCGCGCGCGAGGCGCTGCGGCAGATGGGCGCGGCCGAGCGCGACGTGGTGTTGACCGACGTTCCCGGAGCCTTCGAGCTGCCCCTGGCCGCGGCGGGCGCGGCCCGTTCGGGCCGCTTCGACGCGATCGTGGCCCTGGGGGCCGTGATCAAGGGCGAGACCGACCACTACGAGCACATCGCTCGCGAGGCCGCCCACGGCCTGGCCGCCGTCTCCCGCGAGACCGGGGTGCCGGTGGGCTTCGGCGTGCTGACCGTGGCCCGGGAGGAGCAGGCCCGGGCCCGATCCGCCCCCGGCCCGGACAACAAGGGCGCGGAAGCCGCGCGGGCGGCGGTGGCCATGGTCCACGTGTTGCGCGGGCTGCCCGGGCGGAGACCCGTGGCCCGCCCGCGCGGGAAGGCCCGCTGATGGGCCGGCGGACCAAGGCCCGGGAGTGCGCGTTCCAGATGCTCTACCAATGGGACGTCTCGCGCGAGCCCATGGACCGGGTGATGGAAGCGTTCTGGCGGGTGCGGTCGACCACCGGGGAGACCCGGGCGCTGGCGGAGCGCCTGGTCACGGGGGCGCAGGCCTGCACCCCCGAGAGCGACGCCGCGATCACCGACGCCGCCACCAACTGGCGCTTCGACCGCATCGCCCCCGTGGACCGCACGATCCTGCGCCTGGGAGCCTATGAGCTGATGAAGGAGACCGGCACGCCGCCGGCGGTGATCCTCGACGAGGCGGTGGAGCTGGCCAAGCGGTTCGGCGAGGCCGACTCGCCGGCCTTCGTCAACGGAGTCCTGGACGCGATCCGGCGCCGGGTGCGGGGGGAAGGTCCCGAAAGGGGGATGCGATCGGAATGAGCGAGGAGCCCAAGCCGCCCGTCCCGGGCTGGCCCGAGGAGTCCGCCCAACGGCTCGAGAAAGCGGCGGCCGTGCGGGCCATGGGCCTGCCCGTCTACCCGACCCGGTACGCGCGCAGCCATCGCCTCGGGGAGATCGTGGCCGCCTACGCCGACAAGAGCCTCGAGGCCCTCGAGGCCCTGAAGGTCGGGGTGCGCCTGGCGGGCCGGGTCATGACGAAGCGCGGGCACGGCAAGGCCTCGTTCGCCACCCTGTCGGACGGCGAGACGCGCCTGCAGATCTACGTGCGGGAGGACGCGGTGGGGGAGGCCGGGTACCGCCTCTTCGATCTCCTCGACCTCGGCGACTTCGTGGGGGTGGCAGGCATGGTGATGCGCACCCGGAAGGGCGAGCTGTCGGTCCAGGCGAGCGAGCTGACCTTCCTCGCCAAGGCCCTGCTGCCCCTCCCCGAGAAGTGGCACGGGATCACCGACGTGGAGATCCGCTACCGGCAGCGGTACCTGGACCTGATCGCCAACCCCGACGTGCGCCGGGTCTTCGTCGACCGGAGCGCGATCGTCTCCGAGATCCGGCGCTTCATGGACGAGCGGGGCTACATGGAGGTCGAGACGCCCATGATGCAGCCCATCCCGGGCGGCGCGGTGGCGCGGCCGTTCACGACCCACCACAACGCCCTGGGCATCGACCTCTTCCTCCGCATCGCCCCCGAGCTGTACCTCAAGCGGCTCGTGGTGGGCGGCCTCGAGCGGGTCTACGAGATCAACCGGAACTTCCGGAACGAGGGGATCGACTCGAACCACAACCCCGAGTTCACGATGCTCGAGTTCTACACCGCCTACTTCGACTGCGCGGACGTGATGGACACCACGGAGGCGCTGTTCGCGGCGGCGGCCGCGCGGGTGGCCGCGAGCCGGCCGATCGTGTTCAAGGGGCGCGAGGTCTCCTTCAAGCTGCCCTTCCCCCGCGTGCGCATGAAGGAGGCGGTGGCGAAGGTGCTCGGGCCGGGAGCCCTGGCCGCGCCCGGCTTCTCCCCCGCCCTTCTCGACGATCCGTCCGCCCTCGAAGCCTGGGTGGGCTCGAAGGACCTCCGGGCCTTCTGCGCCAGGACGGCGCTCGGGGAGGGGCCGGCGGTTGACCCGGAGTCGTACGTGGCCGTCTCCCACGGCCGCCGGATCGCGCTCCTCTTCGAGGACTTCGCGGAGAAGACGCTCTGGGAGCCCACGTTCGTGACCGACTACCCGGTCGAGGTCTCGCCCCTCGCGAAGACACGGCCGGACGACCCCACGACCGCGGAGCGCTTCGAGCTGTTCGTGGCGGGAATGGAGCTGGCCAACGGCTTCTCCGAGCTGAACGACCCGCTGGAGCAGCGTGAGCGCTTCCTCGACCAGCTCCGACAGCGCGAGAAGGGAGACCTCGAGGCCCACCGCATGGACGAGGACTACGTGCGCGCCCTCGGCCACGGCCTGCCCCCCACGGGCGGCTGCGGGGTGGGGATCGACCGCCTGGTCATGGTCCTCACCGACTCGCCCTCTATCCGGGACGTGATCCTGTTCCCGCACATGCGCCCGGAGGGCGGGCGCGGCTGATCCATGCCCTTCGAGCTCCGGATCGCCCTCCGCTACCTGACCGCGCGCCGCAAACAGGCCTTCATCTCCCTCATCTCCTTCATCTCCGTCCTCGGAGTGGCGGTGGGGGTGATGGCCCTCTTCATCGCCCTCGGCCTGATGACCGGCCTGCAATCGGAGATCCGGGCCAAGATCCTCGGGGCCACCGCCCACGTGAGCGTCTTCAAGGGCCGCAACGACCCGTTCGAAAACTACCAGGAAGTGGTGGCGGCGGTGCGCCAGGTCCCGGGGGTCCTCGGGTCCGCCCCCACCGTCTACGGCAAGGTCCTGCTGAGGAGTGCGACCGGATCAGGAGTGGCCACCCTCAAGGGGATCCTCCCCGCCTACGAGCGCACGGTGACGGACCTGCCGAGCCAGGTGGAGGAAGGCAGCATGGCCGACTTCGACTCTCCGGGGGAGGGACCCGCGCCCGTCCTCCTCGGCCGCGACCTCGCGCTCAGCCTGAACGTGGGCCCGGGCGACCTGCTGACGGTCATGTCGTCGCAGGCGCAGCTCACGCCGATGGGCCCCGTGGCCACGATGAAGAAGCTGCGGGTGGTAGGGACGGTTCGCTCCGGCCTCTACGAGTTCGACTACGGCTGGGGCTACGTGCCCCTGGCGACGGCCCAGCGCCTCTTCGGCCAGCAAGATCAAGCGAGCCTCGTGGAGGTGCGCCTCGCCGACATCTTCGCGGTGAAGGCGGCGGCCAGGGCGATCGTCGCGCGTCTCGGTGACGGCTACCTCACCACGGACTGGATCCAGATGAACGAGAGCCTGTTCTCCGCCCTCTGGCTGGAGAAGACGGTGATCGCGATCACGATCGGCCTCATCGTGATGGTGGCCGCCCTGAACATCGTGGCCACCCTGATCCTCATGGTCATGGAGAAGCACAAGGACGTAGCCATCCTGGTCTCCATGGGCGCCTCGCGCGGCGCGATCACGCGCATCTTCATGTTCCAAGGGACGGTGATCGGCGCGGTCGGCACCGCGATTGGCGCGCTCCTCGGCTGGGGGACCTGCCTGATCATGGACCGCTACCGGCTCCTGCGGATCCCCGAGGACGTCTACCAGATCACCTACGTCCCGTTCCGGCTGCTGCCCTTCGACGCAGCGGTGGTCATCGCGGGCGCCCTCCTCGTGTGCTTCCTGGCCACCATCCATCCGGCGCGAGGGGCGTCGAAACTGGATCCCGCGGAATCGCTAAGGTACGAGTGAAGCGGAGCCCTCCATGCAACAGCGTCCCCTCCCCCCTACGTGGGGGAGGACGGGAGGGGGGGTCGATGAATGATCAGGGTGGGGGGTCGATGAACGAAATGACCTCAGCTCCTCCCCTGATCGTCGCCAAGGGCATCGTCAAGGGATACAAGACCCCCGCCGGCGAGGTGTCCGTCCTGCGCAGCCTCGACCTCGAGGTGGCGGAGCGCGAGATGCTCGCGATCACCGGGGCCTCGGGGGTGGGGAAGTCGACGCTGCTGCACGTGCTGGGGACCCTGGACCGGCCGGACGGGGGGACGCTCGCTTTCGCGGGCGAGGACGTCTACGCGTTCCCCGAGTCCCGCCTCCGCGACTTCCGGAATCGCACCCTGGGCTTCGTCTTCCAGTTCCACCACCTGCTCCCCGAGTTCACCGCGCTGGAGAACGTCATGATGCCGCTGCTCATCGCCCGCGTCTCCGAGGCCGAGGCGCGGGGGAAGGCGGGGGCGCTCCTCTCGGAGCTGGGCCTCGCCGATCGCGCCGCCCATCGGCCGGGCGAGCTGTCGGGAGGAGAGCAGCAGCGGGTCGCGGTGGCCCGCGCGCTCGTCCGCTCGCCGCAGGCCCTCCTGGCCGACGAGCCCTCGGGCAACCTCGACCGTGAGACCGGCCACCGACTCCACGACCTCCTCCGCCGTCTAAACCAGGAAAAGGGCATCACGGTGGTCGTGGTCACCCACAACGAGCGGCTCGCCGCCTCCTGCGACCGGACCCTCCGCCTGGAGGCGGGGATGCTCGTTCCCGCTTGAGCCCTCGGCAGTTCCGAGGGGTCACGCGGCCGGGGGTTTTGGGCTATGATCGGTCGATACTGCGGGAAGGATTGGGTTCCATGTTCGAGCGTTACACCGAGCGGGCGCGGCGGGTGATCTTCTTCGCCCGCTACGAGGCCAGCCAGCTCGGCAGCAACTCGATCGAGACCGAGCACCTGCTCCTGGGCCTGATCCGGGAAGGGAAGGGGCTCACCTCGCGGATCTTCAGCAAGAGCCACCTCTCCATGGAGTCCATCCGGAAGGAGATCGAGGGGCGGGCCCTCTACCGGGACAAGGTCTCGACCTCGGTGGACATCCCGCTCTCCCCGGAGAGCAAGCGCGTCCTCGGCTACGCGGCCGAGGAGGCGGAGCGCCTCATCCACAACTACATCGGCACCGAGCACGTCCTGCTGGGGTTGATGCGGGAGGAGAAGAGCGTGGCCGCGGGCATCCTGGGCGAGAAGGGGATGCGCCTGGCCGCGGTCCGGGAGGACATCGTGGCCCTCCTGAACGAGAAGGCGAGCGTGGGCAAGACCAAGGAGACCCCGCTCCTCTCCGAGTTCTCGCGCGACCTGACGGAAGCCGCGGCCCGGGGCCTGCTCGACCCCCTGGTGGGACGCGACGACGAGCTGGAGCGGATCATCCAGGTCCTCTGCCGCCGCACCCGCAACAACCCGGTGCTGATCGGAGAGCCCGGGGTGGGCAAGACCGCCCTCGTGGAGGGCCTGGCCAACAAGATCGTGCAGGGCGACGTCCCGGTCTACCTGGCGGACAAACGGATCCTCGCCCTCGACATCTCCCTGATCGTGGCCGGGACCAAGTATCGCGGGCAGTTCGAGGAGCGCCTCAAGACCATCATGCGGGAGCTCACGGAGAGCCACAACATCGTGATCTTCATCGACGAGCTCCACACCCTGGTGGGGGCCGGCTCCGCCGAGGGGAGCCTCGACGCGGCCAACATCCTGAAGCCCGCGCTCTCCCGGGGGGAGATCCAGTGCATCGGGGCCACCACCCCCGCCGAATACCGCAAGTACATCGAGAAGGACCGCTCCCTGGAGCGCCGCTTCCAGGCGGTGAAGGTGGCTTCGCCCACGGAAGAGGAGACGATCGAGATCCTCCGCGGGATCAAGGACCGCTACGAGAAGTTCCACCACGTCAGCTACCGCGACGAGGCCCTGGAGGCGGCGGTCTTCCAGTCGAGCCGCTACATCACGGACCGCTTCCTCCCCGACAAGGCGATCGACCTGCTGGACGAGGCGGGGAGCCGGGTCAAGCTCCGCGACGCCGCGGTGCCCGAGGAGGTGCCCGAGTTCTCGCGGAAGATCCGGGTGGTGGTGGACCGGAGCGACGCCCTGGAGCGGGGGGCCTTCTTCCGGGACGAGGAGGTGGCCCAGCGGGAGAACCTCCACATCGTGCGCGAGCACTGGGACATCGGGGGCCGGGGCGAGCACGAGGTGACCAAGGCCGACATCGACGAGGTGGTGTCCCGCTGGACCGGCATCCCCATCACCGCCATCAAGGAAGAGGAGTCCGAGAAGCTCCTGCGCATGGAGGAGGAGCTCCACAAGCGGATCGTCTCCCAGGAGAGCGCGATCAGCGCGGTGGCCCGGGCCATCCGGCGCACCCGGGCCGGGCTCAAGAACCCGAACCGCCCGGTGGGCTCCTTCCTGTTCCTCGGCCCCACCGGGGTGGGCAAGACCGAGGTGGCGCGCTGCCTGGCCGCCTTCCTCTTCGGGAGCGAGCGCAGCCTGATCCGCTTCGACATGTCCGAGTACATGGAGAAGCACTCGGTGAGCAAGCTCATCGGCTCGCCTCCGGGCTACGTCGGCCACGAGGAGGGGGGGCAGCTCACGGAGCGGGTGAAGCGCAACCCCTACTCGGTGGTCCTCCTGGACGAGATCGAGAAGGCCCACCCCGACATCTTCAACGTCCTGCTCCAGGTCTTCGAGGACGGCCACCTCACGGACGGCTTGGGCAACACCATCGATTTCAAGAACACCATCATCATCATGACTTCCAACATCGGGGCCCGCTTCATCGAGAAGAAGGGCCGCATGGGGTTCGCCTCCGGGGAGCTGAAGGACACGGTGCAGGGGATCAACGAGATGGTGATGGGGGAGGTCAAGCGCACCTTCAACCCGGAGTTCATCAACCGGGTGGACGAGATCATCATCTTCGACGCCCTGACCGATCAGGAGCTGGTCCTGATCACGCGCCTCCTGGTGGACCAGCTCAACCTCAACCTGAAGGAGAAGGGGATCACCATCTCCCTGAGGGACGAGGCGGTGGAGTGGCTGCTCGCCAAGACCCTGGCCGACCGCACCTACGGGGCGCGCCCCCTGCGGCGGGCCATCCAGCGGCACATCGAGGACGCGCTCTCCGAGGCCTTCATTCGGGGACAGATCCGTGGCGGCCGGCCCATCCTGGTGGGGGTGAGAGACGGCGCGCTCTGGTACGAGCAGGACGAGCGGGGAGGGGCCCTCTCGGCATGAATCGACGTCTCGCCACGGCCGCCCTCCTCTGCCTGGCGGGGGCGGCGGCCGACCCCTTGAGGGCGCAGGAGTCCCCCGAACCGTCCGCGGTGGTGGAGCGGGTCGAGATTCTCAACAACCAGTACATCCAGAAGGAGACCCTGCTCTTCTACGTCTCCACCAAGCCGGGCGATCGCTACGACGAGCGCCGGCTCAAGGAGGACTTCCGGCGCCTCTGGGACACCGGCTTCCTGAACGACCTCACCCTCGAGGTGCTGGACAGTCCCCAGGGCAAGGTCGTGCGCTTCCGGGTGGACGAGCGCGCGCGCATCCAGATCGTCGACTATCGCGGGAGCAAGGAGCTGACCACCACCAACATCGAGGACGAGATCAAGAAGCGCGACGCCCAGCTCCGCATCGACACCTTCTACGACCCCGCCAAGGCCCGGCACGTGGAGGGGATCATCAGGGAGATGCTGGCCCAGAAGGGCCGGCCCTTCGCCACCGTCAAGCACGATGCGAAGAGGATCGGGGGAGCGGGGACCCAGGTCTCGTTCACGATCGACGACGGCCCCAAGGCCCGGGTGAAGGAGATCGTCTTCGACGGGAACAAGGTCTTCTCCGACGGCAAGCTGCGGGGCCGCATGAAGAAGATCAAGCAGGCGGGCTTCTGGAACCTCTCCTGGGTGGGCGGCAAGACCACCTACACCGAGGACAAGTGGGTGGGCGGGGGAGAAGACCCGCGAGGGGACCAGGGCCGCCTCGAGGACTTCTACCTGAACAACGGCTACGTCACCGCGCGGATCGGCCAGCCCCGCATCACCTACACGGACGGGAAGTCCGGCCTGTTCAAGAAGAGGCCGGTCAAGTGGATCAAGCTCGAGATCCCGGTCACCGACGGCGACCAGTACAAGGTGGGGGAGATCAAGTTCGAGGGACTCACCGTCCTCAAGGAGGAGTTCGTCCGGCCCCTCTTCAAGCTGAAGACGGGGGACGTCTACAACGACTCCCGCTTCAAGAAGGGCTTCGACAAGCTGCGGGACATCTACGGCAGCATCGGCTACTTCCAGTGGACGGGGGGGACCAAGCGCAAGCCCGACCCCGAGCGCAAGGTGGTGGACGTCACCTTGAGCATGGACGAGGACAAGCGCTACTACCTGGGGAAGATCCGCTTCGCGGGCAACGAGACCACGAGGGACAAGGTCATCCGCCGCGAGATCTACATGAACGAGGGGGACGTGTTCAACACGGAAGCCCTCAAGCTCTCGATCCGGCGGGTCAACCAGCTCGGCTACTTCAAGCCCATGGAGGGCGCCCCCGACCTGAAGCCGAGCCCGGGCGCCGAGGACAAGCTCGACGTGACCTTCAAGGTCCAGGAGCAGAACCGCAACCAGTTCACCTTCGGCGGGGGGGTGAGCGGCCTGGAAGGCACGTTCCTCAACGCCTCCTTCTCCACCACGAACTTCCTGGGGGCGGGCGAGACCTTCTCCCTCTCCGCCCAGACCGGCAAGCGCACCAAGAACTACCAGCTCGCGATCACCGAGCCCTACCTCTTCGACCGGCCCATCACCGCCGGCTTCGACCTCTTCTGGCGCAAGCTGACCTACCTCGGCTACGTCAACGTGGTGGGTTACACCCAGGAGAGCAAGGGGTTGAGCCTGATCATGGGCTTCCACCTGGGGAAGTTCTCGCAGATCTTCACGAACTACTCCTTCCAGGTGATCAAGCTCGGCCAGATCACCGACCTCACGAACCCGATCTACAAGGATCCCTACGCCACCTTCGGCCCCGTGTTCGACCCGTTCTTCTTCGGGGATTTCGGCGCGCGCAAGGAGAGCACGTTCAGCCCCAACTTCGTCTACAACACCGTCGACAACCCCTACTCCCCCCGCCGCGGCATGCGGCACACGATCGCGTTCGCGGTCGCGGGGGGCCCCCTGCGGGGCACCGTGGACTACTTCCGTCCCAGCGTGGAGACCGTCTTCTACATCCCCCACACCCGGAGGACCGCCCTCGGGCTGCGCCTGGAGGCCGCGCTCATCCGGCCGTACTCGGACACCCGGACCCTCCCCCTCTACCAGCGCTACTTCCTGGGGGGCGAGACCGAGGTGCGCGGCTACGACATCCGCACCATCGGGCCGGTGGACAGCAGCGGCCGGGCTCTCGGGGGGAATAAGAAATTCCTCTTCAACGCCGAGTACTACATCGACCTCATGGGCCCCCTGCGCTTCGTTTTCTTCTTCGACGCGGGACAGGCCTTTCTCGAGGGCCAGAAGGTAAAACCCTTCAAGGACCTCCGGGTGTCGACGGGGGCGGAAATCCGCTTCATCATGCCCGTGCTCAACGTCCCCTTCCGCCTCATCTACGCCATCAACCCGAACCGAGATCCCTTGCAAACCTACATCCCGAAGTCGACCTTCAAGTTCGCCGTCGGCACCACCTTCTAAGGAGAAGACATGAAGAAGACGTTCATCGCCGGCCTCGTCCTCGGGGCAGCGGCGCAAGTCACCCTGGCCCAGGAGGCCAAGACGGAGGCCAGGACCCCGAAGATCGCCGTGATCGACATGGCGCGGGTCTCCGCGGAGAGCCTGATGGGGAAGGGCTACGCAGCCCAGCTGGAGCAGCTCCAGAGCGAGATCAACTCCGAGGGGACCAAGAAGCAGTCCGAGCTCCAGAAGCTGGACGCCGCCATCAAGACCCTGCAGGACGAGCTGGAGAAGCAGGCCTCGGTCTTGAGCCCGGAGGCGGCCGAGAAGAAGCGGCAGGACATCGTCCGGCGGGGCCGCGAGCGCCAGGCCTTTCTCGAGGACGGCCAGGCGGACCTGCAGCGGATGAGGGAAGCCGCCCAGCAGAGGGCCCAGGCCCTCAACAGCGAGTTCCAGGCCAAGATCAAGCCCCACATCGACGGCGTGGCCCGGGACAAGGGGATCGACATCATCCTGGACGCGCAAGTGGCGCTCACCGTGAACAAGGACTTCGACATCTCCCGGGACGTGATCGTGAAGGCGGACGACGCGGAGAAGGCGCAGAAGGGCGCGGCCACCGGTCCCGCCGCCAAGCCGACCGGGCCCGCGGCGGCGAGGCCGGCCCCCCCGCCAGCCAACAAGCCGTAGCAGGGGCCGCAAGGGCTCCCCTCCCCTCAATAGGGCAGAGGTTCCGAAGGCAACGGGCGGCGAGCGAAGCGGTCCGGGGGGTGCGACGCAGCACCCCCCAGCTCATCGAAGAAGGAGTCTTGGGCACGATCGACATCGGCAGCCTGGTCCGGCAGATCCCGAGCCAGTATCCCTTCGTCCTGGTGGACCGCGTGATCGCGCACGATCCCCGCGGCTCGCTGGTGGCCACGAAGAACGTGACGGGGGGCGAGGACTTCTTCGCCGGCCACTTCCCGGGAGCCCCGGTGATGCCCGGGGTCCTGCTGCTCGAGAGCCTGGCCCAGGCGGCGGGGATCTGGCTGCTCCGGGCGGCCGCCGACCCCCGCGAGGTCGAGATCCAGATGGTGGGGATCGACGAGGCGAAGTTCCGGCGGCCGGTCACTCCCGGCGATCAGCTTCAGCTCCACGTCCAGCTCACTCGGCGCCGGCGGGGCCTCTGCCGCTTCCAGGGCGAGGTCCGCTGCGGCGAGCAGCGCGTGGCGGAGGCGCGGCTGCTCCTCCAGGTCACGAGCCTGCCCCCGGCGGTGGTGGATGCCACGGCGCGGGTGGCGGCGGGGGCGGCCCTCGCGCCCGGGGTCCGAGTCGGCCCCTACTGCATCGTCGGCCCGCAGGTGAGGCTCGGGCGGGGGACCGTGCTCGACTCGCACGTCGTGATGGACGGAGACACCACGGTCGGCGAGCGCAACCGGTTCTACCCCTTCGCCTCCGTCGGCCTCGCTCCCCAGGACCTGAAGTACCGCGGCGAGCCCTCCCGCCTCGAGATCGGCGACCGGAACACCTTCCGCGAGTTCGTCACCGTGCACCGCGGCACGGAGGGCGGGGGCAGCGTGACCCGCATCGGCTCCGACAACCTGTTCATGACCGAGTGCCACGTGGCCCACGACAGCCAGGTGGGCGACCACACCATCTTCTCGAACGCGGCCACCCTGGCCGGCCACGTCGAGGTGCAGGACTGGGCTACCGTCAGCGCCTTCTCGGGGATCCACCAGTTCTGCCGGGTGGGCACGCATGCCTTCGTCGGGGGCTACAGCGTGGTGACGAAAGACGTGCTCCCGTACTCCCGGACGGTGGGGAACCGGGCGCGCATCTACGGGATCAACACGGTCGGCCTCACCCGCCGGGGCTTCACCCGCGAGCAGATGGCCGCGATCCGGGAGGCGTACCGGATACTGCTGCAGAGCCGGCTCAACGCATCCGAGGCGGTGGCCCGGCTCGAGGCGGAGGGCCCGCACACCGAGGAGGTGCGGACGATCATCGAGTTCATCCGCCGGTCCCCCCGGGGGGTGATCCTGAAGCGGCGGCGGCCGCGCCGGGGCGCCGAGGAGCCGTGAGCGAGGGGACGGGAGCGCCCCTCGGGCTGATCGCAGGAAACGGGCGCTTCCCGTTCCTGGTGGCGGCGGCGGCGCGGCGGGCCGGGCGGCGCGTGATCGCGGTGGCGATTCTCGAGGAGGCGGCCCCGGACCTCGCGCGGGCGGTGGACGAGATCCACTGGGTCGGCCTCGGCCAGCTCGGCCGCTGCATCGACGCCTTGCGCGGCGCGGGGGCGCGAGAGGCCGTCATGGCCGGACAGGTGAAGCACCGGCAGATCTTCGCGGGCATCGTCCCCGACTTGAAGCTGATGGGGGTCCTGGCGCGTCTCGCCTTCCAGAACACGGACAGCCTGATCGGGGCGGTGGCCGAGGCCCTCGGCCGGGAGGGGATCACCCTCCTCCCGTCGACCGCGTTCATCGAGGACCAGCTCGCCTCTGCGGGCACGATGAGCCGCCGCCGCCCGTCCGGCGACGAGAAGCACGACGTGGAGTTCGGCCGGAAGGTAGCCCGGGTGCTGGCGGGGATGGACCTGGGCCAGACGGTGGTGGTGAAGAACCGGGCGGCGGTCGCCCTCGAGGCCATGGAAGGCACGGACGAGACGATCCGGCGGGCGGGACGCCTGGCCGGCCCGGGAACCACGGTGGTCAAGGTGGCCAAGCCGCGCCAGGACATGCGGTTCGACGTCCCGGTGGTGGGTCCGGCCACCATCGAGGCCATGCTCGAGGCCGGTGCCCGGGTCCTCGCCCTCGACGCCGGCAAGGCGCTGCTCCTCGACAAGGCGGACTTCCTGTCCAAGGCCGACGACGCGGAGATCGCCGTCCTGGGCATGGAGCCGGAAGGTTGAGACGCGGAGCCCTGGGTCGATGAATAATCCCGCCCCCATTCCTGTGGGCGTCATCGGTGTCGGAGCGCTGGGCCAGCATCACGCCCGCGTCTACGCGGGCCTCACGGGCGTCGATCTGGTCGGGGTCTACGACACGGACCCCGCGCGGGCACGCGAGGTCGCGGAGCGGCACGGCGGCCGGGCGTTCCCGACCGTGGAGGCGCTCCTGGGCGAGGTCCGCGCGGTATCGGTGGCGGTGCCGACCGTGGATCATCACCGCCTGGCCCGCCAGGCCCTCGAGGCGGGCCGGGACGTCCTGGTGGAGAAACCCATGACGAGCACGCTCGAAGAGGCGGACGACCTGATCGCTCTGGCCGACGCCCGCAAGGCGGTGCTCCAGGTCGGGCACATCGAGCGGTTCAATCCCGCGACGGACGTGCTCAAGGCCACGGTCCACAAGCCGCGGTTCATAGAGGTCCATCGGCTGGGCTCGTTCTCCGCCCGCAGCCTCGACGTCGACGTGGTCCTGGACCTCATGATCCACGACCTCGACATCGTCCTCTGCCTCGACGGGTCGGAGGCGGTGCAGATCGACGCGGTGGGGGTGCCCGTCCTTACCCCGAAGGTCGACATCGCCAACGTGCGGCTGCGCTTCGCCTCCGGCCTCATCGCCAACCTGACCGCCAGCCGGGTTTCCGTGGACAAGGTCCGCAAATTCCGGGTTTTCTCTCCCCGGACCTACGTCTCCGTGGATTTCACCCGCCGGGAGGCCCAAGTCGCCCGTCTCAAGGAAGGGGCGGGGGGTCGGCCGGAGATCGCCACCGAGAAGACGAGCGCCCCCGACCAGGAGCCCCTCCGGCGGCAACTGGAGGCCTTCGTGACCGCGGTCCGGGAACGAAGTCGGCCGGTCGTGCCGGGGTCGGAGGGCCGCCGGGCCCTCGCTTTGGCCCGGGCGATCCTGGCCCGCATGGCCGAGGCCTGAGTGTGTCATAGTTACTGAGAGAGCAGGACTTCTCAGGCGGGTCGGGGCCCCCGCCCACAACATCTGGTAGGGTTCGCTTGAGGGACCGCCGCCTTTTGTGCTAGGCTAGGCGGTCACTTGGGCGTGAGGAGTGGCCGTCCTTGGAGCGCATCAATCAACGCCAGGGGTTCCTGGTATCGGCCATCCTTCACCTGACGATCCTGATGATCCTGGTGAGCCATCCCCCGGTCCCTCGCTTGGGGCCGGAGAAGATCGACCCGTCGACCATCGAGCGGAAGGAGCTCGTCTTCCTGCCGCCCCCGGCCGTCCTGCGGCAGCTTGCGCCCCGGCCGATCCCACGGCGACCGGCCGCCCAGGCGACCCCAGCCCCTGCACCGGCCCCCATTCCCACACCCGCGGATCCGGCGAAGAAAGACAGGGTTAGCGTTGGGGCCCCGAGCAATCTCCGGACCGAGGCGCCGATCGATCTCAGGCGGGACCTTGTAACCCCCAAGGGGGTCCCGTCGCCGGCCAGGCCGTACGCACCTACGCCGCCATCGACCAGGCCCGCCGGTCCGGAGGCCGCGGACGCCAGCGGGGCAAAGGCCGCGCCGGGCAATCCGGGCCTGCGCTTGCCGCCCGGCCTCGGGCGTGACCTGCCCAGCGGCTTGGAGGGCTCACCGGCCCGACCGGGTCCGATCGGCCAATCCATCCCCGGAGCCGTCCGGCGGCTCGAAGAGCGCCTGGATCGCGAAGCCGACCTTGGCAGCCCCACCGGAACTGGTCAGAAAACCAGCGGGTTTCATTTCGACCCACAAGGAGCTGATTTCACGCAGTGGCTGAGCCGCCTAAGCAGCGAGTTTGACCGAAATTGGATCGCGCCTCAGCCGGCCCTCATGGGTTTTCACGGAACGGTGGCCTTCGAGATGACCATCGAGCGGGACGGAACGGTGTCCTCGCTTCGCATGGTCCGATCCGCCGGCAACGCCGCCCTCGATCGCTCGGTGCGGACCGCGCTCCTAGGGAGTCGGTTGCTGCCCCTTCCCAGTGACTATAGACCTGCCCGTCTGACGGGGACCCTCATCGTCAGCATCAACGAAGTGTTGGCCGGATCGTGAGGCAACGCCCCGGGTGGCGGACCTCCGGTGCCACGTGGGTCGGCGCCGCGGTGGGTGCTTGGCTGGTGGCGGCCGCCTGCCGCACCATGCAGCAGCCGCGGGCGGTCCCGGCGGCGCCCGCGCCTCCCCAGACCCAAGCCGCCCCCGGGGCTCCGGCCGTGCTGGTCCCTCCGCCCGTGGTGCGGGTCGGGATCCTTCTCGACGTCGCGCGGGTGTCGATCGGGGCGGACGCCGGGGTCGTGGTGTCGGGCACCGACCCGGGATACCGGGCCGCGGTTTCGCGGGCGACGTTCGTGCCGGCCTCCTCCGGGATCCGCGTCCCGCGCTTCCGGGTCCAGGTGGCGAGCCTCGCGGCGCAGTCCGGGGCGCAGAACGTGGCGGTGCGAGTCGAGGAAACCGTCCAGCTCCGATCGACCGTCCAGTGGAACGCCGAGACCAGCACCCACCAGGTGCGCGTGGGGGCGTTCGCAACGCGGGACGAGGCGCTGCGCCTGGCCACGCGGCTCACCCGGAGCGGCCTCCCCGGGGCCTTCGTGGTTGAGGACGGCGGGCCGCCCGCCGCCGGGCGCATCCGGCTGCTCGAGACCGGAGAGGAGCTCACGGTCGCGACCGTCGTCCCCTCTCAACCCGCCGACCTGCTCACGGCGGATGCGGCGCCCTACCGCGGGATCCTGGAAGTCCGGCTCAGCGAGAGCGGCGCGTTGACCGTGGTCAACGTCGTCCACATCGAGGACTACCTGCGGGGCGTGGTGCCCAACGAGCTCTCGCCCCTGGCCTTCCCCGCCATGGAGGCCCTCGAGGCCCAGGCGGTGGCCGCCCGCAGCTACGTCCTCAACCACAAGAACGAGTTCGCGGCCCGCGGCTACGACATCTGCGCCACCCAGGCTTGCCAGGTCTATCGTGGGAAGTCCAGCGAGCACGAGATGACCGACCGCGCGGTGGCCCTGACGCGCGGGGTCATCGCGACCTGGCGCGGCCAGCCCATCAACGCGTACTACACGTCCACTTGCGGGGGCTTCACCGAGGACGGCGAGAACGTCTTCGACGGGGACAGCATCCCGTATCTGAAGGGCGTGGCCTGCGCCCCTGAGCGCACGGCCTGGGCCACTCTCCACACCACGGCCCCGCCTCGCGAGGTGGGCAAGGAGCCGGGGCTCGGCCGCGACCTGTCCCTGCTCGTCGCCCTGGGCGTCCTCGAGCCGGCCCTCGAGGCACCCCGACGGCTCTCGGGGATCCCCACCGACCCCGAGATCCGCGCCTGGGTGGTCCGCCTGCACCAGGCCCTCCACCGCAAGGGGTGCGAGAGCGCAGTCAACGGTGCCCTGGCGCGCCGGGGCACGTTCGCGCAGTACCTCGTGGGCTCGCTCTGCTGGGAGGAGCGGGGACGCCGTCTCCTGGCCCCGCCAGACTCCGACTACCTGCTCGAGGTCGAGGACCGGGCGAGCTTGAACGGCGACGACGAGCGCCTGGCCGCGGCCGTCCTCATCCAGGAAGGGGTCCTCTCCCCGTTCTCCGACAACACGCTCCGCCCGGGCTCGGCCTTGACGCGCTCGGAAGCGATCCTGCTCCTGGCCCGCGCGGCCGAGAAGGCGGGGCCGCCCGCCCTGGTCGCCGCCGAGTTCGCGGGGGCGGCCGCCGGGCAGATCACGATCCTGCGCGGCGAGGAGCCGGAGTCCTTTCCCCTGGATCCCGCCGTCCGCCTCTTCCGCAGCCTCGACGGCCTTCGGGCCGCCACCTCGGAGCTGAGCCTGGCCGTGGGCGACCGCGTGAACCTGGTCGTGGCGGACGGGCGCGTGATCTTCCTCGAGGCGGAGCAGAGCCGAAAAGGCGCGGCCGCGGACCGCAGCTCGCGCTACTACCGCTGGGAGGTCCGCCTCAGCCCGGCGGAGCTGACGCGCAGCCTGGGCCGCTACGGGGACGTGGGCACGGTGCGCGACCTCGTGCCGCGCCGGATCGGGGTCTCCGGCCGAGTGGTCGAGCTGGCCGTCCGCGGCAGCGCGGGGGAGGTGGTCCTCAAGGGCCTCCGCATCCGGGGGGCGCTGGGCCTGCGCGAGAACCTGTTCGTCATCGAGCGCGAGACCGATGCCCGAGGCGCGGTCGAGCGCTTCGTGATCACGGGCAAGGGCTGGGGCCACGGAGTCGGGCTGTGCCAGGTGGGTGCGTTCGGGATGGCCCAGTCGGGCTCCACCTTCGAGCAGATCCTGCAGCACTACTACACAGGCATCCGGCTCGACACCGCCTATTAGCACGAGAGATCGCGCGCGGCTTCAGCGGCGCGCGCGCGTGGGCCCGTTTTTTTGACACCGTCGGGCCCTGCCCTTAAAATGCACACTCCTGAGCCTTTCCGTGATGTCCTCCGCGCTTCCAAAGCGCTTCGAACCGTTTGCGGTTCCGGGTGGCCTTCGCGGCCAGCTCAGGGAGCTTCCCCTGCCCGACATCCTCCAGCACCTGCGGCTCTCGGGCTCGACGGGAGTGCTCTCCCTCGTGTCGGGGGGAGCGCGCAAGGCGCTCTATCTGAAGAGCGGCCGCGTGGTCTTCGCGTCCAGCAACCTCCCGAACGACCGCCTGGGCGAGATCCTCATCCGCGAGGGCAAGATCACGGTCGACGAGTACGAGGCCTCGATCCGCGCCATCACCAAGGGGAAGCGCCAGGGGAAGGTGCTGGTGGAGATGGGAGCGCTGTCCCCCAAGGACCTGTGGGAGGGAGTGCAGGCCCAGGTCCGGGAGATCGTCTTCAGCCTATTCCTGTGGGAGGAGGGGCAGTTCCACTTCGAGGAGTCCTCGCTGCCCGACAACGAGAGGATCACGGTCGACCTCGACGTGCTGAGCCTGATCCTGGAGGGCGTGCGCCGCATCGACGCCAACGGCGCGGTGCAGAGCCGCTACCCCGAGGGGATGCTGCTGCTGGAGCGGGGGGAGGCGGTGCCCCACGGCCTGCTCGAGCCCTACGAGGGCCACGTGCTCGGCCTGGTGGATGGCGAGCGTACGGTGCTGGAGATCTCCCACGACAGCGAGATCGGGGACAACGAGACCCTGAAGGTCCTCTACGCGCTCCTGTGCTCGGGGCTCGTGAAGGTCAAGGGGAAGAAGATCCGCGCACTGGACCAGGACTTCGTCCCCGAGGACACCCTCTACGCGGTCATGGGCTCCTTCAACCAGATGTACGGCTTCATCTTCAAGTACATGGTGCGGGAGGTCGGCCCCATCGCGGAGAACGTCCTCGAGAAGTACCTGGGCAACCTCCGTGATTCGCGCAAGGAGGTCTTCGGGGGCTTGCGGCTCCAGAAAGACGGCACCGTGGACCCCGCGGTGGTGGAGCGCAACCTGAACAAGCTCCCCGAGGAGGACCGGCGGCCACGGCTGGTGGACGCCCTCAACGAGCTGCTCTACGCCGAGCTCCTGGCGGTGAAGCGCACCCTCGGCGCCGAGCACGAGAGCGCCATTATCAAGGCTTTCCGCGAGCGTTGAGCCCGGCCGAGCGGCAGCAGGTGCGGGGCGCGGCGCTTCTCCTCCTGGCGCTGCTCCTCCTGACGCTCTGGCGGCTCTGGCCGCTGCTCTGAGGCCGTGGCCCATCTCCTGATCGCGATCGTGGGGCCCACCGGCTCGGGCAAGAGCGCGCTGGCCCTCCGCCTGGCGCGCGAGCGGGGCGGCGAGATCGTCTCCTGCGACAGCCTGCAGGTCTACCGCGGCCTCGACATCGGGAGCGCCAAGGCCACTCCGGAGGAGCGGGCGGCGGTGCCCCACCACCTGCTGGACGTGGTCGAGCCCCACGAGGCGTTCTCGGCCGCGGAGTACGCGCGGCAGGCGCGGGCGGCCCTGGCGGCCATCGTGGCCTGCGGCCGGCTCCCCATCGTGGCCGGGGGAACCGGACTGTACCTGCGGGCGCTCCTCCAGGGGCTGTTCGAGGGTCCCTCGCGCGATGAGCCCCTGCGTCGCCGCCTGGAGGCCATGGCCGGGCGTTACGGCGAGCCGCGCCTCCATCGGCTGCTGGCCCGGGTGGATCCCGAGGCCGCGTCTCGTCTGCCCGCGCGCGACCGGGTGCGGGTGGTCCGGGCCCTGGAGGTGTTCTGGAACACCGGCCGGCCGCTCAGCGCGCACCATCGGCAGGGTGCGGAGCCCCTCCGTGGCTTCTCGCCCCGCCTGCTGGGGATCGCGCCCGACCGGGTTGCCTTGCGCCAGGCCATCGAGCGCCGCACCCGCGGGATGTTCGAGCGGGGCCTGCTCGAGGAGGTACGCGGCCTGCTCGCCCGGGGCCTCCCCCCCGACCTCCGGCCGCTGCGCAGCATCGGCTACCGCCAGGCGGTGGCGGTGGTCCAGGGGAAGCTGGCCCGGCCGGAGGCCGAGCGTGATATCGTCGCCGACACCCTGCGGTTCGCGAAGCGTCAGATGACCTGGTTCCGACACCAGGCGGAGGTCACGTGGTGCGGGGACGGCGAGAGCGCGGGCCAGCAGGCCCGCGCGTGGCTGGACGGAGACGACCTAAGTGCTTGACGTTCCAGAGAGAATCGGTAAAACTGTTGGTTTGGAATGCGCGGAGCCGGACGTGCCTTGGCGTTTCCCTCCCCCTACGTGGGGAGGGATAGGGTGGGGGGTCGATAAAAGAAGGGCCATGCTGCTGATAGACATCTCGCAGATCCCGCCCGAAGGGGCGAACGTGGACGAGGCCCTGGACGCCGCCAAGATCCACCTCGAGAGCGGGGCGGATTTCGCGCTGCGCCCCGGGGGGGTGCTGCGCTGCCACGTCGACAAGGTGGACGGGAACACCGTGCACGTGCGCGGCCACCTTGCCGCTCCCCTCGGCCTCGAGTGCGGACGCTGCCTGGAGTCCTATCCCCACCTCCTGGAACAGGAGCTGGACCTCTTCTACCTTCCGCGTCATGCCGGAGAGGAGAACGAGGAGGAGGACGAGGTCGAGCTGGCCGACCGCGACATGGTGGTGGCGTACTACGAAGGCGACCGCCTCGACCTCGGCGAGGTCGTGCGCGAGCAGTGCTTCCTCTCCCTGCCCCTGAAGCCCCTCTGCCGCGAGGACTGCCGCGGGCGGTGCCCGTCCTGCGGCCGCAACCGGAACGTTGAGAGCTGTGCGTGCCCGGCGCCGGAGGAGGCGGCCGACCCGCGCCTCGCCGTGCTGAAGAAGCTCTTCGACGACGAAACCCACTAGGAGCCACCGATGCCGAATCCCAAGCGCCGTCATTCCAAGGCCCGCCGCGACAAGCGCCGGGCCCACGACCACCTCCAGGTCCCGGGCCTCAGCCTCTGCCCGAACTGCCACGAGCCCAAGCTGCCGCACCGGGTGTGCCCCCGCTGCGGCTACTACAAGGGCAAGCAGGTCATCGGGGTCGAGGAAGTCTAGGCGCGCTTCGGCCGATGCCGAAGAAGGCGGGTGCGCCCCGCGTCGCCGTCGACGCCATGGGGGGCGATCACGGGCCGGGAGTGGTGGTGGAGGGGACGGTCCTCGCTTGCCGCGCCCTGGGCCTTTCCGTCGACCTCGTGGGGCCGGCCGCCCTGATCCGCGGCGAGGTCGCGCGGGCCGGGGGATCGGGCCTGTCCATCGAGGTGGTGGACGCTCCCGACGTGGTGGGGATGGGCGAGAAGGTCAGCCTGTCCACCTTGAAGAAGCGCTCGTCCATCCAGGTCGCGGTGGAGCGCGTCCACGACGGCGTAGCCGACGCGTTCTTCTCCGCGGGCAACACCGCCGCCTGCTGGACCATCGCCAAGATGATCCTGGGTACCCTCGAGGAGGTGGACCGGCCGGCCCTGGCCGCGGTGGTCCCGCAGCTCCACGGCCGGACCGTCCTCCTCGACGTGGGGGCCAACGCCCAATGCAAGGCCCGCAACCTCGAGGAGTTCGCGGTGATGGGGAGCGTCTACACCCGCGACGTCTTCCGGACCGCGAGTCCGCGGGTGGGCCTCATGAGCATGGGCGAGGAGGAGACCAAGGGGAACGACCTCACCCGGGAGGTCCACGAGGTGTTGAAGGGATCGGCCCTCAACTTCGTGGGGAACGTGGAAGGACACGACGTCTTCTCCGGCAAGGTGGACGTGGTGGTCATGGACGGGTTCACGGGCAACGTGGTCTTGAAGTCGAGCGAGACCCTGGCCGAGATGCTGATGGAGGCGGTCAAGGAGGAGCTGACCCGAACGCCCCTCCGGAAGCTGGGGGCCTGGCTGTCCCGCGGAGCCTTCCGGGCCATGAAGCACCGCATCGACCCCGCGGAGTACGGGGGGGCGCCCCTGCTGGGCATGAAGGGCTGCTGCGTCATCGGCCACGGCCGTTCCAACGCCCACGCCATCAAGAACGGGATCCGCGCGGCCGCGGAGTTCTTCACGAGCGGCGTCAACGACAGCATCGAGGCCGAGCTGCGCGCGCTCGGCGCCCGCAAGGAGGCCGCGGGGGCATGAGCCTGGCCTTCGTCTTCCCGGGACAGGGGTCGCAGCAGGTCGGCATGGGCAAGGCCCTGGCGGAGGCGTTCCCGGAAGCGGGGGCCGTCTTCCGGGCGGCCGACGAAGCGCTGGGCTTCCCCCTCTCGAAGCGCTGCTTCGAGGGCCCGGAGAGCGAGCTGCAGCTCACCGCGATCACCCAGCCCGCGATCCTGACCACGAGCGTGGCGGCCTGGCGGGTGCTGGCCGCGCGGGGCCTGCAGCCCGCCTGGGTGGCCGGCCACAGCCTGGGCGAGTACTCGGCCCTGGTGGCGGCGGGGACCCTGTCGCTCGCGGAGGCGGTGGTAGCGGTGCGCCGCCGGGGCCAGTACATGCAGGAGGCGGTGCCGGTGGGGCAGGGGGCCATGGCCGCCATCCTCGCCCTCGACCTCCCGGCCGTGGAGAAGGCCTGTGCCGAGGCGGCGCAGGGCGAGGTGGTGAGCCCCGCCAACATCAACTCCCCGGGGCAGGTGGTGATCGCCGGCGACGCGGCCGCGGTGGACCGGGCCATGGAAGCCTGCAAGGCGGCGGGGGCGAGGCGCGCGGTGCGCCTTCCCGTGTCCGCTCCCTTCCACTGCGCGCTCATGCGGCCCGCCCAGGCCCGCCTGGCCGCGGACCTGGCGGCTCTTTCCTTCCGCGACCTCGAGGTGCCCCTCGTCAACAACGTCGAGGCCAGGGTCGTGCGGACCGGGAACGAGGCCCGCGACGGTCTGGTGCGCCAGGTCTCGGCTTCCGTCCTCTGGCAGCCTTCGATCGAGCTCCTGGTGAAGGAGGGCGTGGATACGTTCGTCGAGGTCGGTCCGGGGACGGTGCTGACCGGCCTGGTCAGGAAGATCGCGAAGGGGGCGCGGACGTTCAACGTGGACGATCCCTCCTCCCTGGCCGCCTGGACCACGGCCGCGGCCTCGGGCGCAGGCGCCTGACGTGCCCTCCCTCGCCGGCAAGGTCTCTTTCGTGACCGGCGCATCGCGCGGCATCGGCCGCGCGATCGCGCGGGCGCTGGCCGCGGAGGGGGCCACCGTGGTCGTCGCCGCCCGCGACCGCGCCCGGGTCGCGGAGGTGGCGGCGGAGATCGCGGCGGGCGGGGGCAAGGCCCAGGCGGTGGCCCTGGACGTGGCCGACCGCGCCTCCGTCGAGGCCGCTTTCGACGAGGTCCTGAAGGCCCACGGGCGGATCGACCATCTCGTGAACAACGCCGGCATCACCCGCGACAACCTGGTCCTCCGCATGAAGGACGAGGACTGGCAGCAGGTGCTGGCCACCAACCTGACCGGCGTCTTCCTCTGCACCCAGGCGGCGCTGCGGCCCATGCTCAAGCAGCGGAGCGGCCGCATCGTCAACGTGACCTCGGTGGTGGGCTTGACCGGCAACGCGGGGCAGGCGAACTACGCGGCGAGCAAGGCGGGGGTGGTCGGGTTCACCCGATCCGTCGCCCGGGAGGTGGCCTCCCGGTCCATCACCGTCAACGCCGTCGCCCCCGGGTTCATCGAGACCGACATGACCGCCGCCATGACCGACAAGGCCCGCGAGGCCGTCGCCTCCTCCATTCCCCTCGGCCGGACCGGCCGCCCCGAGGACGTGGCGGGGGCCGTGGTCTTCCTGGTCTCCGACGCCGCGGCCTACGTCACCGGCCAGGTCCTGGCCGTGGACGGCGGCTTCCACATGTAGAATGCACTCCCCGGCCCCCGGGGAACTCTGGAGGAGCTTGATGGAGCCTGTTGCCGATCGCGTGAAGAAGATCATCGTGGACCAGCTCGGGGTAGAGGAGGAGCTGGTGACGCCGGAGGCGTCCTTCGTAGACGACCTGGGGGCGGACAGCCTCGACACCGTCGAGCTGGTGATGGCCCTCGAGGAGGAGTTCGGCATCGAGATCCCGGACGAGGACGCGGAGAAGATCACCCGGGTCAAGGAAGCCGTGGACTACATCGAAAAGCACGGGGACAAGGCCAAGAAGTAGGCGGGCCGATCGTGTCCGACAAACGCAGGGTCGTGATCACCGGAGTGGGACTCGTGTCCCCCCTGGGCATCGGTACCCAGGAGACGTGGGCCGGCCTCCTGGCCGGCCGCTCCGGGGCGGGGCCCATCACCCTCTTCGATGCGTCGCAGCACTCCACGCGCCTCGCCTGCGAGGTGAAGGGCTTCGATCCGCTCCGGTGGGTGGAGAAGAAGGACGTCAAGAAGATGGACCGGTTCATCCAGTTCGCGGTGGCCGCCTCCGACCTCGCGACCCGGGATGCCGGCCTCGAAATCGGGCCCGCGATCGCCGAGCGGGTCGGGGTCTACATCGGCAGCGGAATCGGGGGCTTCGCCACCATCGAGCGGGAGCACGAGGCCCTCCTGAAGGGCGGGCCCCGCAAGATCAGCCCCTTCTTCATCCCCGCCGCGATCGTCAACCTCGCCTCGGGCTGGGTCTCCATCCGCACGGGAGCCAAGGGCCCGAACTCCGCCACCTGCACCGCCTGCACGACCAGCGCGCACGCGGTGGGGGACTCGTTCCGCCTCATCCAGCGGGGCGACGCCGACGTGATGATCGCCGGGGGGAGCGAGGCCGCCATCACCCCGCTGGGGGTGGGCGGCTTTGCCGCCATGCGCGCCCTCTCCACCCGCAACGAGGAGCCGGCCAGGGCCTCGCGCCCCTTCGACCGCGACCGGGACGGCTTCGTGATCGGGGAGGGGGCGGGGATCGTCATCCTGGAGGAGCTCGCGCGGGCGAGAGCCCGCGGAGCCCGCATCTATTGTGAGCTGGTGGGATATGGAATGTCGGGCGACGCCTTCCACATCAGCGCCCCTTGCGAAGACGGCGACGGGGCGATCCGGGTCATGCGGAGCACCCTGAAGGACGCGGCCGTCGACCCCGCAGCCGTGGGCTACGTCAACGTGCACGGCACCTCCACCCCGCGGGGAGACGTGGTCGAGGTCATCGCCATCAAGGCCGTGTTCGGAGAGCAGGCGAGGAAGATAGCCATCAGCTCGACCAAGTCCATGACGGGCCACCTCCTGGGGGCGGCGGGCGGGCTCGAGGCGGGGATCACCGCCCTCGCTCTCCGCGACCAGGTCCTGCCCCCGACCATCAACCTCGAGAACCAGGATCCCGCCTGCGACCTGGACGTCGTCCCCAACCAGGCCCGCAAGACCCAGGTCCGCTTCGCCCTCTCCAACTCCTTCGGCTTCGGTGGTACCAACGGGGCTCTCCTCTTCAAACGCTTCGAGGCATGAGAGTCGTCGTCTGCGTCGCGCAGGTCCCTGACACCGAGACCCGGATCCGGATCGCCCCCGAAGGCACCCGGATCGCCGAGCAGGACCTGAACTGGATCGTCTCCCCCTACGACGAGTTCGCGATCGAGGAGGCGCTGCGCATCAAGGAGCGCAAGGGGGGTGACGTGGTCCTCGTCTCCCTCGGTCCCGACCGCGTGCAGTCCGCGCTCCGGACCGGGCTGGCCATGGGAGCCGACTCCGCCGTGCACGTCAGGGATCCCGCCTTCGATGCCGCGGACAGCCTGGCCACGGCGCGGGGCCTGGCCGCCGCGATCCGGACCCTGGCTCCGTTCGACCTCGTGCTGACCGGCCAGCAGGGGGTGGGGGGCGACCACAGCCAGATCCCGGGGCTCCTCGCCGAGCTGCTCGACCTGCCCCAGGTCACGGTCGCGGTCAAGGTGGAGGTCCAGGAAGGGAAGGCGACGGTCGAGCGCGAGATCGAGGCGGCGCGCGAGACCTGGGAGACCTCCCTCCCGGCGGTGATCTCGGCCCAGAAGGGCCTGAACGAGCCCCGCTACGCGAGCCTCAAGGGAATCATGGCCGCCAAGAAGAAGCCCCTCGAGGTCAAGGACGCGGCGGCTCTGGGCCTCGACCCGGGCGCCCTTGCCCCGAAGACGCGGGTCCTGGCCATGGAGCTGCCCCCCGCGCGCCCGCCGGTGCGGATGATCGAGGGCGATCCCGACACCCAGGCCCGGGAGCTGATCCGGCTCCTGCACGAAGAGGCGAAGGTGATCTGAGCCATGACCGCCATCGTCACGTTCGCGGAGCAGCGGGGCGGCCACCTGCGCCGGGCTGCCCTGGAGGCGGTCTCGGAGGCCCGGCGACTCGCGGACAGCCTGAAGGCCACGGTCGCGACCGTGGTGGTCGCGCCAAAGGCCGCCGACTTTGCCTCCGAGCTGGCTTCGTACGGGGCCGACCGCGTGCACGCCTTCGAGGACGCCGGGAGCTATGCCACGGAGACCTACGCCCGGGCCCTCGCGGAGGTGATCGCGGGGGCGAAGCCGACCGCGGTGCTCATCCCGTTCACCGCCATGGGCAAGGACCTCGCGCCGCGCGTGGCCGCGAAGGTGGGGGCCGGCCTGGTGTCGGACTGCGTCGCCCTCGCCCTGAGCGACGGGCGGCTCCGGGCGCGCCGGCCCATGTACGCCGGCAAGGCCTACGCCACGGTGGCCTGGGAAGGCGATCCCCAGATGGCGACCCTGCGGCCCAACGTGTTTCCGCTGGGCACCCCCGACGCCTCCCGCAAGGCCGAAGTCG
>WNFT01000614.1_pt1 | contig 35909 bp, 34 predicted proteins | sample 5400191 | NCBI WGS metagenome assembly WNFT01 (sample SAMN13153359, study PRJNA577476) | soil metagenome | isolation source: 80 cm saprolite under Madrone tree | place: USA:California | collected 2016-06-14 | reverse complement strand
CCGGCCGTGTGGCATCCTCGCGGGGTGGGCGCGGACCTCGACCACATCGTGCGGTCCATGGAGCACTGCGGCTCCTGGGAGGAGCGGTGTCGGTTCCTGATCAACCTCGGGCGCACGCTGCCCGCCCTGCCCGCCGAGGACCAGACCGAGGAGAACCGCGTGCCGGGGTGCCTGAGCAAGGTCTGGGTGAAGGCCCAGCCCGGCCCCGAATCGCCGCCCCTCCTCCGCCTGGAGGCGGACAGCGATGCCGCGATCGTCAAGGGGCTGGTGGCCCTGCTGGTCGCCGCCTATTCGGGCCGGAGCGCGCCCGAGATCCTGGCCTTCGACATCCGCGGCCTGCTCACGCGCCTCGACCTGCAGAACCAGTTGAGCCCCAGCCGCAGCAACGGGCTCTTCTCGATGGTGGAACGGATCCACGACCTGGCCCGGAGCCTCGAGGCTACCGGGCCGCCTCCTGCGTCCCCGTCTTGAAGCGGAAGACCGCGGCGGAGAGCGTGGTCTCGCTCTCGTCCAGCACATGGGTGTAGACCGTGACTACCCTCCCGCCCTGGGCCGCGAGCCCGATGTAGTCGCCCATGAAGACCTTGTCCTGGCAGGCGAAGGGCTTCTGGCCGACCCGGTGGTTCACGAAGGTGCGGCCTCCGTCGACGCTGCGGGCCAGAGTGAGGCCGGTCAGCGTGCCTTCGAGCCCGCGGCGGTCGTAGAAGACCACGTTGAGCGAGCCGTCGGCGGGATCCACTGCGGTCCAGGCGAAGAGCTGGGCCTTGCCGTTGCCCTTCGGGTCATCGTTGACCCGCACCGGCTCGCTCCAGATGGCCCCGCCGTCCCGCGACGCGATCAGGAACACGTCCGGGTCGCCGTTGCGCTCGTCGACCCACGTCACGTAGACCGAGCCGCGGTCGGGTCCCGCGGAGAGGTCGGTCGCCGTCACCGGCAACCCGTTGTGCCGCGGCACCCCGGGCACGGGGAGGTCCCAGCCCCCCGGGTTGGTGGCGATCACGCGGTCCTCCCCGAACGTGTAGCCGCCGTCCAGGGAGCGGTCGAAGACGATCCCGCGCGGCCCCGCCCACGCGAGGTAGACCTCGCCTTTGGGCCCGATGGCGGGGACCGCTCCCTCGACCGTGTCGTCGCCGTCCTGGGCGTCGCCGGGGGTGTCCGAGACGCGGATCGGCACCGAGAACGTCTGCCCCCCGTCCCGCGACCGGGAGAACACGATGTGGGTCTTGTCCGCGGGGTCCTTGCTGCCGTAGATGTCGAAGCGCGTCCAGGCCACGTACAGGTTCCCGCGGTGCGGCGACTCGGCGGCGGTGTCCACCCCCGGCCAGGGCTTGTCCTCGAAGGGCTGGGTCGAGTTCAGGTGGTCGACCACGGGCACGGGCTCGCTCCAGGCGAGGCCGTCCCGGGAGCGCGTGGCGAAGATGCCGCTCAGCGCGCGATCGGGCCGCGCGACCCTGATGCCGTCGAAGGCGATGTAGACGTGGTGGGCGGTGCCGTCCGCCGAGAAGGCGACCGTGTCGTCGCCCTGCACGCGCCGGCCGGGGTTCGCCGCGGGGACCGTCTTCCAGCTCTCCCCCCCGTCGAAGGACACGTAGGCGACGCTCGTAGAGCGCGGCCCCCCGGTGGCCCCGCGGCCGGTGGCCACCGCGATCACGTGAGCGGCGTCGGTCGGGTTGATGGCCACCGCGACCTCGGCGGGCCGTCGCGCCCCCGGCTCCGAGACGCGGACGACCCGGTGGGGCGTGTCCGGAGGGTTCGGACCGGCGGCCACCGCGGTGGCCAAGGCGAGGGCCGCGGGGAAGGCGGGCCGGGGGCGCAACCGCGGCCCGCCTACGCGCCCGCGACCAGGGAGGCGATGCGCCCGGCCAGCTCGCGCCCGCGCGCGCCGTCGAGGGAGCCCGCCCGCCACTCGATCCCCAGGCCCGCGTCGCCGAGCTTCGGGATGATGTGGAAATGCACGTGGAGCACCGCCTGGTGGGCGGCCGCCCCGTTGTTCTGGAGGACGTTGTAGGCGGCGGCCCCCGTCGCCTTCATCACCGCCCGGCAGAGGCGCGGGAGCACGCGGCCGATCGCGGCCGCGCTCTCGTCGGAGAGCTGGTCCAGGGTGGCCGCGGCTTCCTTCGGGACCACCAGGGTATGGCCCGGGCTCAAGGGGCCGACGTCGAGGAAGGCCAGCACGCGCTCGTCCTCGTACACGCGGTGGCAGGGGATCTCGCCCCGGATGATGCGGGAGAAGATGGTCTCGCTCACGCCTTGGCTCCTTCCGTCGCCCTCGCGAGGAGGGCGCGCGCCATGGCCGCATAGGTCGCAACCGCGGCGGCCTGCTCCGCCTTGTCGATGAACTCGTGCGCGGTGTGGGCCACGTGGATGGACCCGGGGCCGAAGAGCAGGGGCTCTCCCCAGCGGTCGAGCCACGGGATGTCGGTCCCGAAGCGCACCACCGCGCGGGGCAGGTGGGAGAGCTCCGGGACCGTGTGCACGTCGATGGGCTGCATCTGGAGCCCCGGCTTCACGCGGGCCCGGCCGCCCGCGATGGCCGTGACCCGGGCGAGCACCTCCGCGGGATCGGTGACGGTCCGGAACATCACCTCGGCGCTCGCCGCGTCGGGGACCACGTTGGGCTTGATCCCGCCGCCGATCACCCCGATGTTGTGGGTGGTGGGGCCCAGAAGCTCGGAGACCGGCCAGGAGGCCGCGCGCAGGTCCTGCAGGACGTCGAGCAGCTTCTCGATCGCCGACTCGCCGAGCTCGGGATAGGCGGCGTGGGCGGTGCGGCCCACGGCCTCGATCGTGACCCGGAGCACCCCCTTGCCGCCCGTGGCCTGGTGACTCTCGGTGGGCTCGCCGTTGATCAGGTAGCGGCAGCGGTTCGGAAGGGAGTTGGCGGCCTGCGCCCCCTGGCTGCCGTCCTCCTCGCCCACCACGAACAGCAGGCCGAGGTGGCCTCGTCCCTCCTCGCGCAGCCGCTGGGCTGCGAACACCTGGGCGGCCACGATTCCCTTGGCGTCGCACGCCCCCCGGCCGTGAATGCGCGCCTCGTCCTCCCGCGAGGGGATGAAGGGCGGCACCGTGTCGATGTGGGTCGAGAGCACGACCAGGGGATCGCCCACCCGGGCGAAGACATTGAAGCGATCGCCATCCACCGGCTGCGTGCTCACCTCGAAGCCCCACCCGGCGAGCTGGTCCGCGAGGTAGCGGCCGACCGCCGCCTCCTCGCCGCTGAGGGACGGGATGTCGATGAGGGCGCGGGTGAAGGCGGTCAGGTCCATGCCGGGCCCTGACATTATCCATCTCTTGTAAGATGCGCGTCGCCCGCCGGGGAGCGGGTGGGAGGTTCGCATGCGCAGACGCTTCATGATGCTTCTGGCTTCGCTCCTGGCCGGCCCCGCCACGGCGGCCGACACCCACCCGTTCTCCGTTCACGACATGCTGGCCATGGACCGCATCTCCGACCCCCGGGTGTCCCCCGATGGTCTGGCCGTGGCCTTCACGGTCCGGGTGACCGACCTCGAGGCGGACAAGGGCAGGAACGACCTCTGGATCGCTCCCACCGCTGGGGGAGCGGCCCGGCGGCTGACCAGCCACGAGGCCGACGACACCCAGGCCCGTTGGGCCCCGGACGGCAAGAGCCTGTTCTTCGTCTCCACCCGCACCGGCTCGGCGCAGGTGTTCCGCCTGGGCCTGGAAGGGGGCGAGCCGCAGGCGGTGACGAGCTCGCCCCTCGACGTGGATGCGCTCGAGGTGGCCCCGGGCGGGCGGCACCTCGTGCTGGCGATGGCGGTCTTTCCGGGCAAGACCCCGCCGGAAACCGCGGCCGCGCTCGAGGCGCAGTCGAAGCGGAAGGCCAGCGGCCGTCTCTACGATCGCCTGTTCGTCCGCCACTGGGACGCGTGGGAGAACGGTACCCGCAACCACCTGTTCTCCTACGAACTCGCCACCGGGAAGCTGGTCGATCTCATGCCTCGGATGGACGCGGACGCACCCTCGAAGCCATTCGGGGGAAGCGAGGAGTACGCGGTCTCACCGGACGGGCGCACGGTGGTCTTCACCGCCAAGGACGCGGGGCGGGAAGAGGCCTGGTCCACGAACTTCGACCTCTACGCGGTCCCCATCGACGGCTCCGCCGCTCCGAAGAAGCTCACCACGAACCCCGCCGGGGACGGCCATCCCCGCTTCTCTCCCGACGGCAAGACGCTCGCCTACCTGGCGATGAGCCGGCCCGGTTTCGAGGCGGACCGCTTCCGGATCGTGCTTCGGGAATGGGCCACGGGCGCCGAGCGCACGATCGACCTGCGGGCCGACGCCTCGGACACGGGCGACCGCTCGCCGGACGATCTCGCGTGGTCGCTGGACGGCCGGGAGCTCTACGCCACCGCGGAGCACCTCGGCAACAAGGCGCTCTTCGCGATCGACCCCGCCACGGGCGCCGCGCGCATCCTGGCGGGCGACGGCCAGGTGACGAGCCCCCAGCCGATGCCGGGAGGCAGGGTGCTCTTCGGCCGCAACTCGCTCCTGGGTCCGACCGAGCTCTACGCCGTCGACCGTCAAGCTCGGACGGCTCCCGTCCGGGTCACGAGCCTCAACGACGCCAAGGTGGCGCAGGCTCGCTTCGGCAAGCCCGAGCCATTCACCTTCACGGGCGCGCACGCCGCCACCGTGCACGGCTGGATCGTCCATCCCGCGGACTTCGATCCCGCGAAGAAGTACCCGGTGGCCTTCCTGATCCACGGCGGGCCGCAGGGCTCCTTCGGCAACGACTTCCACTACCGCTGGAACCCCCAGGCCTACGCGGGAGCGGGTTACGCCGCGGTGATGGTCGACTTCACGGGCTCCACCGGCTATGGGCAGGCCTTCACCGACCGCATCCGCAACGACTGGGGTGGCGCCCCGTACGAGGACCTCATGAAGGGCCTGGACTTCGCGCTCGGCCGGTACGGCTTCCTCGACCGCGAACGGGTCTGCGCCCTGGGCGCGTCCTACGGCGGCTACATGATCAACTGGATCGCCGGGAAGACCGACCGCTTCCGGTGCCTGGTCAGCCACGACGGCAACCTGGACGAGCACTCGGCCTATTACATGACCGAGGAGCTGTGGTTCCCGGAGTGGGAGCACGGCGGCCCCTCCTACGACAACCCCGAGGGGTACACCGGACAGAGCCCCCTGACCCTGGTGAAGAACTGGAAGACGCCCATGCTCGTCATCCACGGCGAGAAGGACTATCGAGTCGTCTCCACCCAGGGCCTCGCCACCTTCACCGCCCTCCAGCGCAAGGGCATCCCCTCGAAGCTGCTGGTGTTCCCCGACGAGAACCACTGGGTGCGGAAACCGCACAACTCGATTCTCTGGCACGAGACCGTGCTCGGCTGGCTCGACCAGTGGATCGGCAGGCGCTGAGGCTATCGCGCCGACACGAGCCCCACCGGGCAGCTCACGCCGGTGCCTCCCAGCCCGCAGTAGCCGCTCGGATTCTTGGCCAGGTACTGCTGGTGGTACTCCTCGGCGTAGTAGAACTCCGGAGCGGGCAGGATCTCGGTGGTGATCGCCCGGTGGCCGGCCGCGGACAGCGCCTGCTGGTACGCCGCCCGCGCCCCTTCGGCCGCGCGCCGCTGCTCCTCGTCGTAGACGTAGACGCCCGATCGATACTGCGTCCCCACGTCGTTGCCCTGGCGCATGCCCTCCGTGGGGTCATGGCTCTCCCAGAACGCCCGCAGCAGTTCCGGGTAGCTCACCTGGGCGGGATCGAAGACCACGCGCACGACCTCGTTGTGGCCGGTGGCCCCCGTGCAGACCTCACGGTAGGTCGGGTTGGGGGTGAGGCCGGCGGCGTAGCCCACCGAGGTGCTGTAGACGCCCTTCGTCTTCCAGAACTGCTTCTCCGCCCCCCAGAAGCAGCCCATGCCGAAGAGGGCCAGGCGCATCCCGTCCGGAAAGGGCGGGACGAGAGGCGTTCCCAGGACGAAGTGGGTCGCGGGAACGGGCATCCTTTCGGCCCGGCCGGGAAGGGCCTCCTCGGGAGTCGGCAGCTTGAGCTTTCTGGGATCGGCGAAACGCATGACCCCATTGTCGCGCGAAAACGGGCGCTGCGCGCGGGCAGCCGCACCGCGGGCCCCGTGCTACCATCCGCGATCGCCGGACCCGGCCGCCCTCTTCCCCGGGAGGTAAACAAGAAGATGCCCCGCGCCTGTCTGGCCTTGTTCGTCTTCCTCACTCTGGCTTCGTACGCCGGCCCCGACGAGGGGCCCGCCATCCCCACCCTGGCCCTCGGATCGGCGGCGCCCGACTTCGACCTGCCGGGGATCGACGGGCGCCGTCACACCCTGAAGGACTTCGCGGCCGCGCGCCTGCTCGTGCTCGTATTCACCGCCAACCACTGCCCGACCGCCCAGGCCTACGAGGCGCGCATCGAGAAGCTGCACGACGACTATGCGGGCAAGGGGGCGGCGGTGGTCGCGGTGTCGCCCAACGACCCCCAGGCGATCCGCCTGGACGAGCTGGGCTACACGGACCTGGGGGACACCCTCGAGGACATCAAGCTACGGGCGAAGGAGCGAGGCTTCAAGTTCCCCTACCTCTACGACGGCGAGAACCAGGCCATGTCGCGGAGCTACGGGCCGGTGGCGACCCCCCACGCGTTCGTCTTCGACGCGGAGCGAAAGCTTCGCTTCGTGGGCAGGCTGGACGACAGCGAGAACCCGGCCAAGGTCACGACCTCGGATACGCGCAATGCGATCGACGCGCTCCTGGCCGGCCACCCGGTGCCGGTGGCGACGACCAAGGTCTTCGGCTGCTCCATCAAGTGGTCGGACAAGCGAGGCTCCGTCGCCGAGGGCTTCAAGCGTTGGGCGGCGGAGCCGGTGGGCTTGGACGCCGTGGACGAGGCCGGGATCAAGGACCTGGTCAAGAACCCGACCAAGAAGCTCCGGCTCGTCAACGTCTGGGCCACCTGGTGCGGTCCCTGCGTGACCGAGTTCCCCGAGCTGGTGACGATCCACCGCATGTACCGCGGGCGGGACTTCGAGGTGGTGACGATCAGCGCCGACCCCCCGGACAAGCGCGAGACCGCCCTCGAGTTCCTCAAGAAGCAGGAGGCCTCGACCCGGAACCTGATCTTCGCGAAGGGCGATCCCTACGCGCTGATCGACGTGGTCGATCCGGAGTGGCGGGGGGCGCTGCCCCACACCATCCTGGTCGCGCCCGGGGGGAAGGTGATCCACCGCAGCGAGGGGGCCTTCGACGCCCTCCGCCTGAAGAAGGCGATCGTGGGGTACGTCGGGCGCTACTACCACTCGGTCCCGGGCCAGTAGCCGTCCGCCCCGGGGCGGCGGCGATCCATTCTTGCGGACAGTTGAACACGCACGGCCCCCCGCTCGTAAAGAGTTGTGAAGAGGGCCGCCCCTCGGCCCGGATCGGAGTGCCCATGGCGAAAGCGCTCACCCGCGACCCCCGGCGCGCGGTGCTGGGTGGTGTCGCGGCGGGGTTCGGCCAGTACCTCGACGTCGATCCCGTCCTGGTCCGGCTGACCTTCGTGGTGCTGTCCTTCGCGAACGGCCTCGGCGTGGTTCTCTACCTGGTCTGCTGGGTGGTGATGCCCAGGAACGGGGTGCCGGGAAGCGCCGCCCCCGGGGGGGTCGAGGGCGCTCTGGAGGGGGCCCGCGAGGCGGCCCAGGAGGCGGCCCGCGCGATCGGCCGCGTCACGGACGACGGGAGCGGAGCGCGGCTCGCCATCGGCTACGCCCTGATCGCCCTCGGCCTCGTGCTCCTGCTGCACAACCTCGACTGGATTCGCTGGCCGGCCTGGGCGCGCTTCGAGGTGCTGTGGCCGCTCATCCTGGTCGGCATGGGCGCGGGCCTCGTGCGTCGATCGATGCGCAAGGAAGCCGCGTGAACGGCATCGCCTGGTGGCGCGTCGCCCAGGGGCTGCAGCTCGCCGGCTTCGGCGCCTTCCTGCTCCTCACGACCCAGGGCCTCCTCCCCTGGTCTTTCTGGGCCGAGGCGGCCTCGTTCTGGCCGGTGCTCCTCGTGGGCGCCGGCCTCCGGCTGGTCTTCGAGCGATCGCGGGCTCCCTGGGCCGTGCTGCTCTCCCCCGTGATCGTCATCGGTACCCTCGCCTGGGTAGCGCGGGAGGCGTCGGCGCCGCCGCCGGGGGACTGGGTGAGCCGGTCGGTCGCGCGGCCCGAAGGGGCTGAGCGCTGGACCCTCGCCACGCGGCTCGCGGCGGCCCGGGTGGACCTCCAGACGGCGGCCCTGCCCGAAGGCCTGCTCGCGGAGGGCCGGTCCGCCTCCCGGAACGGACGCGGTCGTCTCGAGCTGCGGCGTCCCGGGCCGGAGCCGTGGGTGCGCCTCGATAGTGGGCGCGGGGACTCCTTCGCCTTCGGGCCACCGCGGCGCCAGCTCTGGGACCTGCGCCTCGCCCAGTCCCTGCCGGTCGGCCTCGATTTCGGCGGCGCCTTTCTCGATGGCCGCCTCGACCTTGCCGAGGGACGCCTCACGGAGGCCGAGGTGCACGGCGCCTTCAACGACTTCGAGCTCCGCCTGCCCCGGCCGCTGGCCGACGTCTCGTTGCGCCTGAAGGGAGTCCTCAACGGCCTGCGCCTGGTGGTGCCCGCGGGTACCCCGGTGCGGGTGCGCACCGAGGGGCCGTTCAACCATGTCGACCGCGACCGGGTCATCGCTCCGGGCGCCGGTCCCGGCTACGACGTGCGCGTCGAGGGCGTCATGAACCGCGTCGTGCTCGAGGAAGCCTGACCTCGCCGACAGCCTGACGTCTCCACGACCTGCCGTCTCCTTGACCCTCTCCCGACCGGAAGGTACTGTTCCGGCGGAGGGCCTCATTGAGCGCTCCGGTCGTCGTCGGCCTCGTCCTGGCGCTCGGCGCCCTGGCTCTCCTGGCTTGGGGCCTGGAGCTCGGTCGGAGGCTCGCCCGGGTCACGCGCGAGCGGGCCGCCGCCGCCGCGGAGGGCGCCGTCCTTCTCGCCGCGCGCGATCTGGCGCGGAGCGAGCGCGACGAGATGCGCAGCGAGCGGGACCGCCTGCGGGACAGCGAGGCCCGCTACCGGCAGCTCGTCGAGTCGGCGGACGACATCATCTACAAGCTCGACGTGGAGGGCTGCTTCGCCTACGCGAACCCCGCCGCCCTGGCCGCCTTCGGGTTCACGGAGGCGGAGCTGATCGGCCGCCACTACGCGGAGACCGTCCGCGAGGATTACCGGGAGGAAGCCGAGCACTTCTACCGCGACCAGGTCCGCCAGCTCATCCCGAACACCTACTGCGAGTTCCCCGCGGTGTCGCGCCAGGGCGAGGACGTCTGGTTCGGCCAGTTCGTGCAGCTCGTCTACGAAGGCGACCGCATCGTCGGCTTCCAGGCCATGGCCCGCGACATCACCGAGCGCAAACGGGCGGAGCAGGCGGTTCAGCGCGAGCGCGAGCAGTTCCGCCAGATCATCCACCACGCCCCGGTGGCCATGGCCCTCCTCGACCGCGACCTGCGCTACCTGGCCCACAGCGCACGCTGGCTGCGCTATCTCGGCCTCGTCCCCGGGGTGTCGATCATCGGCCGGGAGTTCTACGCGGTCTCCCCCAACCTTCCCGTGCGCTACCGCGCGGTGCTCGAACGCGCCCTCGCCGGGGAAGTCGTCACCGACCCCGAGGACGCCATCGAGCGCGGGGACGGGACGCGGATCTACGTGCGCTGGGCCCTGCACCCCTGGAGGGGCCCGGAGGGAACCATCGACGGGGTGGTGGCATCGGCGCAGAGCGTGGACGTGCTCGTGCGCGCCCGCCAGGAGGCCCTCGAGGCCTCCCGTCTAAAGTCCGAGTTCGTGGCCAACATGAGCCACGAGATCCGCACCCCCATGAACGGCGTGATCGGCATGACCCGGCTGCTCCTCGACACCGACCTCACCCCCGAGCAACGGGAGTACGCGCAGATCATCGACGGCTCGGGGCGGGCCCTCCTCGACATCATCAACGACATCCTGGACTTCTCGAAGATCGAGGCGGGGCGCCTCGACCTCGAGGTCGTGGACTTCGACCTGCGGCGCGCGGTGCGGGAGGTCCTGGGAACGTTCGCGGAGCCCGCCCAGGTGAAGGGGCTGGAGCTCCTGAGCCTCATCCACCACGACGTGCCGGGGGCGCTGCGGGGCGACCCCGGCCGCCTCCGCCAGGTCCTCGCCAACCTCGTGGGCAACGCGGTGAAGTTCACCGAGAAGGGGGAGGTGGTCCTGCGGGTGAACCTCGCCCAGTCCGACCCGGATGCGGTTCTCGTGCGGTTCGAGATCACCGACACCGGCATCGGCATCGGCCCCGAGGTGCAGTCGCGGCTCTTCCAGGCCTTCGTCCAGGCCGACGGCTCGACCACGCGCAAGTACGGAGGGACGGGCCTGGGCCTGTCCATCTCCAAGCGCCTGGTGGGGATGATGGGCGGGCAGATCGACGTGGAGAGCGTCCTCGGAGAAGGGAGCACGTTCTGGTTCACCGCCCGCTTCGCGAAGCAGCCGCAGGCCGCCGCCCCGCCCCCCGTCCCCATCCCCCGCCTGGCCGGGCGCCGCGTCCTCGTGGTGGACGACAACGCCACCAATCGCCAGATCCTGCGCCAGCAGCTCGCCCACTGGGGCCTCAGGGTCACCTCCGTGGAAGACGGCCCGCGGGCGCTGGCGGCGCTGCGCGCGGCCGCCGCGGGCTCCGCCCCCTACGAGCTGGTCGTGCTCGACATGCGCATGCCGGGGATGGACGGCCTCACCCTGGCCCGCATCATCAAGGGCGACCAGGCCGTCTCGGGGGTCAAGCTCGTCCTCCTCACGTCCTTCGGCCAGAAGGGCCACGGGTTGGAGGCCACCCGGGCCGGGATCTCCGGCTACCTCACGAAGCCGGTCGACGAAGTCGACCTCCACGACTGCCTCTGCGAGATCCTGGGCGGCGCGCGCCGGCCGGCCCTCGTCACTCGGCACAGCCTGCGCGAGCAGCGGCCCCCGTCCTCGGCCCGTATCCTGGTGGCCGAGGACAACGAGGTGAACCAGAAAGTCGCGGTGAAGGTGCTCGAGCGGCTAGGCTACCGGGTCGAGGTGGCGGACAGCGGCCAGGAGGCGGTGGAAGCCTGCGCGCGCACGCCCTACGACGCGCTGCTCATGGACTGCCAGATGCCGGTCATGGACGGCTTCGCGGCCACGGCGCGCATCCGCGAGCGCGAGGGCAAGGACCGGCACACTCCCATCATCGCCATGACCGCGAGCGCCATGGTGGGCGATCGCGAGCGGTGCCTGGCCGCCGGGATGGACGACTACATCAGCAAGCCGATCAGCCCCGAAGTCATGGAGGAGGTGCTCCGGCGCTGGCTCAAGAAGCCCGGGCCCCCCGTCCCGACCCCCGCCCAAGGGCCGGAGAGCTCGTCACCGCTCGACGAGAGCGTGATCGAGACGCTTTATTCCATCGACGAGGACGGGACCCTGCTCGTGGAGGTGATCGACACCTTCCTGCGCATCTCCCCCAAGCGGATGGAGTCCCTGCGCGAAGCCACGGACCCGGGCACCCTCGAGCGCGCCGCCCACAGCTTCCTGGGGAGCTGCGCGAACCTGGGGGCTCGCCGCATGGCCGAGATCTGCGCCCGCCTCGAGCACCTCGGACGCGCGGGCTCCACCGAGGGCGCCCTCGAGCTGGTCGCCATCCTGGAGGAAGAGCACCGGGTCATCCGGCGGGCCCTCGAGGCGGAGAAGGCGCGGCTCGCGGCGCGTCGGCCCGGCGGCGAGCGAGCGGTCCCCCCGCGGGCCTGAATGGATCCCGGCTCCTCGCGGCGCCCCTCCCACCTCGCGCTCGCCCTCCTCTTCGGCGTCAACTTCCTGAACTACATCGATCGCTACGTGATCGCGGCGGTGGCGGTGCTCATCCAACGCGACTTCGGCCTCGGCGACACCCAGATGGGCCTGGTGGGCTCCATGTTCATGGTGGCTTACATGGTGGCCTCGCCTTTCACGGGGGTGATGGGCGACCGCTGGCCGCGGTTCTGGCTGGTGGGCGGGGGGGTGCTCGTCTGGAGCCTGGCCACGGTGCTCTCCGGCCTCGCCGGCAGCTACCACCATCTCCTCCTGGCCCGCTCCGTGATCGGGATCGGCGAGGCCGGCTTCGGGGTCGTCTCCCCGACCCTCATCAGCGACCTCTTCTCCCGCGAGAAGCGCGGGCGGATGCTCGCCTTCTTCTACGTGGCCATCCCGGTGGGGAGCGCCCTCGGCTTCCTGCTGGGGGGCTTCATGGGAGCGCACCACGGCTGGCGGGCCGCCTTCTTCCTGGCCGGCGCCCCCGGCCTCCTTCTGGGGCTGCTGGCCTTCGCCTTCAAGGACCCCCCTCGGGGCGCGGGGGACGGCGTCTCCGCGGCCCACGAGCAGCGTTTCGATGGGCGCTCCGCGCGCCAGCTTCTCTCCAACCGGTCCTTCATCCTCACGACCCTGGGGATGGCGGCCATGACCTTCGCCCTCGGCGGCATGGCTTATTGGGTGCCGACCTTTCTCGCCCGCCAGCGGCACCTGCCCCTCGACGAGGCCAACGCGCTGTTCGGCGGGATGACCGTGGTCTCCGGCCTGTTGGGGACGTTCCTGGGGGGTTGGCTCGGCGACGGGCTCCTGAAGCGCACCGACAAGGCCTACCTGCTGGTCTCCGGGTGGGGGATGATCCTGGCCGTGCCCTTCGTCTGCGTCGGCTTCACCGCCACCGATCGATGGGTGTACGTGCCGGCGCTCTTCGTGGCCGAGGTGCTGGTCTTCCTGAACACGGGGCCCGCGAACGCCGTGATCGTCAGCGTCGTCGTGCCGGAGATCCGCGCCACCGCGATCGCCCTCTCGATCTTCACCTTCCACCTGCTGGGGGACGTCCCCTCGCCGATCCTGATCGGCCGGGTGTCCGACTGGACGGGCGACCTCGGCCAGGCCCTGCTGCTCACCTCGGCGGCCATCGCGGTCTCCGGCATCTTCTATCTAACGGGCGCGCGGTCGGTCGGGGAAGACACCCGGCGCGTGCTGGACACCGTCCGTCGGCGGGAGAGGGATGCGCAAGGCAATCCTGACGCTGCTTGAGGCGCTCTTCCGGGTCCTCTTCGAATACGACTGCCTCGGCGAGGAGAAGGTCCCGGCCGACGGGCCGGCGGTCATCGCCTCCAACCACCCGTCGTACCTGGACCCGGTCCTGCTCTCGCTCCAGCTTCGGCGGCCGATCCACTTCATGGCCTGGGATGCGCTCTTCCGGGTCCCCCTGCTCGGACCCCTCATCCGTCTCTTCGGGGCCTTCCCGGTGGACGTTCGGCCCGGCCAGGGGCGGGCGGCCTACGCCCAGGCCAAGGCGCTCATCCACGCCGGCGAGCTGGTGGGGCTCTTCCCGGAGGGCAAGCGCTCGCGGGCGGGCTGGATGGAGCCGGCCCTGCGCGAAGGCGCCGCCCGACTCGCCTGGGAGACCGACGTTCCCCTGATCGCCGCCACCATCACGGGCGCCTTCCGGGCCTGGCCCTACTCAGCGTTCTGCCCCGGCCGGCCCGCATCCTCGTGCGGTACCACGACCCGATCCACCCCGCGCGCTATCGCGCCATGCCCGAGGAGGAGGCGATCACGGCCCTGCTCGCCGAGCTGCGCCGGCGCGTGGATCAGGCCCTCCTGCCCGGAGTGAAGGCCGACCTGCGCGTCAACGTGCTCTACCAGATGTCCGCCCCCTGGCCACGCTGGTACGAGTCGTTCCCTGCTCTCGGCCTGGCCCTCCTCGTCTTCTGGAAGACGCGCTCGTTCACCGCGGTCGCCCCCGCCTACGCGTACGTCGGCTACCTGCTGGCCGACCTTCTCTTCATTCCCCAGCGGCGGGTCGTCAAGTGGGTCCGCAACGCGTCCTCCGTCTTCTTCTTCATGCTCTACGGCGCGCACGTCCTGCCGCTGCTGGGCCGGCCTCCGGTGGCCGCCGGCGGCGCCCTGTTCGCGGTCATGGTGGGTTCCTTCTTCCCCTACTTCTACGAGCTCGGGCGGCGGCGGGACGGCTTCATCCGGGGGATGGTCCTGGCCTGTCTGGTGGAGCTGGGCGCGCTCTATCTCGTGCCCACCGGCCTCGGGCCTCACGTGGCCCTGCCCGTCTTCGCCGCGGCCTACGCCTGGGAGCGGCGCACGGTGTTCTGGCGCTATGTGGCTCCCCTGCTCGTCGTCTACGCGGTCGCGGTCACGCGGATGCTGGGAGGGGGGATGGAGCTGGTGCCCCACCTGGTGGCCGGGCTCCTGGCCTGGATGCTCACCCGATTCGCCCCCACCCGGGCCCCTGCGGCCCCGGAAAGGAACGAGCCGCCGCCCAGCGTCCTGGGGCTGGACCTTCGCTAGGGAGCCGACGCCCGCGGACGGATGATTTCCGAAAGGAGATCCGCACGGGTCGGGTCGCGCTCCAGCCGGGGGTAGCGCTCGCCGCCGTCGTACTCCAGCCGATGGGTGGCGAAGAACTCGCCGTTCTCGGTCAACAGCTCCAGCGGCCGCGCGCGGGCCCTGGTGTCCCGGATGGCCTGCCGCAGGATCTCCGGGGACAGACGCCGGCCGTTCACCGCCACCAGCTTCATCCCCGGCGCGACGCCCGCGCGGTCGGCGGGCGAGCCCGGGATCACGTCGTCGATGCGGCCGTTCTCCGCGAGGGTGATCCCGATCGAGAAGCGCACGTCGACGGTCTTCCCCACGGCCTCGTGGGATCGGAGCATCCGGGGCACGCTATCGGCGTAGACGAGCTTCCAGCCCCCGCCGGCGACGCCCCCCAGGGGAGCGCCCGTCGTGGTCTCCTCCACGCGTGAGCGCCAGAAGCCGCGCCAGTCGTAGGGGGCGACCCTCTGCAGGGCGGACACCACGTCGTCGAAGGTGAACGGCACCATCTGGGGCGGGCCGCTCGTCCCTCCGTAGAAGAGACGGCAGAAGTCATCCAGGCTCTTCGCTCCGCCGGTTGCGCTTCGGATGAGGGCGTCGGCTTCGAGCCAGAGCAGCTCGCCCTCCGGGTAGAAGTCGACCCCGCGCCGCCAGCCGCCCCAGTCGCCCCGCGCGCCGTACAGGATCTGGGCGGCGATCGTCGTGTCGAGGAGCGGCCGCCAGGTGCGGCCGCGCTGGTGGTCCATGCCGGCGGCGGTCAGGGCGAGGCTCTCGCGGTACTCGTCCGCCGTGAGCAGCCCGCTGCGCGCGGCCAGGACCTGTCCCAGGTAGGTGGTGAGGCCCTCGTATACCCAGAGCAGCTCGCCCCGCATGGGAGTGTCGAAGTTCCCGGTGGCGAGGCCGGTCGGACGGCGGTACTTGCCGTTCCAGGAATGGGTCATCTCGTGGGGGAGGAGGCCCGCCGCCACCCGGCGCGCATCCTCGTCCACCAGGGAGCGCTCCCGGACGCGGTCGTCGCTCGACTCGTGGTGCTCGAGGCCGAAGTGGGCGGTGTGGTCGGAGAGGGTGAGCAGGAAGCTGTAGGACCGGTAGTGGCGCGCGCCGAAGAGTACGCCCGTCTCGGCCACCAGGCTCTTCCATCCCGCCACCACGGGAGGCGGCGCTTCCAGGGCGGCCTCGCTGTCCGCGGCGGCGTGGACCTGATGCGCGGGGGCGGCGGTGGTCAGCGCGAAGGTGTGGAAGTGGGCGCCCGCGAGGACCGGCGAGTCGACCAGGGTGGTGAGGGAGACGGGGGCGAACTCGACGCGCTCCGCGGTCTCGCGCCCCACCGGAAGGGCGGTGCCGTACTTCCATCCGGCGGGCAGGCGGAGCGAGGCCGCGTAGGTCAGGGCGTCGCTCGCCGCGCCCTTCGGGTAGAGCAACACCTGGTTCCAGCTCACGACCGTGAGCTGCGCGGTCGCGGAGGCGCCGGAGGTGAAGCCTTCCGAGTCGGGCGGCGAGAGATACTCGAAGGTCGCCTCCAGCGCGTCGGACCCCGCGGGGACCTCGAGGTGGAAGGCGAACATGTCGACGGGGTCCCGCCGCCAGGGCACCGGCTTCCCGGCCGCGGCGAAGCGCAATCCGGCCAGATCGGCGATCGGGCCGGTGGGCCCGTGCTCGCCGGGAATCCACTGGGGATAGACGAGGGTCAGGGGACCCGGGGCGGCCGGCAAGAGGAGGCGTGCCTGGAGCCGCTTGCGCGGCGCTTCCCGCGCGTCGACCTCGAGGGTGATCGGCTTTCCCGACCAGGCCGCGGCCCGCGCCTTGGCGGCGGCCGGAGCCTCTCCGGCCGCGACTACGTTCCCCGGCCGGGGCCCGCCCCCGGTGACGGCGAACAGGCCGACGGCGACCATCACAGGTCCGGGGACGTACCTCGATGCGATCATTGTCGCCTCTCATATATACCCGCCGCGCCTCGAGCAACGGGCTGCGAGCGAAGCCGAGTTCACCTCGGCGAGCGAGCGGGGGTCCAAGGGGGGACGACGCAGGCCCCCCTTGCTCAATGACGGGGCGGATTCTACCTCTCGGCGCTGAGGCGGGGGCGGAGGAGGATGCCGGGCGCGAGTGTGAGCTGGTGGCTCTCGGCGAAGCCGCGGGTGGCCCACACGATGCGCCGGCCGCGCTCCTTCACGAGGACGAAGCCGGCCGCCCCGCGCCGCTCGAGCAGGGCGAGCCCTTCCTCCGCGCCGAGGACGAAGACGGCGGTCGAGAGCGCGTCGGCTTCACACGCGCTCGACGTGACCACCGCAGCGGCCAGCACGCGGCGGGCGGCCCGGCCGGTGCGCGGATCGAAGATGTGGTCCTTGCGCTGGTCGGCGCCCGAGGAGCCGACGGTCGCCTCCCGCACGACGAACGACGCCCAGGGGGGCCGGGCCGGATCCTCGGGGTCGGCCACGTCCAGGGCGAGGGCGTCTCCGAAGACCCCGAGGCTGCTGCGGCCCAGGTCCACGACCGCGCCGCGAGCCCCCGCGGCGCGCAGCGCCGCCAGCGCACGGTCAACCGCGTAGCCCTTGGCGATGCCGCCCAGGTCGAGGGCGGTCCCGGGATCGAGCGCGACCGAGCGCGCGTGGGCATCGAGGTGGACACGCCGGAAGCCCACGCGGGCCAGCAGTCGCTTCGTCTCGGGGGCCGAGAGGCGGCGGTGAGGGCCGCCCAGGCCGCCGGTGGCCCGCACCAGGGGCTCGACGGTCGGATCAAACGCCCCCGCGGAAAGAGCCGCGACCATCATCGCGTCCTCCAAGACACGGAACAGGCCGTCCGACACCTGGCCGCCGCCCGCCCGGTTCAAGGCCGTGAGCTCACTTTCCTTCCACAGCGACATGGCGCGGTCGACCTGGTCGAGCTCCCCGAAACCCGCGTCCAGGGCGGCCGTGGGATCGGCTGCGCCGGAAACCCAGATGTCGGCGGTCGAACCCATGACCACCCGCATCTCCCGCCGAAAACCCGGGCCATCGGGTGCCGCGAGGAGAGCCGCGAGGAGGACGGAAACGGCCATCCTCCAGATCATAAGCCAGATGGACAGTAGTGAAAGTGGATTTCATTTTCACTTGACGGGGGTCGTCCATGGCTGCTAGCCTCTCGGTGGAAAACGAAAATGAAATTCAAGTTCATCCAGACGTGACTGACCCTGACGATCCTCACGGTCATCCTTGCTGCCCATGTGACCGCCCAGGATGCCGGACCGGAGGACCTGGTCCTGGCGCTTCAGCAAGAGCTGTCACGGCTCAAAGCCCAGGGCTCGGCCGCGGACCGCCTCCAGGAGCTGGAGCGTCGGATCGACCTGCTCGCCGCGGAGATCGAGAAGATGCGCACCGGCGGCGCGGTCGAGGCCGGGCCGCTCCAGCCCGTGGCCGGCTTCGCGCCTGCCGCGTCGAAGGTCTACCGTACGGCCCGCGGGACCTCGATCGGCGGCTACGGCGAGGCGACCTACGCGAACTTCTCGAGCGGGCGACAAGACGGCACCTCCTCCGACGATAGGGACCGCCTCGACCTGCTGCGGGCCGTCGTCTACGTCGGCCACAAGTTCGGCGACACGATCCTCTTCAACTCCGAGATCGAGTTCGAGCACGCGAGCACGGGCGAGGGCAGCGAGGAGCGGGGCGAGGTCTCGGTCGAACAGGCCTATCTCGATTTCAAGCCCTGGCGGAACGTCGGGCTCCGGGCAGGGATGGTGGTCGTCCCCCTCGGTTTCCTGAACGAGCTGCACGAGCCGCCGATCTTCAACGGCGCCCGCCGAAACGCCGTGGAGTCGTCGATCATTCCCTCCACCTGGCGCGAGGTGGGGGTCGGCCTGTTCGGGGAGAGCGGACCGTTCCAATGGCGGACCTTCGCGGTGGCGAGCCTCTCCAGCGCAGGCTTCGCCGCGGACGGCATCCGCGAGGGACGCCAGCAGGGTTCCGACAGCCTCGCGGAGGACCTCGCCCTGACCGGACGCCTCGACTTCACGGGCCTGCCCGGCCTCCTGGCGGGGGCCTCGTTCTACACGGGGAACACGGGCCAGGGAGCCTCCGTCGACGGGCTCGAGATCCGTGGCCGGCTTACTCTCTTCGACCTCCACGCCCAGTACGAGCACCGTGGCCTGCGGCTCCGCGCGCTCTACGTGAGGAGCCGGCTCGGCGATGCGGCGCTCATCGACGCCCAGAACGGCCTCAACGGTCACGAGTCGGTGGGGGAGCGACAGTACGGGGGCTACCTGGAAGCGGCCTACGACGTGATGACCCTGTGGCCCGCGGGTCAGTGGTCCGTCATCCCGTTCGTGCGCTACGAGCGGCTCAACCCGCAGGACCGCGTCCCCGCGGGCTTCGAGAAGGACCCGAGCCTGGACCAGAGGATCTGGACGGGAGGGATCGGGGTCAAGCCCCTGACCAACGTGGTGCTGAAGGCCGATTACCAATGGGTCACGAACGGCGCCCGGACCGGGACGAACCGGCTCAACCTGGCGATCGGCTATCTGTTCTAGATGGCCAGGGCCACGATGACAGCTCTCGGTGTCGCGATCGTCGCCGCGGCTCCCATCGCGCGGGCGGAGGTGATCCTGACCGAGGAGGCGGCTCTCGAACGAGCCTTCCCCGGTACCGCCCCGACCCGCCGCACCCTCTATCTCACGGCGGCCCAGGTGGCCGCGGTCGAGAAGGCGGCGCGTTCCAAGCTGCCCTCGGCCGTGATCACGGTCTTGGAGACCCGTTCGGGGGACCGGGTCACCGGCCGGGGAGTTCTCGACACCCACGTCGTGCGCACCATGCCCGAGACGGTGCTGAGCGTGATGGAGCCGGACGGCCGCCTGCGGATGGCCCTCGTCCTCCAGTTCGGGGAGCCGCCCGACTACCTGCCGCGGGCGGGCTGGCTCTCCACGGTGGCCGGCAAGAGGCTCGACGACGATCTCTGGCCCGGGCGCGGCATCCGTCGCGTCACCGGCTCGACCTTGACCGTCCAGGCCCTGACCGAGGCGGTACGGCGCTGCCTGGCCATCGACGCGCTGGTATCGAAGGGGGCGGCTCCATGAAGTACATGCAGGACGGCGGATTCCAGAACAATCCCCTGATGCGGCTCACCCTGGGCCTGACCCTGTCCCTGCTCGTGGCCTTCTGGGCCACCAACGTGGCCCTGTACTTCGCGCGCATGGACCTCCGCCCGTCCTCGGTGGTCGCCTACTACAACGGCTCGGAGGCGGACTTCCGCCCCCCCCGCTCGGCAGCCTCGATGCTCGAGACGACCCACATGCACCTGCCCATGATGGGCATGGTGCTGTTGTTCCTGACCCATCTGGCCATCTTCGTCCCCGCCCCGCGCGGGGCGAAGAGCGCCTTCATCGCCACCGCCTTCACGGGGGCCGCCCTCGAGGAGGGGGCGGGCTGGCTGGTCCGCTTCGTGAGCCCCGGCTTCGCGGCCGTGAAGGTCGTCGGCTTCCTGGCCCTCCAGGCCAGCCTGCTCTACCTGATCGGCGCCCTCGCCCTGTTCCTCGCCCGGGCCGCGCGTCGGCCGGCGGCCTAGGTCGCGCCCTCGGGGAGCCGATACGCGAGGAGCGCGACCAGCGTCTCCGCGCCGAGCAATAGGCTCGCCACCGTCAGGTGGGCCACCTGGGCCATCCGAGGCAGGTCGAGATAGGCGAGCACGACCCCGACCGCGATCTGGGCCAGGGTCAGGCCGGCCGCCAAGGCCGCGGCACCGACCAGCCAGCCCGGCGCGCGCTCCCGACGCCAGGTCACGACCAGCAGCGTCAGGGCGCCCGCAAGCACCGCCAGCGAGGCCTTGCGGTGGGCCATGTCCACCCCGCCCGCGCTGCCCAGCCAGGCCGCGCGTGGCAGGTTGTCCGCGCGCGCGGCCTCGTCGATGCGGCTGCGCACCTGGGTGCCCACCGCGACCTGGGCCAGGGTCAGGGCGAGGAGGGCACCCGCGGCGCGGCCGAGGCGGCGCCGCCCGGGGCTCGGGGCGGGTGCGGCGGCAGGGAAGAAGGCATTCACGGTTGCGTAGAGCAGCAGGCTGACGATCACGAGAGCCACCACGAGGTGGGCGGTGACGATCCACGGCTCGAGGCCGTGGGCCACCACCCGGCCGCCGAGCCAGCCCTGGAACCCCACGAGCAGGAAGGCGAAGAGGGTAGGCCAGAGCACCCGCGGGGCGCGCCGGTGCCCGGCGATCGCGGCCGCGAGGGTGGCGAAGATCAGGAAGCCCACCATCACCCCGAGCAAGCGGTTCAGGTACTCGGTCCAGGCGAGGGCGGCGTTGAACTGCGCCGGGTCGAAGGCGGGCGGAAGCTGGTCGGCCCGGGTGGGCGGCACCCAGGAGCCGAAGCACTTCGGCCAATCGGGGCAGCCGAGGCCCGCCCCCGCCGCGCGCACGAGCCCTCCGACCAGGATCAGCAGGTAGGTGGTGGCGGTGGTGGCGAGGGCCAGCTTCCGGAAGGGATCGAGGCGGCGGGTCCGCATCGCCGCGACTCTAAGAGACCGCAGCGTCCGCCGCTGCGCTCAACGCGAGCTTCGCCAGCAAGCGATCGAACCCGTCCTGACTCATGTTGTTGGGCGTGAGGTAGGGACTCATGGGGTTTCGCAGTTCGATGTATTGGTACGTGGCGAGCCTGGGCACGGCATCCAGCCAGTAGCGCCGACTTCTCATGAGCACGATGAGCTTGCCTTCATCGATGGCCTTCTCGACGAGTGAGAAGCCGAAGCGCTGCGACGGTAGCAGCTCCGGGGGAAGGGACGCCGTCAATGATTGATAGGGAAAGTACTCGACCACGAGCAGACGTTGGGCGACGATTTCGGGCCCGAAGCGTTCGACCAGCAATCGCAATCGCGAGTACCAATAGCGATAAGCGGCGGTCTCCGCAAAATCCGGGTCCAGGCACCAGAGCGGGAACTGGGACTTGGACTCGAGGCGCAACCCCAGGCGCCGCGCCTCGAAGAACGTCTCGCCGACCGCAAGATCGTTGGTACGTCCGCCAGGGTTCAGCGTGAGTAAGAGCGTGTTGGCACGATCGGAGCCTAGGAACGGAACCGGCAGAAAGTCCAGAGGCAGATTCTCTCTCAGCTTTGGATATCGCCGCAGTACCTCGTCGTCTTCGCGCAGTACGAACGGAGGCTTTTCAGCAAGCCCCGGCCAGGGTTTTTCTTCGGGCATTGGGGCAAATGCTAGCTGGAGAGAGCCCCGAAGGGCAAGGATCAGGTAGAATGGTGTTGTCATGACTACGCTGGCGAAGGTCACCCATCCCCACATCGTAAAGGAACCCGAGTACTGCGGCGGCAAAGCTGCGCTCGACAATACCCGCGTGCGGGTAATGAACGTGGTGTTCCTTCACAAGCGGGGCAAGACCGAGGCTGAGATCCTGGAGACCTACCCGGATCTCAACCGGGCCCAGGTATACGCCGCGCTCGCCTACTACTACGACCACCCAGAAGAGATAGAGGCTGAGCTTCGCGTCGACGAGACCGCGGCTGAGCGCTACGAGCATGAGCGGGCCGCAGATCTCGCTCGGCGCGCAGCCAGATAATTGGCTGGGCGCTTTCCACTCTACGCCGACGCCGACGTCCAAGGCCCGGTCATCAAGGCCCTCAAGAGGGGGGGCTGGGATGTGGTGCGAGCGATAGAGCTCTTTCCGGAAAGGACGAAGGATCCCGTCCACTTCGAGCGTGCAGCGGATTTGGGGCGTGTGCTCGTGACGAACGATGAGGGGCAGCGACAGCGGGCGAGGGCCTGGTACGAGGAGAGGCGAGCCTTCCCGGGCGTCGTCTGGTGGCCGCAGATCGACTACGAGGGGCGCACACCGGGCGACTTCCTCAGGGCCTTCGAGGCATTGGCCCAGCAGGAGGAGCCCTTCGCTCCCTATCCGATCCTTTACCTCATCGCGAAACGGGGATGAGTTCAGGCGCCGGGCTCCGGAGGTCTTCCCGGCTCTTTCTTCCTTGCGCAGGTACCTGGTGGCGGTGGCGACGAGCGGTAGCTCACCCTTTCAGGTGGGGCAGCATCTTCTTGAAGGCGTCGCTGTCGCTCCGGCCGAGGAGCTCGTAGACCGCCATCTCCGCGCTCGAGACGAGCGCCCCCGCCCGCTCCATCCGGGCGAGGCCGGTCCGGTAGTTCTCCTCGGCGCGCGAGCCCACTGCGTCGCTCACCAGGTGAACCTGGTAGCCCTGGTCGAGGGCCCCGAGCACGGTCTGGGCCACGCAGATGTGGCATTCGATCCCGGTCACCACGAGCTGGTCGCGGCCGGAAAGGGTCCGCAGGCGGCTCAGGAAGCCTTCGTCCCCGAAGCAGCCGAACGAGACCTTGTCGAGGGGCTCCACCCCGGGCGCGGCCCCGCGCACCTCGGGCACGATCTCGCCCAGCCCCTTCTTGTACTGGCTCGTCAGCACGACCGGGAGCTTCAGGATCTCGGCCAGGCGCATCAGGAGCAGGCTGTTCTTGACCACGCGCTCGCGCCCGGCGATGACGGGGAGCAGCTTTTCCTGCAGGTCCACCACCACGAGGGCGGCGCGCTCCGGACGGAGCATGGTGGCGCCGGGTCGGGTCTGGCTCATGGCGACTCCCAGGGTCTCCGGGCCGCCCACGCGCGCACCGCGTCCTGCAGCGCGTCCAGGTGCCCGGTGAAGAAATGATCGGACTGGGGGACGATGACGAGCGTCCGTGGCTCGGGCAGGGATTCGAGCATCGCCCGGATCCGCTCGATGGGCCCCAGCTCGTCGCGCTCGCCTTGCACGACGAGGCACGACTTACGGCCGCGGGCGAGCTTGGAAGACGCGGGGCCGGACGTGCGGCCGCGTTCCCCTCCCCCTACGTGGGGAGGGGTAGGGTGGGGGGTCGATGACGTATCGGTGACCATGGAGGCGGGGAATCCGAGGGCGAAGAGGGCGCGCACGCGCTCGTCCGCCACTCCCACCCGCAGGGCCATGGAGGACCCGAACGAGAACCCCCCCAGGACTAGGGGCAGGCCGGGGAAGCGCCGCTCGGCCTGGTCGAGGGCGGAGCGCACGTCGTCCTGCTCGCCACGTCCGTGATCGTGCACGCCCTCGCTCTTGCCCACCCCGCGGAAGTTGAAACGCAGGGCGGCCACGCCCTCGTGCTGGAGGGCTTTGGCGGCGCGAAAGACGACCTTGAAGTGCATGATCCCGCCCTGCAAGGGGTGGGCGTGGCAGACGACCGCCGCCGCCACCGGCGCGCCCTCGGGCCGCATGAGGACCGCTTCCAGACGCCCGGCGGGGCCGGGGAACTCGAACGACTCGGTTTGCACCGTGGGTGATTCTAACTCCCGCCCACCCCGAACGATCGCTAGGCCGGTTGAGGCGCGGTGGCCGCGTTGGCCGCCGCCTCGGCCGCGCGGGCCCGAACCTGGGCCGCCCGTGGCGGCGGCGTCCCCTGGTTCGCGTCCTTGACGATCCGCACGGCCCCGAGCGACCGGGCCTTGCCCACCGTGGCCTGGAGCAGCGCCCGGTCGGCCCCCTTCGGCGCGTCGCGCCGCAGGGCCAGCTCGTCGAGACACGCGAGCAGTCCCCCGAGGCCGAGCTGGTAACGCAGCGACAATGTGGCCACCCCGACGATCTGCCCTCCGTCCGCCTCCGCCACCCGCACGAGAAAATGCGGGTTGGTCAGGGTCTTCCGGAACGTCTTGGCGAAGGAGATCGGCTCGGGGTAGTAGCCGACGTCCTCGAGGAGGGTGAGGATGGCCACGCCATCCTGGAGGGATGCCGGCCTCACGTGAACGCCCATGGGAACCTCCTTGTGCCCCCGTGGCCACGCCTCTGTGTCCGCGCGGCCACGCGAATCGCGATCAAACCCTCTGCATCTCGTTCCACGAGCCTGCAATGCAAATCGGAAGCCAGCCCCGTCCGGGGCGGCGAGGGCTACCGCGGCAGGCGCAGGCGAGCGACGCAGCCCGCGCGGTCGCTGCGGTTCTCCAGGGTCAAGTCGCCGCCGTGGGCCTCGGCGATCTGGCGGGAGAGCACGAGGCCGATCCCCGAGCCCTGGGGCTTGGTGGTGAAGAAGGGCACGAAGAGGTTGGTGGTGTTGGGGAGGCCCGGGCCCTCGTCCTGGACCCAGACCTCGATGTAGGACGACCGGCGGCGCGGGCGGGTCCAGCCCACCTCGACCCCGCCCCCCGTCTCCAGAGAGGCGTCGGTGGCGTTGCGCAGGAGGTTGATCAGGAGCTGCTCGAGCTGGTCCGGGTCGGCGCGAACCCCGGTCTCGGGCCCCTCCTGGACGTCCACCGCCAGGCGCGTCTCCAGCCCCGCCACTCGGCGCACGAGCTGTCCCACGTCCACCGGCTGGAGCTGCGGAGGGGGCAGGCGCGCGAGGCGCGAGTAGGCCTCCATGAAGCGCGAGAGGGCCTCGGAGCGGGCGGCGATCACGGCCAGGCCGCGCCGCATGTCCTCGTCGAGGTCGGCCGGCCGGGCCTTCCGCGCGAGCAGGCTCTCCAGGCTCCCCGCGATCGACTTGATCGGGGCCAGGGAATTGTTGAGCTCGTGGCCGAGGACCCGGATGAGGCGCTGCCAGGCCTGCCGCTCCTCCTCGCGCAGGGCGCGGCTGACGTTGGCGAGGACGAGCAGGCGGTGGGGGAGCCCTCCCTGTCGGAACGTGCTGCCCCTGGACTCGAAGCGGCCCGCCCCGCCCGGCAGGGCGAGGTCGAGCACGCCCGGCTCGCCCGCCGCGTCCGCGGGCTCCGCCGCCCCCAGCGGCTCCCCGAGGCCCAGCTCCTCGGCGCTCCGGCCGAGGAGCTGCTCGGCCGGCCGGTCGAGCAGCCGCTCCCCCGCGCGGTTCACCAGGCGCAGGCGACGCTCGTCGTCGAACGCGAACACCGCCACGTCGATCTCCTCCATGACCTTGCGGAGGAGGGCGGTGGCCTCGAGGGCGCCCAGACGCTGCTGGCGCAGGGTCTCCGCGAGCGCGTTCACCTCCAGCATGGCCTGGGAGAGCGCATCGTCGCCCTTGGTCCCCCGGGCCCGGAAAGAGAAGTCCTCCTCGCGGAACGCGGCCAGCAGGTTCGAGAGGGTCTGCAGGGGACGGATGACGTTCTCCTGCACCGAGAAGGCGAAGGCCAGCCAGAACCCGATCACCAGGAGTCCGAGCGTCCACTGCACCTTCCCGCTGAAATCGGCCGCCCAGAGCAGGCCCAGGGTGGCCACCGCGCCGGGGAGCCCGGCGAGGAGCGCCATCAGGAGCACGCGCCTTTCGTGGGAGATCTTCCGACGACGGCTAGAGGCCATAGCGCTGCAGGCGCCGGTAGAGCGCGCTGCGCGACAGGCCGAGGGCCTCCGCGGCCCGGCTCACGTTCCCGTCGAAACGGGCGAGCGCCTTCTTGATGAGGAAGCACTCGACCTCTTCGAGGCTCATGTCGTCGAGGCGCGTCTCCCGCTCGCCCCCGGCCCGGAGCCCGAGATCCTCGGTCTTCACGTCGGGGCCGTGGGTCATGAGCACCGCCCGCTCGACCGCGTGGTCCAGCTCCCGCACGTTCCCCGGCCAGGGGTGCTCGGTGAGGCTGCGCATGGCCGCGGCTTCGAAGCCGGGGACGCGCTTGCGGTAGCGCTGGGCGTGCTGGCGGAGGAAGTGGGCGGCCAGGAGGGGAATGTCCTCCCGGCGCTCCCGCAGGGGCGGGATCCGGATCTCGATGGTATTGAGGCGGAAGAGCAGGTCCTGGCGGAAGCGCGCCGCCGCCACCTCGGCGTGCAGGTCGGAGTTGGTGGCGGACAGGATGCGCACGTCGACCCGCCGCGTCTTGGACGAGCCCACCCGCTCGAACTCTCCGGTCTCCAGGACCCGCAGCAGCTTGGGCTGGAGGTTCATGGGGACGTTGGCGATCTCGTCCAGGAAGAGCGTCCCCCCGTCCGCCATCTCGAAGCGGCCCACCCGATCGGCCTTGGCGTCGGTGAACGCACCCTTCACGTGTCCGAAGAGCTCGCTCTCGAAGACGCCCTCGGAGAGGCCTCCCGCGTTCACGGTGGCGAGGGGGCGCGAGGAGCGCAGGGAGACCGCGTGGAGGGCGCGGGCCACCGTCCCCTTGCCGGTCCCGTTCTCGCCGGTGATGAGCACGTTGGCGTCGGAGGGGCCGACGCGCGCGATGAGCTGGAGCACCGGATCCATGGAGGCGGCCTCGGCGATGATCCTGACCTTGCCCTCGTCGCGCAGGAGGCTCATCTCGGCCTCCAGCCGCTGGCCCCGGCGCAGGGCCTGCCCCAGCTCGATCTGGGTGCGGACGATGGCGAGCAGCCGCGCGTTCTCCCACGGCTTCTCGATGAAGTCGCGGGCCCCCCGGCGCATGGCCTCCACCGCCAGCTCGATCGAGCCCCAGGCGGTCATCACCACCACCGGCAGCGAGGGGTCGATCTCGCGGAGGCGGGCCAGGAGGTCGAGGCCCTCCTGGCCCGAGGTCGTGTCCCGCGCGTAGTTCAGGTCCATGAGGACGGCCGCGAACTCCCGCGCCTCCAGGGCGGCCAGCACCTGGGCCGGGGACGCGGCGGCCTCGATCGCGAAGCCCTCGCCCTTCAGCAGGAGGCGCAGGGCCTCCAGCACGTCGGGCTGGTCGTCGGCGATCAGGATCGCCGCAGCGTCCGGCTTGGGGGCTCTCGGCGCGGGGGCGGTGCTCATGGGCAGACCCAACAGACTATAACGGGTCCGTCATTCCTCGCGCAGGGCGGCCACCGGGTCCAGGCGCGCGGCGCGCCGCGCGGGCAGGTAGCTGGCCAGCATCGCCGCCATCCCCAGCACCCCGGCCACCGCCGCGAACATGGCAGGGTCCGTGGCGCTCACCCCGAAGAGCAGGCCCTGCATCACCCGCGTGAGAGCGAAGGCCGCCGCCAGACCCAGGGTCACGCCCGCCGCGGCCAGGCGCCCCGCCTGGCCCAGCACCATGCGCAGCACGTCGCCGGGGTCGGCCCCCACTGCCAGGCGCAGGCCAATCTCCCCCCGGCGTCGCTCGACCGACTCCGCGAGGACGCCGTAGACGCCCACCGTGGCCAGGGCCAGGCCGAGCAGGGCGAACCCGCCGAGAAGGGCCATGATGAAACGGTGCGCGGCCAGCGAGTCGGAGAGCAGCTCGAGCAGGGGCCGCAGGTTGTAGAGGGCCTGTTCGGAATCGAGCGCGGCCACCTCGCGCCGGAGCGGGCCCGCGAGGGAGACGGCATCCCCGGAGGCGCGCACGACCAGGCTCATCCAGGACCAGCTCTGCTGCGGGTGCGGCACGTAGATCTCGGGCGGGGCGGTGACGTGGCGGCCGGAGGGGCGGACGTCGCCCACCACGCCCACCACCTCGAAGGTGTGGGGGTCGCTCTCGTCCGTCCCGACGCCGATGCGGATCCGTTGGCCGAGCGGGTCCCGGCCGGGGAAGACCTGGTCGGCCAGGGTCTGGTTGACGACCGCCACCGGCGGTGCCTCTCGGCGGTCGCGGTCGTCGAACGCGCGTCCCTTCTTCAGCGGGATGCGCATGGTCTCGAAATAGCCGGAGGTCACGGCGCGGTACTCGGCGCGTGGCTTCTGGCCCGGCGCCGGCGCGGGCTGGCCTTCCACGGTGAAGCGGGTGGCGATGCCGCCGTCGCCTCCGAGCGGCAGGGGCGTGATGGCCGCAGCCGAGATCACCCCGGGCAGGATGCGCACGCGCTCGAGCAGGTCGGCGTAGAAGGCGGCGCGCTGGTCCGGCCGTGGGTACCGCGAGCCGGGCAGCGACAACTCGAAGGTCAGAACGTCGTGGGGATCGAAGCCGGGATCCACGGACAGCAGGCGACGGAAGCTCTCGAGCAGGAGTCCGGCACCCGCCATCAGGACCAGGCAGAGGGCGATCTCGGCGACGACGAGGAGGCGGGCGCCCGGATGGCGCGCCAGGCCCGGGCTCCGGCCGGAGTCGTGCAAGGCCGCCTGGACGTCGGTGCGCGCCGCGGAGAGAGCCGGAAGGAGGCCGAAGGCCACCCCGGTGACCAGGGAGAGCGCCAGGGAGAACCCCAGCACCCGGCCGTCGAGCGCGATGTCTTGAAGGCGCGGCGTGCTCGGGGGCGCGAGGGACACCAGGGCGTCGAGCCCCCAGTGAGCCAAGCCGAGTCCGGCCGCGCCGCCCACCACTCCCAGCAGGATGCTCTCGGTGAGGAGCTGGCGGACCAGTCGCGACCGCCCCGCACCCAGCGCGGCCCGGATCGCCACCTCTTTTCGCCGGGCCAGGGCCCGGGGCAGGACCAGGTTGGCCATGTTGGTGCAGGCGATGAGGAGGACGAACGCCACCGCACCCAGCAGGACCAGGAGCGGCCGCCGCAGCTCACCCACCGTGTCCGCGTGCAGCGACTCCACCATCGCTCCCACGCCGGTGTTGTCGGGGTGCTCTTTCTCGAGGCGGAGGGCGACGGCGGCCAGCTCCGCCCGGGCCTGGTCGATCCCCACCCCGGAGCGGAGGCGGCCGATCGCAGCCAGGGACCGGTTGCCGCGCTGCTCGAGCGAGTCGCCGTCCAGGGCCAGGGGGGCGAAGACCTGGGCACGCTCCACCTCGCGCGGCGGACGGAAGCTCGCGGGCAGGATGCCGATGACCGTGTGGGGCTGTCCGCTGAGGGTGAGGCTCCGGCCCACGAGCGTGGGGTCGGCGCCGAGCCGCCGCCACAAGCCGTGGCCCAGGACGGCCACCGGCTCGCCACCGCGTTGGTCCACCTCCGCCGGGAGCAGGTGGCCGAGGGCCGGCACCACGCGCAACACCTGGAAGAAGCTCGCGGTGACCCGTGCCCCTTCGATACGCTCCGGACCGCCGGGCCCCGCCAGGGTGACGTCGGCCGCGCGCAGCGCCGCGATGCTCTCGAAGCTCCGGCTCTCGTGTCGCCAGTCGCGGTAGTCGGGATACGAGATCACGCCGGTCCTGCCGGGCCGGGCCCGGGTCGCCCCGCGGATCATGACCAGCCGTTCCGGCTCGGGGTAGGACAGGGGCTTGAGCAGGACGCCGTGCACCGCGCTGAACATCACGGTCGTGGCGCCGACTCCGAGACCGACCGTGAGCACGGCCAGCGCGGTGAAGCCGGGGCTGCGCAGCAGCCGCCGTGTCGCGTGACGCAGGTCGTTCAGCAGGGTCTGCATGCGGGCGCTCCTGCTCCCACGCTATTCCGCGCGCAGCGCGACCACGGGATCGATGCGGGCGGCCCTGCGCGCGGGCAGGTAGCTCGCCAGGACGGCCACGGTGGTGAGCAGCAGGGCACCCGCGAGGAGCGTCGTCGTGGGCAGCACGCCGAGGCGGTCGGCGGCGCGGCGCTGGTTGCCCCCGGTCGCCTGCAGCGCGGAGACGATCAGGCCCCGCTCGTACTCGTCGAGCAGGTCGCGCAGCGTGCGCCCTTCGAGCAGCCCTTCCAGCGTTTCTTCCGCCATGGATCCCTCCTCGTCGCGGGTGTTCGGACCAAGCTTCGTGCCAGGCAGGGCCCTCAAGGCCAAGCGCTTCGGCCGGCGGCAGTTAACCAGCTCGGTCCAACCCGTTGGATCGACCCCGTCGTTCAGCACCGCACAGTCGCCGTCCCACATCCGAACCGCCGGAGCGGGTCAACCCTTGACGATCCAGCCGTCCGCCATCTTCACGATGCGGTCCCCGTAGGCGGCGTTCGTCTCCGAATGCGTGACCTGGACGATCGTGGTTCCCTCGCGATTGAGCTTCTTGAACAGCTCCATGATCTCGTGGGCCTGGCTCGAGTGGAGGTTCCCGGTGGGCTCGTCGGCGAGGATCGCCTTCGGACTCGCCACCACCGCCCGGGCCACCGCGACCAGCTGCTGCTGCCCGCCGGAAAGCTGCGTGGGGTAGAGGTCCTTCTTGCCCACGATCTGGAAGCGGTCCAGCACGTCGGCCACGATGGACTGCCGCTCGCTCTTCTTCACGTCCCGGTACGAGAGCGGGATCTCGAGGTTCTCGTAGACGGTGAGGTCGTCGAGCAGATGGTAGCTCTGGAAGACGAACCCGATGTTCTTCTTCTGCAGCTCGGCCCGCCTCTTCTTGTCGAGGGCATGCACCGGCTGGTCGAGGAGGTAGTACTCGCCGGTCCAGGCGCTGTCGTGCATCCCGAGCACGTGGAGGAGCGTCGACTTGCCGGCCCCCGAGGGGCCCATGATGGAGATGAACTCGCCCTCCTTCACGTCGAGGTCGATCCGGCGGAGCACCCACACCTTGCCCCCGCCCAGGTCGTAGCATTTCTCCACGCCGCGCAGTCGGATCATGCGCGGGAGCAGCAACAAGGCTCGTGCCATCGCCCTGAGGTGCTTCCCGCCTTCGGGCACAGCGATTTGTCGCTCAGGCGGCTCGCAAGGGGTGTTCGCTCGTGGGACGGCGGCTTCCCGAAAGCGGGATGCGGAGGACGCGGTCTCTCAGCTCGCGTTGGCCGCCACGGGGCCGGCGGAGTCCCCCGCCTCGGGCTCCCCTCGGCGAGCCGTGATGCGCGCGCGCAGGAAGCCCTCGAGCCACACCAGGCTCACCGGCTTGTGCAGGAACGCGTCGACATCCAGCCGGGCCGCGGCCGCCGCTCTCTGCGGGGATCCGTAGGCGGTGAGGATGACGACCGTGAGGTCCCGCCCCATCTGGCGCACGTAGGCGGCGATGGCGAGGCCCTCGGTGCCGCGCTCGGTGAGGCAGATGTCGACGATCACCGCGGCGTACTTCGAGGCGGCGAGGCGGTCGGCCGCCTCGAGGAGGTTCGACGCGGCGTCGACCTCGAAGCCCGCGGCCTCGAAGAAGGAGCGGAGCGTCTGGCGGATGGCGTCGTCGTCGTCGACGACGAGAAGACGGTCGGACATGCCCTCGGATCAGGGGCAAGGCCAATGCCAACTCTCGATCCAGGCGAATCAACGATTTAACCGCATGACCCCGGGGTCGAAAGCCGGACAGTCTGGCCGGGAATCTGACAGGACGCTAGGGCCGCACCGCGGGCACGACCTCGTCCAGGAAGACGCGCAGGCCCGGGTCGTCCCGCTCGTTCTGGCCGTTCAACACGACCACGAGGCGGAGCCGCGGAGCCACGAACAGGTGCTGGCCGCGGTACCCCCAGCCGTGGGCCACGTCGTTCGGCGCGCTCCCCGCGACCAGCGCGTGCAGCCACCACTGGAACCCGTAGTGCGAGCCGGGGTCGGCCGGGATCGAGGCCAGCGTGCTCTCGCGCACCCACTCCTCGGACACCACGCGCCCGCCCGCCCATGCCCCGCCCTCCAGGTAGAGCTGGCCGAGCTTCGCGAGGTCGCGGGCCCGCAGCGCGAGGCCCCCACCGGTGTGGGGCGGGTGATCGGGATGCGTGGGATGGCGGTACCAGGAATACGTGCGGATGCCGAGGGGGCCGAAGAGCGCGTCTTCCGCCAAGCGGGCCGCGTCCTGTCCGGTCGCCTGGCGGATGATCTCGCCCAGGAGGATCGCGCACCCGCTCGTGTAGTTGAACCGGGTCCCCGGAGGCTCCGCGACCGGCTGATCGAGCACGAAGCCCACCCAATCCGGGCTCGCGTTCATCCGGCCGATGCTGTTGCGCGGGTCGTCGAAGGGAGTGCTCCGCTCGTCCCAGCGGAGGCCCGCGGTCATCGTGAGCAGGTGACGCAACCGGAGCTCGCCCTTGGCGGGATCGAGGCGGAAGGCATCGGCGTAGCCGGGAAAGTAGCGCTCGATCGGCTCCTCCGGGCCCGCGATCGCCCCGCGGGCGACCGCGATCCCCACCAGGGCCGACGTCACGCTCTTGGTGACGGACTGCAGCTCGTGCAGCACATCGCGCCCGCCGCCGTACCAGTACCGCTCGTAGGCCAGCCGCCCGTGACGCGCGATCAACAAGCTGCGGATGCGCCCGCGCTGTCCCCGCTCGATGCGCCCCGCCAGCTCCTCGATGCGCGAGAGGTCGATCCCTTCGGCCTCGAGGGTGGCGACCGGCCATCCGTCGGCCAGGGCCTCGGGCGGCTGGGCGGAGGGGGCGACGGTGGCGGGAGGGGCGGCGGAGGGCGCGGAGCCGCCACAGGCCAGGCCGAGGGAGAGCAGGCCGAGCGCGGCCAGCCGTCTCCGGGTGCCCATGCCGCCAGGATCCACCCGGTGCGCGACTTCGGCAAGGAGCCAGTAGAATGAAATGGTGCAAACGGGTACCAGGGGGGCGTGAGCAACCTCCAGGTGTTCGGTCGCGGGTTGACCCTCATGGCGGCCCTGCTCGCCGCATCCTGCGGGGGCGGCTCGTCCGCGGCGCCCAGGGCGGCGGCGAGCGCCTCCCCGACCCCGGGACCCCGGCCGAACATCGTGCTCGTGCTGGCCGACGACCTCGACGTCGACACCGCCCAGCTCCTGCCGCGACTGCCGGTCGCGATGGGCCAGCCGGGAACCACGTTTTCGCGTGCCTACGTGACCACGGCCCTCTGCGCTCCCTCCCGGGGCTCCATCCTCACGGGCCAGTACGCCCACAACCATCGGCTCGTCTACAGCGAGCCCCCGGACGGCGGTTTTCCCTCCTTCCACGGCGACGCCTCCACGATCGCCGTCTGGCTCAAGGGGGGCGGCTACCGCACCGCCCTCCTCGGCAAGTACATCAACGGCTACCCGCACGGGGCCGCCGAGACCTATGTCCCGCCGGGCTGGGACGAATGGTTCGGCCACCTGTCCGACTTCGAGGATGGCCGCTACTACAACTACTGGGTCAACGACAACGGCCACGTCTCTCGGTACGGCGCGCGGCCCGAGGAGTACAGCACCGACGTCCTGACGCAGCGGGCGGTCGACTACATCCAGAAGGCGGCGAGCCGGACCGAGCCCTTCTTCCTGTACCTGGCCCCCGAGGCGCCCCACGCGCCCGCCATCCCCCCCGACCGCCACTCGGGGGAGTTCCCGCGCGAGAGCTGCTTCCGCTTCCCCTCGTTCAACGAAGACGACGTGCGCGACAAGCCGGCCTGGGTGCAGGGCATCCCCCTGATGACCGACGCCCAGATCAAGAGCGCCGACTCCTTCGAGCGCGGCCGGCTGCGTACGACGCGGGGAGTCGAAGACTTGCTGGAGCAGGTCCTGGCCGCCCTGGTGGCGGCGGGCAAGCTCGACAACACCTACGTCTTCTTCGCCTCGGACAACGGCCTGCTCATGGGCGAGCACCGGGCGGTGGGACGCAAGAACAACCACTACGAGGAGAGCATCCACATCCCCCTGATGGTGCGCGGCCCCGGGGTGCCGGCGGGGCAGGTCCTCCTCCACCCCGTGCTCAACATCGACCTCGCCCCCACGTTCGCCGAGCTGGCCCGCATCCCGATCCCCGACTCGGTGGACGGCCGCTCCTTCGCCCCCCTGCTGAGGGCGAGCCCGCCGGGCCTCGACCAGTGGCGATCGGACTTCCTGGTCGAGCACTTCGGGGCGGGGGTGTCCTCCGCGCTGCGGACCGCGGACGTGCTGTACGCGGAGCTCGAGTCCGGGGAGCTCGAGTTCTACGACATGCGGAAGGACCCGTATCAGGTGGAGAGCCTGCACCGCAAGGTCGACCGCTCGGTCCTGGATCCCTTCTCGCGGCGCATCGCCGCCCTCGCCGGCTGCCGCGCCGCGACCTGTCGCTAGCGGTCGCCCATCGCGGCCCAGGCCGTGCGGCGGATGAGGCCCACGAAATCCGCGAGGTGGGGGAGCCCCGCGTGGCGCTTCAGGGTGGCCACGTACCAGCTCCGGCGCAGGCCCCGCGGTCCGAGGCGCCGGCCCACGAGACGGCCCGCCGCGAGGTCGGGAGCCACCGACCACCGCGCGAGCACGGCGATCCCCTGGCCCGCTCGCACCAGCTCGAGGATGGCCTCGGTCAGCTCCACCCGCACCAGGCGGGCGGGGCTGATCCCGGCCGGGATCAGCACGCGCTGGAACAGGTCGCTCTGCTCGACGGGGATCGCGTAGAGCAGCAGGGTCTCCCGGGCGATCTCCTCCGGACGCACGAAGCGCCCGGCGGCCAGGCGGTGGCCGGGGGGCAGGACCACCACCATCTCGTCGTCGAAGAGCTTGCGGCAGGCCACGTCGCGGTTGCGGCTGGGCCGGCTGACGATCGCCACGTCCAGCCGGCCTTCCACCAGGGCGGCCAGGGGACGCCGCGTGGCCTCCACCACGATTTCGACCGCCACCGCGGGGAAGCGCCGCTCGAAGTCCCGGAGGGCGGCGGGCAGCCAGTGATAGGTCGTGTAGCACTCGGTGCTCACCCGGATGAGCCCTTCCTGGCCGCGGCCCAGGCCGCGCAGGTCCTCTTCCGCCGCTCCCAGCTCGGAGAGCACCGCCTCCGCGGCGCGCACCAGGCGCTCCCCGGCCGCGGTGGGGACGAGCCGGCGGCCCTGCCGCAGGAAGAGGCGGGTTCCCAGGCGCTCCTCGGCGTCCTTGAGCTGGTGGGAGAGCGCGGGCTGGGTGAGGTGGAGCCGGAGGGCCGCCTTCGTGATTCCCCCTTCGCGCACGATGGCCCGCACGAGCTTGAGGTGGGGCAGGCCCAGCACCGCACGGTCCCCTCGCGACGACACATTCGCGCTCTGCATGGATTGGATTGTACCAATTCGGTTGCCGGAGCACCCCCGCCCACGTAGAGTGGCGGGGTGCGCTTCGCCTTCGCCACCTGGTCGAAGCGGCCGGAGCTGACCGCCGACGACCGGCGGGCGGCCGAGGCTCTGCGCCGCCTCGGCCACCTCGTGGAGCCCATCCCGTGGGATACGACGGGGGTAGGGTGGGCGGCCTTCGACGCGGTGGTCGTGCGCTCGGTCTGGGACTACCACCTTCGGCCGGCGGAGTTCCTCCGCTGGGTGGAGGCGGTGGACAGGGCGGGAACGCCCCTCCTGAATCCGGCGGTGGTCCTGCGCTGGAACCACCACAAGTCCTATCTGCGCGACCTGGCCGCCCGAGGAGTCGAGACCGTCCCCACCCTCTGGCTGGAGCGCGGAGCCGAGACCGACCTCCTCCGCCTTCTCACGGAGCGCGGGTGGCCCGAGGCCGTGGTCAAGCCGGCGGTTTCAGCCAGCGCCCATGAGACCTGGGGCATCTCCGGGGCGCCCGCCCTCGCCGACCAACGCCGGCTGGAGGCGCTCCTGGACACGGGGGAGGTGCTCGTGCAGCCGCTCCTCCCCGAGGTCCGTTCCCGGGGCGAGTGGTCGCTCGTCTTCTTCGGCGGCGCGTTGAGCCACGCGATGCTCAAGCGCCCCCGGGCGGGAGACTTCCGGGTCCAGGAGGAGCTGGGAGGGCGGGCGGAGCCCGCGGATCCGCCCCCCGGTCTGGTCGAGCAGGCGGCCCGGGCCCTGGCCGCGGCGGCCGCTCCCTGCCTCTACGCGCGGGTGGACGGAGTGGAGCGGGCCGGGCAGCTCCTCCTCATGGAGCTGGAGCTCATCGAGCCCGTGCTCTACTTCGGGGCCGCTCCCGCCGCACCCGACCGCTTCGCGGCGGCCCTGCTGGCCCTCCTGGGGGAGGGCCGGGGCGCGCATTCGCCATCCGAATGAATTCCATGTGATCAATTCAGTGGTCGGCTGCCCTCCGGATCCGTAGACTGGCAAGAAGGAGGTCCCATGGCTCTCCCGGCCAAGGAAAGAGACGAGCTGATCGGGCGCTACGCCGCCGGCCCGGAGCGGCTGCGCGCCGCCCTCGCGAAGGTGCCCGAGGAG
>WNFT01000545.1_pt1 | contig 35910 bp, 35 predicted proteins | sample 5400191 | NCBI WGS metagenome assembly WNFT01 (sample SAMN13153359, study PRJNA577476) | soil metagenome | isolation source: 80 cm saprolite under Madrone tree | place: USA:California | collected 2016-06-14 | reverse complement strand
TGACGTCAATGCCGGCGTTGACCTGTTTGCGAACGACATCGACTATTCCGCTCCGCACGTGCGAACGCAACTCCTGCAGGTCGACCGTGCGGCCCGTCATGATGTCCCTCGACATTTGCATCAGGTTGGGCGGGCCGTCCAGCCTGCCTGCGTGTGTGGTCAGGATGCGATCAGTACTCCGTTTCATGGGTACTAATATACTTGACTCATCCTGCAATCAGGGGAAGGGAAATTTTGAAATTGGACGAATCCTGCATCTCAAATCCGAAATCCGAAATCTCGAATTGGACCGGCACGTTGAAGCTCATCGAACGCCTGGCGAAGTTCCTCTTGAGTGTTCATCACGATCGGGCCGTACCAGGCCACGGGTTCTTTCAGCGGCTTGCCCGAAACCAACAGGAACCGGATGCCATCCTCCCCAGCATGGATGACGACCTCGTCGCCGCCCTCGAATAGTACGAGCGACCGGTTGTCTGCAGTTTTCGGAGGCGAAGTATCCGCCCAACGGACACCTTCAGTCGGTACATCCAGGGGCGCCGAGGCATTGCAAAACTTTCCGTCTCCCGCGAAAACGTACGCGAAGGCATTGCGTTTGGTTTCGATCGGGAGCGTCTTCGTCTTGCCGGGCGCGACTGAAACATCAAGATAGATCGGGTCGGCCGCTACACCGTCCACGGGTCCTTTCTTGCCCCAGAATTTTCCACAGATGACGCGAATTTGCGTCCCATCGTCGTCAGTGACCAATGGAATCTCGGCGGCCTTCACCTCCTGATAGCGCGGCGCCGTCATCTTGAGCGACGACGGAAGGTTTCCCCAGAGCTGGAAACCGTGCATCCGGCCGTTTTGATCTCCCTTTGGCATTTCCTGATGGATGATCCCGCTCCCGGCTGTCATCCATTGGACGTCACCGGCTCCGATAGTGCCGCTGTTGCCGATGCTGTCGCCGTGATCCACAGTTCCCGCGAGGACATAGGTGATTGTTTCGATGCCCCGGTGCGGGTGCCACGGAAAACCAGCCAGATAATCCTCCGGCACGTCATTACGGAAATCATCAAGAAGCAGGAAAGGATCGAAGTCGGATGTGTTGCCGAAGCCAAACGCCCGTCGCAGGTGCACTCCTGCTCCTTCAATTGCGGGTTTCGCCTTCGCCAGCCGCCTGACGGGACGAATCGACATACGGACCTCCAGAATTCAGGACCAGAGTTGCTTGCTTGCGAGCCGCGCACCTTCTCGCAGCGCCTCGAATTTCGCCCAGATGACACTTGGATGTACTTCGGTGCGATAAGTCGCCTGAGACGAGAAACCACAGTCAGCACCCGCGAGCACATTCTCTCGACCGACCAGCCGGGCAAATCGAACAAGGCGCTCGGCGATCCACTCAGGGTGCTCCACGATATTGCTCGCGTGTGTGATCACGCCGGGGATGATCACCTTGCCTTCAGGCAGCTTGACATGTTCCCAGAGGTGATACTCATGCTCATGGCGTGCGTTCGCTGCTTCGAAGCTGAAGGCGCCGGCGTTCACGCGCAGCATGTACTGGACGACCTCCTCGAGTGCTGCGTCGTGGATACGCGGCCCCTCGTTAATGCCGTAACAAGTATGAAAACGCACTTTCTCCGGAGGAATACCGCGGAGGCTCTCGTTGATGGCCTCGACAAACATCACAGCGCGGCTATGGCGCTGCGCGGGACTGAGCTGCGGATCGCCGAAAATGTCCGTAAGAAACGGGTCGTCAATCTGCAGCAGGAATCCTGCCTCAACGATCGCCTGATACTCGGTGCGAAGAGCGGCTCCGACCGCGTGAAAGAATTCCTCCTCCGTGCGATAGTACTCGTTCGAGCCCACACCGCTTGGCGCCACCGACGGCATGAACACAGCGTGGTGTTTGACTGCTGATGCCGCCGACTTGAGATTCCCGATATCCCGTTTCAACGCCTCCTGGCCGCAATACTTGACCGGGCCTGTGCACACCAGGGGCACTACGGGAGCGATCGCACCTCCCGTCATCGCGTCTTTGAAGTAACGCGCGTAATATTCGGGAAACGCGTCGACTTCAGCCGGCCACAACTTCCGGGACTGCTTCGGCCGCGGCTCAAGTCCCTCTAATCGCTCTCGGACATACGTGAAGAAGCCGGGCTTTGATTGTTCACCATCGGTCAGGATGTCGATTCCAGTTTCAACCTGCTTGCGCACGCATCCGGTTACGGCGCTTCGAACGCGCGCTTCATAGACTTCCCGGTCATAACCGGCGCCGCCGATCCTGGCCTTCATAAGGTCGAGAAGATCATCAGGGCGCGGCAGGCTGCCGACGTGCGTTGTCAAAATACGACCGGTATTGTGCTGGATGCTCACTGGGACTTGAAGATACTCTTCGGCATCTTTACGTGGACGCCGACGTTGGGTTTGTCTACAAGTTGTGTGACTGCGACGTTGCCCGCCACACTGACCAATTGATACGCCTGATGCTTCGTGAGGCCCCTGGAGCCGGCCAGGTAATCGATCATCTCCTGGATCGCAGTCGTCGTCGCGGCTGTCAGGTCAGGGTCAGCGGCCATGGTGATGAAGTCGGTTGGAGTCTCTGCGCGCGGCCACGTGAGCTTCATGCCTTTTCGCACGGTGAGTTGAATTCGGCCGCGAAGAGAGGTCTCGATGGCGGTTTGATCGACTTCACCGTCACCCTGGGCCACGTGTCCGTCGCCCACTTCGAACAGCGCTCCGCGGGCGAACACGGGAATATAAAGGGTGCTGCCCGCGACGAGTTCCTTGTTGTCCAGATTGCCCGCGTGCCGGCCCGGTGGATTACTGCTCACCCGCCCGAGCTCCGGAGCAGGCGCTACTCCCATGCTGCCGAAAAACGGACGAAGCGGGATCACAATTCCCGGAAAGAACTCCGCCGTCATCTTCTTTTTGTCGAGGGCAACAATCTTCGCCGGAACCGACCGATCGCAGTTTTCAGGTATGAAACCGCTGCAGCCGTTGTAGCCGTAGTCGATCGCCAGATCGATCGACAGGACCTTCACCTCGAGCGCGTCGCCAGGCTCCGCTCCTTCCACATACACAGGACCGGTCAGAATGTGTCCTCCCGGCCCGCGCCGGTCTCCCGTAACCTGGTCTACGATTGCTTTGAGTGAATCCTGGATCCTGTCCGGAGGCACGCCCGCTCGTTGAAGCCCTGCGGGATTGTTGGTCAGAAGAGTGTCGACGTCGATGATGTCGCCGGAAGCGATACGCAGAGCCGGCTTCGCTTCGCCCCAGTAGTAACCATAGGCGACGGTTGCGGGTGTCGCCTCCAGCCGATGCGTCCGGGAAGCCGGCTTCTCGGCGGCAAACGAAATCATGAAGACGCTGAGAACCGCCATGCCGATAAGGCCGAGGGTATACCCCTTCTCAGAGAAGAGGGGTGGCTGCGCACACAACATCTTTCAAAACCCATTCAGCAAAGTATCAGCCGCGGAGCGGCGACGGAGTGTAGCCCCGGGCGCGAGCCCGGGGTTTTCTTTCGACACGATCTCAGCCCCGGAGGGGCGAAAGAGTCCTCGGAATCTTGCGCCCCTACGGGGCTACGTTCCAAAAGAACACCGGCCCCGGGCTTGCGCCCGGGGCTACACTCTGTCGCCGCTCCGCGGCTGAATACAGCTCATTACTTCGAGCTCTTATTACCGTTTGCGGCAGCTTTCTTTTCTTCCGCCCGGGCCCCGGCGAGGGCACCGAACATTCCGTAGTTGCCCTCATGGCAGGCGTATTCGAATATCCGGCCCTCGGATTTAGGCACGGGAATCTCTACGGTCCACGGCTTTGCAAATGTCGCCGCATCCTCGACTGTGAATTGGTAGAGAAGCGTATTCGCATCCATGCGCCTGAAACGTTCGATGAGACGCATGTTCTCGCTCGTTCCCCGGAAAGCCGACTTGTTCGTGAAATTCGTGGTCTCGACAACCAGGGTGTCGCCTTCCCAATGGCCGCGCGAGTCTCCCTTCCACAGCCGGACATCCTTTGGAAGATGCGGACGGTCATCGAGGGGGATGACACGGGTTTCATGGCCCATCTCGACGAGAATCGCGACGTATCCCGGCCCCTGTACGATTTGAGTATTGTTGTTATAGGCCGTCGGGAGTACTGGCGGTCCGGAGCCCTGCATGACGAGACAGCGTTCGGGCAGGGGCCGGTTCTCAGGGCCGTCGAATTCATGTCCCCGGTTCTGCGCCGCGCGTTCGGCCTGTCTTTCACGCGCCGCCGGTGTCAGAGGCGGAATCCTTCCGTCCGGGGGATCGATGACGAGTGAGGTTCGCCTCGTCTTGACGACTTTTGTGCCGCTGTCCCACCAGAAATCGTTGTACGCGCGGCCCACGTCGGCTTCGGCAGAGCCGTCGCGCCGATCCTTATTGTTGCGAAGTACCACATCTTTCTCGTACTCCGCGGCTTCCTTTTCGGTAAAGATGTGTGCGGGGGCGTCCAGGTCTTCGCTGGCGCCTGGCCAAGGGAAGAACCCGGTAACCACACGATGGCGATCACCGCGGCCAGGCAGCACATTGAAACAAGAAATCGATACGTCATCGAAAATCCCCCTTCGTTCAGCCGCATTATATGCCGATTCCGGTAAGGGGCGTAGTTCTGGAATTCCGGTTGGAAATTCATTAGCCGCGGATTACGCGAATTACGCGGATGGGCGCGCATTCAAAAAAGATTTTGCGCGCCCATCCGCGTAATTCGGCGTAATCCGCGGCTAATCCATTTTCAGCCCCAGCGTCACTTCGCCGCTTTTTGCTCCTGCACCCGCGCTCCGGCGAGACCGTCACTTCGCCGCTTTTTGCTCCTGCACCCGCGCTCCGGCGAGACCGCCGGACATGGCATAGTTGCCCTCGTGGCAGGCGTACTCGAGAATTGGACCGTCGCTCTGCGTCACGGGGATCTCCACGGTCCACGGCTTTGTAAATGTCGCCGGATCGTCAACCGTGAACTGGTAAAGAAGCGTGTCCGAATCCAGGCGCTTGAAGCGTTCCGTGAGCCGCATGTTCTCGCTGGCTCCTCTGAAGGCGGTCTTGTTTGTGAAATTCGTGGTCTCGACGACCAGGGTATTGCCTTCCCAATGGCCGCGCGAGTCTCCTTTCCACTGGCGGACATCCTGTGGAAGATGCGCACGCCCATCGAGGGGAATGATGCGGGCGTCATGAATCATTTCGATGAGAATCGCCACGTTGCCGGGACCCTGCACGATTCGAATATTGTTGTTGTAGGCAGTGGGAAGCATGGGCGGTCCAGTGGATGCCCAGATGATGCAGCGCTCCGCCAGAGGCCGGTTTTCCGGACCGTCGAATTCATGTCCGCGATTCGCCGCCTGTCGCTCGGCTTGCCTCTCGCGGCCTGCGGCTGTCAGCGGAGGAATCTTTCCATCCGGCGGATCGATGACCAGCGAAGTTCGCCTGGTCTTGACGACGCGCGTTCCGCGATCCCACCAGAAGTCATTGTAGGCGCGGCCGACGTCGGCTTCCGCCGTTCCGTCGCGGCGATCCATGTTGTTCCGCTTTCGTATTTCGTTCTCGTATTCAGCCGCTTCCTTTTCGGTAAAGAATTCTTTCCCGGCAAGCTCAGCGGGTCGTTCCAACGGCGTGATGGTGGCGAAACTCCATGTTCCCTGCAGATCCGGCTGACTGGCAGGAGGCGTCTTCGGGCTGGACGCCGGGGCCTGAGCAGCGGCGAAACCTGCTGCCAGACAAACGAGCGCCAGGCAACACACTGTAATAAGAAATCGACGTGTCATGGGAATCTCCTTTCCAGGATCCTGTCAGAAGGTAATTTACTCTCGGGAAATTTGCAAAAACTAAGATAGGATGCCGGCGTGGAACAGTGGAAAGAGATCGCCGCGTCATCCGACTTCAAACGGCTCGTTCGGGAAAAGCTCAGGGTCGTCATTCCCGCGACACTGTTCTTCATCATCTATTACTTCGCGCTTCCTGTTCTTGTCGGATACGCGCCACGGCTGATGCAGCGAAGAGTCATCGGCAACGTGAACCTGGCGTATCTGTTCGCGCTGTCGCAGTTTTTTGTTGCCTGGGGCATTGCGGGATTGTATCTGCGCGCGGCCGCTCGCCTGGATGTGCTGGCTAAGAAAATCACGGATCGGCAGGCCAGACCATGACTGCGCTTGTGATGTTTCTCATATTTGTTGGGGCCACCCTGGTCATTACTTACTGGGCGGCACAGCGCTCGAGAGGAACGGCAGCCTATTTCGCCGCCAACCGGCAGATTACGGCCTGGCAAAACGGTTTTGCCGTTGCCGGAGACTATATGAGTGCCGCGTCGTTCCTCGGGATTGCGGGCATCATCGCATTCCAGGGTTATGACGGCTTCATGTACTCGGTCGGATGGCTCGTCGCCTACCTGACCGTTCTCCTGATCGTCGCTGAGCCCCTGCGAAACGCCGGCAAGTACACCATGGCGGATGTGCTGGCATACCGGTTGAATCCGAGGCCGGTGCGCGCGATGGCTTCGTTGAGCACCCTCATCGTCAGCACCTTCTACATGATTGCGCAGATGGTCGGGGCCGGTGCGCTGGTTTCAGTCTTACTGAAGGGCATCGGCTACAACACAGCCGTTACCGGTGTCGGAATTCTGATGGTCGTATATGTTGTCTTCGGTGGAATGCTGGCAACCACGTGGGTACAAATCACGAAGGCGATTCTGCTGATGGGCGGGACGATGGTCCTGAGCTTCCTCGTGCTCGCGCACTTCGGGTTCAGCCTGTCAAATTTCTTCGATGCAGTCGGGCAGGTCACGTACACGGAAAACGGCCAGAAGGTTGTCCGGGACTTCATGCAGCCGGGTTTGCGATTCAAGCCGCCCTACGGGGCGCTCGATCTGATTTCCCTCGGTATGGCGCTGATCTTCGGAACCGCCGGCCTTCCGCATATTCTCGTGCGGTTCTATACCGTGCCCGATGCGCGCACCGCCCGGATCAGCGTGGTCTGGGCAATGGCGTTGATCGGCGTGTTCTACCTCATGACGACGTTTCTTGGGTTTGGCGCTGCGACCATCGTCGGGCGCGACACGATTGCCGTGAACGGTGGAACGAATATGAGCGCTCCACTCCTTGCGAAATCCCTGGGAGGCGAGGTGTTTTTCGGCTTTATTTCGGCCATAGCTTTCGCCACGATCCTTGCCGTTGTGGCCGGCCTTACGATCAGTGCTTCGACATCATTCGCGCACGATTTCTACACGAACGTGATGCACCACGGCAGGGAACCAAAACCGGGGCAAGAAGTGCGGGTGGCCCGCATGGCGGCATTTGTTGTCGGCGCGGTCGCAATAGCCGTTGCGATCGTCCTGGGTCCGACGGCCAACGTGGCGTTTCTCGTGGCGCTGGCGTTTGCCGTAGCAGCATCGGCGAACCTGCCCGTGATTGTCTTCTCGCTCTTCTGGCGAAGGTTCAACACGACCGGCGCCGTCGCCGGCCTCGGCACGGGACTCGCCGCGTCGCTGGCTCTGATTCTGATCAGTCCCAGTATCATGGGTGCCGATCGTGCCCTCTTTCCTCTCGAAAACCCCGGAATTCTCAGCATCCCACTCGGATTTCTCGGGGCCGTTCTTGGAACACTCCTGACTCGCGAACCCGCGGCCGAGGTCAAGTTCGATGAATTGCTCGTCCGCGCGAATACGGCCCTGGGGGCCGAGCCGGCGGGCCCGCTGAAAGGTTAGATTCAGCCGCGGAGCGGCGACAGAGTGTAGCCCCGGGCGCCAGGGCCTGTTGCTCAAATGAAATCAAGTTGGGTTGAGCACGTAGCCGTGGGCTTTATGCCCGCGTTCAAGTACCGCCAGAAGAATTCTTTAATTGTGTTTGAACGCGGGCATAAAGCCCACGGCTACGTGCAGACCGCCGATGTTTTCCTTTTGGGCAACAGGCCCGTACACTCTGTCGCCGCTCCGCGGCTAGTCTGCCTTGATTGACATGGCTCGTAGAGAACGTTAGTCTCACCGAAACGACTATATGAAAAAAGCTGCGGCTCTATTGTTGCTGGGGCTCTTCATCACGGCCTCTTTCGTTTTTATGACCGCCGTCCTGGCGGATACGCCAGCCGATCCTCCGGAGTTCTACTTCACCAGGCTCTTGTATTCCGAGGGCGGCGTGCGAGGAGGATTTTTCGGTCGCCGCCGGAGCTTCACGATGCCCAAGCCGGCGCCCTTCAAATGTCCTGAATTCGGTGGAAAGAACTTTTTCCCTATCCAGGGCTGGGGTTGGGCCACGGACTATCCCGGCGGCGACTGCAAGTTCATGGGCGGTATCCACCGTTTGACGGGCATGCATGTCGATCCGAATCCGAACGTCATCGAGATCATGGACGACGATCTTTTCAAGTTTCCCTTCATCTACATCGTCGAACCCGGAGGCCTGTCCTTCAGTGATAAAGAGGCGGCGCGGCTGCGAGAGTATTTCATGCGCGGCGGCTTTCTTCATGTCGACGACTTTTGGGGCCTCGCCGAAAAGGCGAACTTCGAGGCACAAATCAGAAAGGTCTTCCCTGACCGGCCGATCGAGGTGTTGCCGCTATCCCATGAGGTCTTTCACACGTTTTTCGATGTCAACGAGGTCATACAAGTCCCCAATGTGGGAAACGGCTGCGACGGCGGACCAACATGGGAACGGTCAGACGACAAAATTCCCAGGGTCTATGGAATTTCCGACGACACCGGCCGCCTGATGGTGGTCGTGACATACAACACCGATCTCGGCGACGCGTGGGAATACATGGATGCGGCATGCTATCCGGAAAGGTTTTCGGGATATGCGTATCGCATGGGACTTAATTTCATGATCTATGCGATGACGCACTGAGGGGTCCATATGAGAAGCTTCCGTTTTCCATTTCTGTTCGCGATGCTGGTAGCGCTGCCCCTGACGGCACAGCGGGGAACTCCGACTCTGCTGATGTTTTCGGCCGGCGGAGGAACAATCGCAGCACAGGCAGCGGCGCCAACATCGACATTCCAGAATGTCGCCACCATGAGCCAGCTCATGGTCGAGATCATCTATCCAACCTCAGACGACATCTTTTATATCGGCAGGACGCCTCCCGAGAGCGATCTCGACTGGATGCGGTTTCAGCGCACCGCCCTCACGCTTGCGGAGTCTGGAAACCTGCTCATGATGCCCGGCCGCGCCAGGGACCAGGGCGATTGGATCAAGTATTCGAAAATGCTGGTGGATGTTGGAGCGGCGGCATACAAGCTTGGGAAAGCCAAGGATCTCGACGGAATTCTCGCGTTAAACGATCAGCTCTACACCGCATGCGTGACCTGTCATCAACAGTATCGTCCCGGTTACGGCAGGAGGCAGCTACCCACACCGGCACCACGCTAAGGCTGACTCAGCTGGTTCTTCTCGCCGTTTGTCTTGCGGCGCCGGTCGAAGGAAACGCTCAAAGCTCCGTTCAAGGCGTATTTCCTGCGAGCTCGATCGCAGGCCGCGTCTTCGACACGAAGGGAGAGCCAGCGGCCGGTGTGAGGGTCATGGCATACCGGTATGCCTACGACGAAAATGGGGCTCGAGTCATCCGGACTCCCGATACTGCGCTCACAAAACAAACCGGTGAATTTGAGATTCGCGGACTTCGGCGCGGCGAGTACCTCATTTCCGTGGCACCGTTGCCGGCTGCCGTGACACCGGATGGCACAGGCATGGCGCCGGTGACGACATATTATCCGGCGATCGAAGACCCGCTGAAAGCGGTGCCATTTGATGTCCAGCCTGGGCAGGATTACACGCTGGATGACATCCGGATGTTGTCAGACAAACTTGCGGCGGTGCGCTTGCGAATTGTCGACTCCACCGGTGAGCCAAAGCCGGCCCGCAGGGAAGTCAAATGGGCGTTGTCGTCCGGCGCGGTGGGCAGCGCAGGCGGGATGCTCGTCGCTTCCTACGGTCCGGTTCAAGCCCTGGCACCCGGGATCACCTACCTGACGCCTGTTTCTCGCGAGGACGACGTTCTGATTCCCAACTTGTCGCCGGGCACGTACGAATTTACCGTTGGATGGGCGACATCGGCAGGGCCGGTTTCAGGCCATACCACAGTCGAAGTTCGGGGAGTGGATCTTGAGCGGGACCTCGAAGTGCGACCGAACAAGCGTTTGACCGGACGGGTTGTTCTGGAAGAGGAGGACAAGGAGCCTTTGCCTCTGGCGAATATCGACACGACGCTTTTGAGTGGACCTGTGATGCCGGCGAATGCCGCATATCGCAGCCTTAGCCAATCGAACGGAGCTTTCGTGATCGACGGGGTTCCGGAAGGGACATATCCAGTGTGGTTCCGGGACCTGCCGCCGGATGCATACGTCGCATCCGCAACCGAAGCCGCGCACGACATTCTGACTCAGCCGCTTCGAGTCAGTGGCGAAACAGAACTCGCTGTTTTCGTGCGCCGCGATGGAGGAACGGTGGAGGGCGTAGTGACGGATTCGCGCGGAAAAAACATTCCAGACGCTGTCGTGGCGCTTGTACCGGATGGGCTGGCTCGTGAAGAGGTCAATCGCTATCGAAAGGCCGTGACCGATTCGAACGGCGCTTTCACGATTCAAGGGATCACGCCGGGCTCCTATCATCTGTTTGCATGGCCGGAGCTGGAAGGTGCGGCCTATCGGAACGCCGCATTCATGAGAAGGTATGAAGGTAAAGGTGAGCCGGTGCACTTCGGAAGAGGCGACCAGCTCACCGTTCAGTTGAAGTTAGCCGACAACTAGTCGTTCTTAGCCGCGGAGCGGCGACAGAGTGAAGCCCCGGGCGCCAGCCCGGGGTAACGGTTGCGCTGGATCCTAGCCCTGGAGGGGCGAAAGATTTAGATGGACTCGATGAAATCTTGCGCCCCTTGCGGGGCTGGGATCTCGACGCCATTTCATCTACGGGCTTGCGCCCGTGGCTACATTCTTACGCCGCTCCGCGGCAAGGCCACAGCCAGTTCTCATCCCTTTAAACCCCTAGCGCTGTCCCCGGGGCGCGGGGGCCGCGATCGTAGCGGCATCCCAGTGCTCGTCGGCCTTGCCGTCTTTGATCCGCCACATGTCGAACCATGTGGACGTGTACTTCTTGCCGGGCTGTCTTGGATCATCGTATTCCCGCGCAATCGCCACGACCACCAGGTCGCCTTCTGCGGTCACCGACACAACTTTGGTCCTCCAGCTGTTCTTGTCCGGAATCGGGCCCTGCGGCCGGCTGCCGAAAAACTTCATCACCGGCTCGAGGCCGGAAGCGACGTTGGGGTTGTGCTGCATGTACCGCTGGGAAAGATATTTTGGCGCGTCGCTCCAATGGTTTGCCTCGAGCAGATCCCGCATGATGTGAAGAACGACCTGCTTGTTGGCATTGAGCTTCGGATCCTTGCTGGTGAAAAGGGACTCCGGGTCGGACGAGCCAGTAACCGGTTCCTGGGCAAACGCGGATACGCTTGCCACGAGGGCTGCAATCAGAACGATCGAACTGAAATATTTTTTCATGCCGGAGATAGTCAGTCACGTTTTGAAATCGTGTCAAGCCAAATTCCCAAAGAATTAGCCGCGAATTACGCGGATTACGCGAATGGGCGCATCAAAGATTCCTTAATGCGCCCATTCGCGTAATCCGCGTAATTCGCGGCTAATTCCAACCCTGCTTATTCGAGCGCGAACACCCAGACCGCGCCGCCCTCCGGGACTTCCGGAAACTCGCCCGGAAAGAGCCGGTTGAGAGTTGCCTGCATTCCTCTCGAGTCACCGCCCCAGCCCGAGTGGACCGCGATGTACTGTTTCCCGTCGAGCAGAAACGACGTCGGTGGCGCCAGAATCCCGGAAGTCGTGGGCCATTCCCACAGCAGTTTGCCGTTGGCTGCGTCGAACGCATGGATCTTGCGATCGTTGGTTCCGCCGCTGAATACGAGTCCGCCGGCGGTCGCCAGCATTGCGCCCCAGTTGGGGCTCTTCGCGTAGTTGTGCGTCCACACTTTTTGGCCGGTGTCCACGCTCCACGCCTGCACTTCACCAAAATGATCGGCGCCGGGTTTGGCGGCGGAAGTGTTTCCCGAGGTACCCGTGTAACCTCGGCCCGGCACGTACTCCACCTCCACGCCCATGAATCCTCCACACAGATTGTTATTGGCCGGAATGTAGATCATGCGGGTCTGGGGACTGAAGGCGATTGGCGGCCAATTCTTTCCGCCATGCGCGTTCGGGCAGAACTCGGCGACTTTTCCGGTCGTGGGTTTGTGGGCGGGATCGATATCGGGCCGCCCGGTTTCGGGATCGAGGCGGAGGAACACGTTCTGATTCACGTAAGGTTTGCCTTCGACAAAGCGAATCGGTCCGCTGGAGCGCTCGAGGAACCACAGATACCCGTCGCGTGCGACGTTGATCAAACCCTTGATCGTGCGCCCGCCGCGCCTGTAATCGACGAGGATCGGCGGTGACACTTCGTCCCAGTCCCAGGAGTCGTTGGGATGATATTGGAAATGGCCCTTGATCTTGCCTGTGGCCACGTCGATCGCGACAGTGGATGCTGTGTAGAGATTGTCGCCGGGACGCTGATCGCCGACCCACGGTCCGCCGTTGCCGGTGCCCCAGAAAGCAATGTTGGTTTCGGGATCGTAATTTCCAGTCACCCAGACGGGCGCGCCCCCGGTTTTCCACTGGTCACCCTTCGGCCAGGTCTCGCTGCCAGGCTCTCCGGGGGCCGGCACGGTGTAGGTGCGCCACAGTTCTTTTCCGGTATCGAGATCGAAGGCGGCGACGAAGCCGCGAATTCCGCGCTCTCCGCCCGAAGCGCCAAGCATCACTTTGCCGCCGCCGACCAGAGGAGCCAGCGACGTGTAGTAACCGCTCTTGTTGTCCGCCACGGTCGTCGTCCAAACTTCCAGTCCGGTTTTGGCGTCGAGCGCCACGAGTACGGCTTCTCCGGCGGCGTAGTAGACCTTGTCGGCGTAGAGGGCGACGCCGCGATTGGTATCGTGAGGAACAGATGCGCCATCAGGCCGCGGTCTCCGGTACCGCCAGAGAACGTTGCCGGTCCTGGCGTCAATTGCAATCACCTGATTGTTGGGGGTCGATACAAACATGACACCGTTGTTGACGATCGGCGCCGACTCGTGAACGCGCGCTTCACCCGTCGAGAATCCCCAAATCGGCCGCAGCCGCGCCACATTCTGCGTCGTGATCTGGTCCAGCGGGCTGTAGCCCCAGCCGTCATAAGTGCGGCGGATCATCAGCCAGTTGCCGGGTTCGGGATTCTTGAGGCGCTCCGCCGTCACCGGCTGATAGTTTTGCAAGATGGGCGGCATCGGCCCCGCCGGCGCGGGCGGCTGTTGAGCAAGGCCGGTGTAGATGATTGCGCTGAGCGCGGCTGCGGCAGTGACAATCTTGAGCATGCGTGTCTCCCCGTTAAGGATTGGCCAGGACTGCGGCGAACGTCACGATCGCCTTCCAAAGATTTTCCAACCGGAGGTTTTCGTTTTCGCTGTGCTGGTTGTTGTCGAAGTTCACCACCGGGATCGAGATGATGGGAAATCCGAACGTTTCGGCGAATGGGGCCATCGGGACTGTGCCTCCCATGGTGCGGATGCGCACGGGCGCCTGATTCCATGTGCGCTGCATTGTATTCGTGATTTGGAGGGCAACCGGATGATTCATCTCCGTCCGGTAAGCTTTTGTTGCGGAAAAGCTCGCACCGCCTGAACCGCTGTTCACCATCACGATACGTGGATACCTGGCTCGCGTCGCGTCGTCAGGTTCTTTGTCGACAATCTGGAAGCCTTGTTTGCGAATATGATCGAGGACTCGACGGACCATCCGGTCCGGATCGGTTTCCTTCACGAGCCGAATGTCGATCGATGCGGTGGCGGATTCCGGAATCACGGTCCGCACTTCTGAGCCGACGTAGGCGCTTCGAAGACCACGGACATTGAGCGACGGATACTGAAGCGCTTCCTGCAAGCTGCCGCCGACTTTGTCCGTGCGCGAAATCCCGAAGAACTGCATCAACTCCTGCGGATTGTCGGGAACCGAGGCCAGAGTACGTTTCTCTTCGGGGCTGAGCGGCGGCACGTCATCGTAGAAACCTTCAACGAGCACGCGGCCGTTGTCATCTTTCATGGAACCGAGCAGGTGGATCAGGTCCATCGCAGGATTCGGAACCCAATTCCCGTAGTGACCACTATGCAGCGCGAACTTCGGGCCGAATACGGTCAGCTCGAGAGTGGCGATACCGCGTCCGCCGAAGACGATCGTCGGCCTGCCGCTGGAATGGAGCGGTCCGTCGAGAACGAGCATGACGTCCGCTCGATACTTTTCCTTGTACCGGGTCAACGACGAGATCAGACCGCGCGAACCGGCTTCTTCCTCGCCGTCGAGAATAAGCCGCACGTTCGACTTCGGCTGCAATCCGGACGCGCGCAGTGCATCGATCGCGGCAAGCAGAGCGACAATCGGCGCTTTGTCGTCGGAGGCGGAACGGGCGTAAACGCGCGCTCCGGAGGGGTACGTCTTGAGTGACGCAAAATTCGGAATCTCCCTCGCTCCTTCCTCCATGCGGCCGTCGCGCAGAATCGGCTTGAAAGCGCTTTCCTGCTTCCACAGCCTGGCATCGAAGGGCTGTCCGTCGTAATGCGCATACCAGAGGATCGTTCGCGAGGCGCCCGGAACCCGGAGTTCTCCATACACCAGCGGATTCACGTCGGTCTCGAGAATCTCGGATGCGAATCCGCGCCGGCGAAGCATCTCGCTCAGAAGTTGAGCGTTCCTGCGGATGTTCGGCTTGTCGGACGCGACGTTCGGAATCGAAAGCAGCGACACCAGCTCGCCGAGGATCTCCTGCTGGTGCTCACCGACGTATCGCTCGACTGTCGTCCGGGTTTGTGCGCCCAGGTTCAGAGCTGTAACGATTAGCAGCAGACTCGCCTTTTTCACCCGGCCAGTCTACCTCATGGAGGATGAGAAACAAATTAGCCGCGGATTACGCGAATTACGCAGATGGGCGCGTCAAAGACTCTTTAATGCGCCCATCTGCGTAATTCGCGTAATCCGCGGCTAATTTGTCTCTACTGCATTACATCAAACGCATCCACCCAAACCCAGGCGCCACCGGCACTCTGATTCCTCGTCCCCGTGACTTCGATCCTGAGTGTATGAGTGCCCGGCGGCAGGCCCTGCACTATGTAGGGAGCCGTTTGCGCCCGCGCCGGTGACAGATAAGTATCAATCGTCGCCTTCAGTTCGCCGTCCAGAATGACTCTGGCGAGACCCGACCACTCGTCGCGATAACTGATCCATGCGACCCCGGTGCCGTTGAAGGTAAGAGTCACCGAGGATTCCGCCCCAACCGCAAGCAACGCACTTCCTCCGCTGTGCATGGGGTGGTCATTCCTGTACCAGATGCCCGTGTAGGTCAGGGCGGGGTTGTCGTTTTCAATCCGGCCGACTGTGGCCGCCGGAATCCCGCCGGAAACGCCGCCACCGTTCTGGATATCAAACCCATCGATCCAGACCCATGCTCCTTCACCGTTGGGTCCTCTTTGATGAGGGACTTCAATCGAGAGTTTGTGTGAGCCGCTCGACAGCCCGTTGACTGTGAAAAACACTTGCTGATAGTGCGTGGAATCGGCCCATCCGTCGATCGTGTATTGCTGGCCGTCCAGGGTAACATTGGCCAGGCCGTTCCATCGATCACCAACGCCAATCCAGCTGATACCTGTGCCTGTGAAAGTCACGACGGCCTGAGCGCCGGCCACATTTGTCAGGGCAGCGCTGCCTCCACTGTTAGCTTCACTCCCATTTGTGTACCAGGTTCCACTGTACGTTATACTCGGATCAGTCTCCTCAACACGCGCAACCCCACCGCTTTGGGCCATGCTGAACGATGCACTCACGATAAATAAAATTAGTAAAAGAAAAAAAGTCCGCAAACAACGAATCATACTGTTCCTCCTGCGCAATACCGATGCATATTGGTCTCCAAACGATGTGTACAGATGGGAGGGAGGGGCCACTGTAGCGGCGGTCTGTGACCGCCGACAATAAAACAACTTGCGAGATAACCGGCGGTCATAGACCGCCGCTACAGCTATATCGCTCGATTCTTGTGCAAAGCAGTGTGGAGCGGGAATTCCGTTCGCGAATAATTCGGGGACAGACGTACAAATCACCTAATTGCGGATAGAGGGGTTTGACCGCAATTAGGTGACTTATAGACCTTACTTATTGGATTACGTCAAACGCGTCCAGCCAGACCCAGGCGCCGCCTGCGCTCTCGTTTTTCGTGCCGGTGACTTCGATCGTAATGGTGTGGTTGCCGGGTGGCAGGCCTTCGGCAATATAGGGAGCGGTCTGCGCCCGTCCCGGTGAAAGATACAAATCAAGCGTGGTCTTCAGTTCGCCATCGAGAATGACTCGAGCGAGGCCGGACCATTCATCGCGATACGTGACCCACGCGACACCGGTGCCCTTGAAATTGAGGGTCACCGCTGATCCGGCGCCAACCGCAAGCACCGCGTTCCCGCCGCTGTGCATGGGATGTTGATTCGTGTACCAGATGCCGGTGTAGGTCAAGGCTGGGTTATCGTTTTCATAGCGGCCGACGGTGGCAGTGGGAACTCCCCCCGACAAGCCCTTACCGTCGCGGATATCGAACGCATCGATCCAGACCCAGGATCCTTCACCGTTGGGACCCCTCTCATGGTTGATCTCAATCGAAAGTTTATGTGGGCCGACGGACAGCCCGCTGATGCTGTAAAGCACCATTTGATAGGCCGTGGTCTCCGCCCACCCATCTACCTTGGACGGCTGGCCGTCCAGGGTGACAGTGGCAAGGCCATTCCATCGATCCCCAACGCCAATCCAGCTGATGCCCGTTCCAGTGAAGGTGACTACCGCTCGAGCGCCGGTCGAGTTCGTCAGGGCTGCGCTGCCCCCACTATTATTTTCCCCTCCATTGGTGAACCATGTTCCACTGTATGTGATACTGGGATCAGTCTCCTCAATACGCGTGGTCCCGCCCTGTTGGGCCCTGCTGAACGGTGCACTCACCGCAAATACAATGAGTAAAAGAAAAAAACTCCGCAGACGGCAAATCATACTATCCCTCCTGCGCAATGGCGATGCATCTTGGGCTCCAAATCAGCATCATGGAACCCGGGGTGCGTCCTGTCTGCGAATGGGAAGAACGTGAAGTTACAGTGTGGAGCAGGAATTCCGTTCTCGACGACGTCAGCAGCGGTCTTGTGCCTTGTTCAGGGGCCACTGCGGCACCGTCGTTCACACAAAAAGGGAATTCCGATGTCCTGACACCTTCCAATATGCCTACAAACGATTCTCTCGGTCGACGCGGATAGCCTTTTCAGTAGATCGAGGGTTCCATCAGAAGCCATCGGGCATTCCACTGTAGCGGCGGTCCATGACCGCCGACTAGGTCGCGGTGCACTGCCGGCGCTCACAGAGCGCCGCTACAGCAGAAAAGACTTCAACTATTTAACTTGAAAGTTGACACCTCCAGACCTTCCTCATACGATTGGCTTCACCAGCAATCTATAGGAACCGAAAGGAGATTCGCGATGACCAAGAAATTGTACGGTTTGTTTCTTGTTTTGTTCCTGGCCACCACGGCCGCATATGCACATCATTCATTCGCTGCCGAGTTTGACAGACAAAAGCCGGTGAAAGTCACCGGCAAGGTAGTGAAGGTGGAGTGGCAGAATCCACATATATGGATTTATGTCGACGGTAAGGATGAAGTCACGGGCCGAGCCGCTGTATGGGGCTTCTCCGCAGGGCCGCCGGCCACCCTGTCTCGCAGAGGGATAAACAAGGACTTCCTGAAGAAAGGCGATACCGTCAAGATCGACGGGTTCCTGGCGAAGGATGGATCGCCCAACGGGTCTGGCGGCACGGTCACGTTCCCGGATGGCCGATCTGTCTTTACTGCCTCCGCCGAGGATCCGGCTCCCACCAACAAGAAGTAGGGGGCCGACATGAAGAAGAATTTCGTTCTATTGCTTGCCGGCATTGTGATTCTTTCCGGTGTGGCGATATCTATTGCCGCACAGTCTGGAGCGGGAAAACCCGTTCCGCGCCTGGCGAATGGCAAACCCGATTTCACCGGCGTCTGGGACCATCCACGCGTCGGTGACATCGCCAAGGATGCCAATGGCAGATGCGCCGGCGAAACGAACGGCTGCAAGAATACCGGAGCCGGTGACCTTCCCTTCACGCCCGTCGGAAAAGCCGAAAACGAGAAGAAAGACAAGTGGGATTACGGCGCCCATTGCATGCCCTGGGGCTACGTCCGCTCTTACGGTACGCCCTACCCGCACGCGTATGTGCATCACCCGGACCGGTTGGTGGTCGTCTGGGAACAGGATAACGCGTATCACATGATACCCACCGATGGCCGTCCGCTTCCGAAGGACCCGGAGCCTTCGTGGAGAGGGACGTCTGTCGGACACTGGGAAGGGGACACGCTGGTCATCGAGACCGTCGGCTTCAACGGCCGCACCTGGCTCGATACGGCCGAGCATCCGCACAGCGACCAGCTTCGTGTGGTCGAGCGTATGACGCGGCCCGACTATGATCACATCAATTACGAAGTCACGATGGAAGATCCGAAGTTCTATTCCAAGCCGATGAAGAATATGAGGACATTCGTGCTGATGAAACCCGGACAGGAGCTCTATGAATATTCCTGTGCCGAGAACAATCGGTGTGAAGGCGGCACCTGCACGCCGGCGGATGTTCAAAAATGAGACCGACACGTGTCGCGAGCGCCCTCGTCATCATGGGGGCGCTCTTTGTTTTTGCTCCCGCCCAGGCTCAAAGCCGCATCGACGCGGCCTTTCAGAAGTTCTGGGCGGCCCGTTCTCCAGTGGAGGCTGAGCGGGTTGCCGACGACGTCGTCAGGACCGGCGTCACATTCGACGAAGCCCTGCGCCGGCTGAAGGCGGGCCGTACCTACACGGATCAGAAGACCGGCGTCATCAAACTAAGCAACAAAACCAGCGACGGCTTCGTGCACAACTTCGCTGTCAATGTTCCGACGAATTACGACCCTGCGCGGCGTTACCAGGTTCGGTTTCAGCTTCACGGTGGCGTGGGCGGCCGGACGACGAACGAGCCGCGCGGGACCGGCGAAATCGGCGCGCTTGCCGGCGCCGAACAGTTTTACGTCCTGCCGTATTCCTGGATAGAGGCGCCATGGTGGGGTGACGATCAGGTTCTGAATCTGAGCGCCATCGTGGATGAGCTGAAGCGCACGTACAACATCGACGAGAATCGGGTGGTTGTTGCCGGTGTTTCCGATGGAGGCACAGGCGCGTACTACATCGCCATGCGCGAGACAACGCCTTACGCGAGCTTCCTTCCGCTGAACGGTTTCATCATGGTGCTTGCCAACGAGGAAATCGATCAAGGCCAGCTCTTTCCGGATAACCTGCGCAATAAGCCGATGTTCGTCATCAATGGCGGCAAGGATCCCCTGTACCCCGAGGCCAGAGTCGGACCGTACGTCGAGTACCTGAAGGAAAGCGGTGTCGACATCGCGTATTACCCGCAGCCGGAAGCCGCGCACAACACGTCCTGGTGGCCGCAGATGAAAGACACTTTCGAGGAATTCGTGACCGGTCACGCTCGGGACCCACATCCGGACAAGCTGACGTGGCAAACTCTGGATCAGAATCACAACCGGGCGCACTGGCTGGTGATCGATCAACTCGGTGCGCAGAAGAATGATGCCGAAATGATGGATATGAACGAGGTGAACGCCATCTCCCGGCTATTCTCGAGGCCAAAGCCGCAGGGCCGGGTGGATCTCGTCAGGAATGGAAATACGGTAGAGGCAACAACGAAAGGCGTCGCCGCGTTCACGCTTCTCCTGTCCCCGGATAAATTCGATTTCGATCAGCCGGTAAAGGTCGTTGCCAATGGCCGGATGGTTTTCAATGGCCGCGTCGAGCGTAGCCTCAAGACCCTTATGAAGTGGGCGGCCCGCGACAATGACCGTGCCATGCTCTATGGGGCCGAAGTGAAGGTGAACCTCGCAAAATAGGCAAAGAAGTAAAACATTTTTAGCCGCGAATTACGCAGATTACGCGAATGGGGCGCATCAAGAATTTTTTTTTGCGCCCCATTCGCGTAATCTGCGTAATTCGCGGCTAAAAATGTTTTACTTCTTTGCCTACTTCTTACCTAATTCGTTGTACGCGACCTGGACGTTATTCTTGATACCGCCAAGGAACGTACTGATCTGGTAACCCTTGTACTTGTCCGGTATCTTGTACTCGGCCGCCGCGGCATCGACGCTCTTGCCGGCCTTGATCTCATCCTGAATCCACGTGATGAAATCGTTGTTGAATGCCGCGTATTCCTTCAGGTCCGCCGGAGTCATCAACATGCTATGGCCAGTCAGGATGGTGTCCACGTTCTTGATCGTGTCCGAGGCCTTCTGCATCGTCTTGCCATAACTCACAGCGCTGCCACCGTTATTCGCATCGATGATTGGCGTGTTCTTACCCGCGAACGCGTCGCCCGCGTGCATTGCGCGCAGGGCGGGGAAGACAACGAAGCTGTCGCCATTGGTGTGGGCCGGACCGAAATAATACAGGTCGATCTCATCATTGCCGCTGCCCAGCTTCAGTTTGTCCTTGTAGGTCTTGCCGGGAAGAAACTTCGCTTTGTCACCGGCGAAGTTCGGCATTTTGGCCATGTTTGCTTTTGTGTTTATCTGGGCGACAAACTCGACGTTCGGGCCGAAGAACTCGTTGCTGCCCGTGTGGTCGGCATGAGTGTGAGTGTTGATGATCGTCGTAATCGGCTTATTGGTCACGGTTTTGATCTTGTCGAGAATCGCCTGACCGTTACCGGGGTTTTTTGTGTCGACGATCGTGACGGCTTTGTCGGTGACGAACACCGCGGTGTTTCCGCCCTCACCCGTGATCATGTACAGGTTGTCTTTCACTTTCTGAATTTCGAGCGGCTGCGGCGCCGGCGGCGCCCCACGGCGTTGGCCCTGGGGAGCCTGCAATCCCGCGAGCGTCATGGACAGCACGAAAGTCGCGAGCAGTGCTCCCAACAGAATCCCTCTTCTCATGAAATACCTCCTGGGAAAAAGACTCGTTGAACAAACCAGAATGCGCCGGCGGCAATGACCACAATCGAGCCGGCGAAAGCGACGTGACGTCCGGCCCATTCGCTGCGCGATCGGAGGGCAGCAAGTGCAGAGGCCACGGCGACCACCACGATCAGCTGACCGATTTCGACACCGAGGTTGAATGAAAACAGCGACCATGTGAGCGCACGGCTCGGCAGGCCCATCTCACGCAGCACGTTGGCAAATCCGAATCCGTGAATGAAGCCGAAAGCAAGAGCGATCCAGGCCCGCACGTCGCGGCCGCCCTTTGCGAGAATGTTGTCCGCGCCTACGTACACGATGCTCAACGCGATTGCCGGCTCGATCAAACGGGCCGGAGGGTTCAGGATGTTCAGCGCCGCCAGCGACAACGTGATGCTGTGCGCAATTGTGAACGAGGTTACGACGAGCGTCAGCCGGCGTATGGTCCCGCCGAGCAGCAGCAGGCCCACTAGAAAGAGCAGATGATCGGGGCCGATCAGGATGTGATGAATACCTTCCGCTATGAACTTGCGCACAACGGCAAAAACGCCCTGACGATTGCCGCTGAAATACTCGGTTTGCGTGTGGTTGTGATCGAGGATGAACTGCGACGTGATCTCGTCGCGCTCGTACACATTGACGAACGTCTGGTGATTCGGATCGTAGGGAAACATCACCGTGTTCACCGCGATCGTTCCCGGCGCCGACGATATCGGATAACGGAAACGCAGCTTCAGCGATTGGCGGTCCTGGAGGATTTCCGGATCCGACCATTCAATTTTCATCGGCCGCCCGTCGATCGAGATCTGGAGACGTGGAACGACGAGTGATCGAATCGCCGCCGACCGTTCCGCCACAAAGCCGGGTTCGAGCAGGCGCTCGATGGGGGAAATCCCCAGATCGTGTGCGAGATCGTAGATATGCGCGACCAGCGAGACTTCGATAGCGTCCGGCTGAAGTTGAAGATCGAGGTAGCTGAAGGGTACAGGATGGGCTGCCGCGGGTATTGCAAGCGCGAACGCCCAGGCGAACATCAGCCCACGAACGAGCCATTTCATAACCGCCAATATAACTTAAAAGACAGCGTTTTGAGACATGGTGAGCGCGGAACAGGTGAGGAAATTTTGAAATTGGACGAATCCTGCATCTCAAATCCGAAATCCGAAATCTCCAATTGGACTAGCAATCCTCCGTGCTCAGGCGTTCAATCTGAGATTTCGGATTTGAGATGCAGGATTCGTCCAATTTCAAAATTTTCCCCCGCGGATCCCAGGAGAGCGAGCGCTGGCTTACTCGATAATGCGGGCGGTCTTGATGTAGTCCAGTTTGGTAAAATCCCTGTTGAGATAGGCGTTGCCCTCCCGTTCGATACGGTTCTGGTCCGGGCCGTTGCCATCCGGCGCGCCTTCGCCGTAATCGGCATAGAGCTGGTCCACCACTTCCATTCCCATCACAACCTGGCCCAAGGGCGAGAAACCCAACGGATCGAGGCGCGAGTTATCGCCGTAGTTGATGAAAAGCTGTGTACTGCGGGTGTTGGGTCCGGCCGTTGCGAAGGAGACCATGCCGCGCGTGTTGTGCTGGGTAACGGGGTCATCGTCTATATTAGCGTCCGACCATTTGGCAGTGACTGCGGGATCGCCGTTGACTCCGAATTGCGCCATGAAGGGACGCGGACTGCGAAGCACGCGGAAAAAGCGGACGTCGCTATAAAAGCCGTTCTTGACGAGGTTGTAGAAGCGATCAGCGCCTTTGGGCGCCCATTCGCGCGTGACCTTGATGGTGAAGTCGCCTTTGCTGGTGGAGATCAGAACCTGATAGGTCGCGGGCGCGGTTTGGTTCATGCCCGGGCTTTTAGGGTCGAGAGCAGGGTTTCCGCGCTGTTGGGCGGAGCAGGCCTGGACGAACCCCAAAAGCAGCGTGATCGTTCGAAAGTATCGTCGTAGCATTCTGCAAGAATATCATCAGCCGCTAAGGCTTGATCACGATCGGGATTTCCGTCTCCACGCAGCGCGGCCCGGTCTGATCGACGATGGGCGAGAACTTCCATTGTTGGATGGCCGTCCGGATTGCTGTGTTCATCATGGGACTTTCGCCTTCGGTGCTGAGGACGAAGAGCTCGCCTTTCTCGTCGATCCTCGCTTTGAGGCGTACGTTGAGTTGAGAGCGTCGAGCAATGTCCTGGAGTGCAGGCGGAACCACGGGATTCATGCGCACCTTCAGACGAGCCAGCGCGAACTGGGAATTCATCTGCAGGCAGCTTTTTTTCGTGCAGGTGCTCATCTGGGCGAGGATTTCGTCAGCGACCAACGGATCCGAAGTCATTTCCGAGACTTGCTTGCGAATGGCACGAGTCCACCAGTGGAAGCAGCGTCTCATCGACGCGCAGCAGCAACTGAATCGATTCCTTGAACTTGGCTTCGTAGTACAGCGATTCGGCACGGGCGTGTCGAAAACATTCTGAGACCTCTATGGGAAGCTGATGCAGATCTCCGATTCCGTACCGGTGACCCGATAAGTTTTCCCTGAGAAATTTGGATTTTCGAAAGCCAGCACCGTTCCAATAGGGACTCGAACGTCACTCAGAGGCGTCTGCCCTAACGCTTGCCTCGGGGACCCCTCAATGAAAACCTGGGCCCACGGTTTGGCATTAATTTGGACCGTCAAACGTGATGGTCTCCGTCGTTGTCTCGTTGGGGCGCACGACATGGTTAACCAGCTTACGCTGATCGAGATGACGGTATTCGAGCGTGTGCGTTCCTGCCGGCAGCTCCAGTGTGGTCGGCAGCGAAGCGAGGTATTTGTCTCCAGAGTAGATGTCCACGGTTGTTGGAGAGCTCAGGGCGAGCGTTCCTTTCTCAGGAAGCACAGCCGGTTGGGCAGGCGGCTTTGGAGCAGGAGCATCCGAAGTATTCGCCGGCACTGCCGCGATTTCCTCAGCTACTGGCGTACTATCCGTCGACGGCGACAGGTCCACGAGTGGTGCGTCAAGGGGTGGAGCTTCGGCGGAAACCGGGATCGCGCGTATCGCTGGCGCACTCGCGGACGCTGTCGCAACATATTCCGCTTTCTGTGGGGTCCAGTGCCTGGCCAGCATCACCATTCCCATAACACCGGCTGCAGCGACGAGAAGAAATCCGTAGCCGGACTTTTGCCGTTCCTGCGTTTTCGGCGCTGGTCTCGCTGCGACGTTTACAACGTATCCAAACTCAAATGGCGTCGCAGATGGTAGCGGAGCCTGAGCTTTTGACATCAGAGCCATTGCCTCCCGGTTTCTGGGATCTACCTTGAGAACTCTTCGCAGGATGGTCTCCGCGGGCTTTCGGTATTTTTGTGGATTCTCTCTCCAGGGTAGATCCTCTAGAAGGGCGCGCGCGTTCTCGAGGTCTTGATCCAAACCTGCGTAAACTATTGTCATCTGCGGCTCCGTAGACATCGTCTTTCTCAGGCGTCATGCCCTTGTTCTTCCGGCCATCCCTGGTCGTGAGGAGACTCGATATCAGGGAGGCACCTTAACGTGGGGCCATACAGTCCAGTCCAGAAAAAAGAAAAAAATCGAAATTGACGGAAAAATACCGGAAAGTTATAAGACCTGAACCACCGGAGGACAAAATGAACAGGCTCATTCGGAAAGCATTTTTAAGTTATCTGGTTCTGCTGATTGCGACGTTGACGGGACGCCAGGCCTGGGCTCAGGTCGAGTTATCAGGGATTTGGAACCCCAGGATGCACGAGGATCAGCCGGACCGCGGGCCGGGGGTGGGTCTGGGTGACTATACCGGCCTCCCTATTAATGATGCTGCCCGCCTGAGGGCGGAAAGCTGGGACGCCTCCCGTTTGACCCTGCAGGAGCATCAGTGCCGTGTGCACATTGCCTCCTACATCTACCGCGGGCCGCTGGTCCTTCGAATCTGGGAAGAGAGAGACCCGGAGTCGCAGCAGCTCGTTGCGATTCGGCAATACATCTCGACGTATGAGCAGTGGCGCACAATTTGGATGGATGGACGTCCTCACCCGCCCGAAAACGCTCAGCACACCTGGATGGGTTTTTCGACAGGCAAGTGGAACAACAACATCCTGACGGTCACGACCACGCACATCAAGACAGGCTGGATCCGCCGCAACGGCACGCCCACCAGCGACCGGGCGGTCCTCACGGAGCATTTCCTGCGGCATGGAGAATACCTGACGTATGTTCTGATGCTCGAGGACCCCGCATATCTGGAGGAACCTTATGTCAGGACCATCGATTTTGTGCAGAACACAAATTTTAATGGAAACCTGCTCTATCCATGCACGTACGTGGAAGAAGTGACGACCCGCGACAAGGGTGCGGTTCCGCATTACCTGCCTGGCGAGAACCCGTTTATCAAAGAGATGACGACGAAGCTGGGGATTCCGGCCGAAGGCGCGCGAGGAGGCGCCGAGACGCTGTATCCGGAGTTCCGGGCCAGGTTGAAGGGAGCGCAGTGATGAAAAAGCAACTCTTCATATCCGTCGTCGTGCTGGCCGCTCTCGCGAATCTTGCGCAAGCTCAGGAGATTCAGATCCTCCCGGTTCAGGGCAACGTTTACATGCTCTCAGGTCCGGGCGTTAACAGCGCGGTGCAGGTCGGCAGGCAGGGCATCGTAATCGTGGACACGCAGACGGCTGCTATGTCCGACAAGATTCTTGCGGCGCTTGCAAAGCTGGATGAAGCGCAGAGGCTGCGGGAACAGGTACACGTCACGGAAACCATTCGCGGCATTCTGCCGGTCGTTCCGGTGGGCAGCGGCAAAATTCGCTACATCATCAATACGGACGCCGATCCGGACCATACGGGTGGTAATCAGATTCTGCGAAGAGCAGGCGTCACCATCACCGGCGCCAACGTCACGCGCGACATCTCGGATGTGACGACTGGTGCTGCGATCGTCGCCCACGAACATGTGCTGGATACGCTGAGCGGCCAGCAGCCTCCGGCGTCGGCCGCAGCGTTGCCGACGGAGACATTCTTTGAGGGCCAGAAAGAACTCTACTTCAACAATGAACCGATCCAGGTGATTCACGTTCCATCCGCGCATAGCGACGGCGACAGCATCGTTTTCTTCCGCCGTTCCGACGTGGTGGCTACCGGTGACATTTTTGTAACGACCAGGTATCCCGTCATCGATCTACAAAAGGGCGGCAGCATCCAGGGTGTTATCGATGGATTGAACCTGATTCTGGACATCGCGATTCCCGCTCACGAGCAGGAGGGCGGGACGCTCATCATTCCGGCTCATGGAAGAATCTGCGACGAGGCTGACGTGGTGGAGTATCGCGACATGGTGACGATCATTCGCGACCGTATCAAGAACCTCAAAGGAAAAGGCATGACGCTGGAGCAGGTGAAGGCGGCCAAACTCACTCGGGACTACGATCCCCTATACGGTTCCACCACCGGCGCCTGGACTACCGACATGTTCGTTGAAGCCGTATACAGGAGCGTGAAATGAGATACAGAATTCCAGCCGCTCTTGCGGCGCTCGTTTTTCTTGGTCTGCCGGCTTCAATCTGGGCCCAGGGCCAGCGAGGCAGTGCGCCTGCGCCGCCCCAAACTCCCAAAGCGGCAGCGCGAGTGGATATGACCGGGTACTGGGTCTCCTATGTCACCGAAGACTGGCAATGGCGAATGATCACTCCAAAAAAAGGGGACTTCGCAAGTCTTCCCCTGAATGCCGAAGGACGTCGCGTGGGTAACCTCTGGGATCCGGCGAAGGACGAGGCGGCCGGCGATCGATGCAAAGCCTATGGCCCTCCCTTCCTCATGCGCATTCCAGGACGCCTGCATATCACCTGGGAAAATGACAATACGCTGCGCGTCGACACGGATGCCGGAACACAGACTCGTCTCTTCCGCTTTGGCGAACCGGCGCCTGTCGGACAGCCGACTTTGCAGGGCCAGTCTGTGGCCGAGTGGATCCCTGCGGGAGGCCGCGGAGGATACCTCCAGGTTGTGACGACAAACATGCGTCCGGGATACCTTCGCAAGAATGGTCCTCCTTACAGCGGGAACGCAAAGGTGACGGAGTTCTTTGACAAAGTTCCCGGACCGAATGGCGTGGACTGGCTGATTCTGCAGACCATTATCGAGGATCCGCAGTATCTGACTCAGCCGATGGTCATCAGCACGCATTACAAGAAGGAAGCCGATGCGAAAGGCTGGAATCCCACACCCTGCGAAGCACGATAACTGTAGCGGCGGTCTGTGACCGCCGAAAGCCGGCGCTCATAGAGCGCCGCTACAGCGGAGGAACAAAATGAGCGGAGCTCTTCGATTCAACGTCATGCACTTCATGCCTTACGCGCATCTGCCGGAAAACCACAAGGAATTCAAATCCACCTGGGTGAGTTTTCCGAACAAGTACTACGACCCGGAAAAAGGGCATGAACTCTATCAACGCTATTTCGAGCAGCTCGTGCTGGCGGACAAGCTGGGTTTCGACGCGATCGTCCTGAACGAGCATCACAACACTGTATACAGCATGATGGCCACGCCGAACGTTGTCGCCGCCGCACTGGTTCCACAGGTGAAGCGGGCGAAGATCTGCGTCTGGGGCGTGCCGCCGAATTTCATGCTGCCAAACCGGCTGGCCGAGGAGTATGCGATTCTCGACGTCCTTTCGAAGGGCCGTCTTGAAATCGCGTTCCCGCTGGGCACCGGCATGGAGTACTGGTCGAATCCGGTGAATCCGGTGACGTCGCGGGAACGGTTCAGAGAGTCGCTCAAGATCATGCTGCAGGCATGGAAAGAGGACGGCCCGACGACGTATTACGGCAAGTTCTATACCTATCGGTTCCTCAACCCGTGGCCGCGCCCATATCAGAAACCGCATCCGCCGTGCTACATCGTGGGGACGGGAAGCCCGGAAACGATCGAACTTGCAGCCGAGCTCAGCTTCGGCTATTCGTCCGTGTTCGTCCCGAAGCAGAAAGCGCTGGAGCTGAACGAGAAACTTCGCGAGCGCTCCGCCCATTACGGCCACACCCTCCGGCCGGACCAGTTGCCGCTGCTGAACTTTATTTATGTCGCGGAAACGCAGGAGGAGGCGGAAAAGGAATACCCCGTGCACCTGCAACGCTTCTTTGAGGACTATGCGCGCAGCACCCCGCAATGGCTGGCGCCGCCGGGCTACATTTCCGTCGAGCAGTTGAAGATCCGGTCCGCGGGCGCCGACAAAATGCACGGTGCCTTCGATTTCAAGGCCATCAGTGGCGCGTTCTTCATTTCGGTGGGTACGCCTGAGAAGGTTGCGAATGAGATGGGCGAATGGACCGAGAAGATGAAGACGAATCACCTGAACAGCGTGATGCATGTGGCAGACATGCCCCACTGGAAGACCGTGAAGAACCTGACGCTCTTCGCGGAGGAAGTGATCCCGCGCCTGAAGAAAGGGGAAAATCGATGAGCAAACTTGCGCGTGAGGAGTACACCATCGATGGCGTGAAGACTGTTTTGTACACCGCAGGCAAGGGAGATCCGCTCGTCTTCTTCCACGGCGCCGGCACCGTTGACGGCTTCGATTTTGCCGAAGCCTGGACGGACAGATTCCGCGTGATTGCCGCGTATCATCCAGGCTGGGGCGAGTCCGGCGACGATACGACTTTCACCGAGATCCACGATTACGTAATGCATTACCTCGAACTCTTCGATGCCCTCAAGCTCGACACATTCAACCTGGTTGGTCTTTCTCTGGGCGGTTACCTCGCTGCAAAGTTCGCCAGTGAGCATGGCCACCGTGTGAAGAAACTGGCGCTGATCGCTCCCTTCGGGATGCACGATCCCGAACACCCAACGCTCGACATCATCTCCACCCCGGGCGAACAGGTGGTCCCTATGCTGGCCTCAAACTTCGAGGTGCTGAAGAACCGTCTGCCGGCCAACATCGACGTCGAATTCCTTGCCGCTCGTTACCGTGAATCAACAACCGTCGCTCGCCTCCTGTGGGAGCACCCGATCGATTCGAGGCTGCCGCGGTATCTTCATCGCCTGCAGATGCCCACCCTGGTCGTCTGGGGCGACGAGGACAAAATCATTCCCGTCCACCAGGCCCAGCTCTGGCGCGAACACATCCCAAACGCGGAGGTCATGATCGTGAAGGCCGCAGGCCATCTGGTCCACCTCGAGAAACCCGAAGTCGTGCCCGCTATCGGCAAATTCTTCCTGTAGCGGCGCTCAATAGACCGCCGCTACAGCGAGCGCAAAAAAAAGCTAAAAAAATGCGGGACACAAGCCGATAATTTTAGAGATTGAATTTCGGAAGGAGGTTTACGTGTTTGCTCGAATTGTATCAATGCGTCTAAAGTCGAACAACGCGGCTGAATTCACTCAGACGATTGAGCAGAAAATTCTGCCCATACTGCGCAAGCAGAAAGGCTTCCGTGACGAAGTTACGTTCGTTCAACCGAACGGAATGGAGGCTGTAGGAATCAGCTTTTGGGACCAGAAGGAGCACGCGGAAGCTTATAACACCGGGGGCTATTCCGAAGTCGTTCGAGAGTTGTCGAAATTGGTAGAGGGAACACCCCGCGTCCAGACATTCGAAGTTTCAAATTCCACCGTCCACAAGATCGCTGCTCGATCTGCAGCCTGACGGCCGGGAGGGGGCGCAGGCCCCCTCCCCGTCTGAAATCCGCATTCGCCGATACGCAACCGCCAAGACTTTGTTGGTGGTTGCATATCGGCGACTGCGTATTGGCGATGTTTAGGCCTCCTGGGCAGCAATGAACTTTCTCTCCTGAATACCGGCCTTATCGGACGAGAGCGCCAGGACTTCAACACTCTGGCCCTCCTCCAGATCCTGCAGGCGAAGTTTTAGTCCGTTCTTGAACTCAACGGCATCTCGATAGGTTCCAGCATTCGCGGATATTTGGCGGAAGGTTACCGTTTCGGTAGCCTGGAAGCGGTGAGCTTGCTGAAGTGGCAGCGAGATCCGATGGAGAATGAGTTGAGCCCCGTCAGGAATGCAGACTGCGCAAGCCCTGGGCCCACCGGCAAACATCTTTCTTAGACCCGCCATCAGGCCCTTTGCTGGTTCGGCCGGTTTAAGGTATTCGGGCAAGGTTAGCCCTTTCGATCCTGTGAAGAAACGATGGACGACCAGGACCTCACCCTCTTCAGCAAGGCGACTCTGTAAACCTTGAAGCGAATAATCACACATGTTTAATTCTCCTTCCTCTGTTTCACGACCAAAATGCGTCTTTGCCTACATCAACTCCGCGACGAAGTCTCGCCGCACTCCGGCAGAGATCGGAAGTTGGCGTTGCGGAAGCGGCGCGAAACCAACCATCTAGTGGAGCCGTTGCAACAGCCTGCGGATGGGCGGGAGGTGATCTGGTTGCCGCTTTCTGCTCAGTTTTCTGCAACCGTACGCTCTGCTTTGAATTGATCGGTGGTACTTTACGCGCTCGCGACGCAATCAGTCAATAGCCGCAGGAAACGCTTCTTTGCGTTTGATAAAGATTGCTTGCCAATACGAAGTGTTTATAATTCATCAATTCCACAAGTCGTACAGGTCCGCCGGTTGAAAAGTCCGTACTGGACGCACTGGTAAGTGTTTTTCGGTAGACGCAGTTTTGAGGTGAGGAAAGCGTATGTCACTCATATTGGCGCCTGCGACGATTACCAGAGTCAGGACGCTCCATGAGGGAGAGCTGCGCGGCGTACAACTCACGTTGCCGGATTCTTTGCGCGTAGGTGCAAAAGACGAGCCTATTGAGGATGGCATGAGGCCGGGAGCCGCATTTCTGGCCGAACCCTTCGGCGGGAGCAAGAAATATCAGAAGCAGCTCTACATGCGTTCAAATTGCAGTATCAGTTCGCAGCGCCGCCTGGAAACCGTGTGGTGGCAGACCGGAGAAATTCATGAGGGCGACACGATTGGTGTTCGTGTAGACGCCGACCCGAAAGGGAATTTTCTCAGGGTTCACGAACACAGAATTCTCGACCAATCAAAGAGCCTGGCCCTCGAGCCGGATACCTGGTGGTCCGAACAAAACTTCGTCGCCGTTGCGTTCTCGACAGGCATAACTCCTTTTCTTGCACATATTCGCTATATGGCGCTGTTTGGATTCGGGCGGGCGTTCCGTCGTTTTGATGCCGGAGCCCACTATGTGCTTATTGTCAGCGTGAGAAATCCGCGTCAGCTGATGTGCCATGACGAGCTCCGCGAATTGGAAGACCGGTTTCCCGAGAACTTTCGATATCACCCCGTGCTCAGCCGCGAATGGCCGGATGACTGGCCCTATACCCGGAAGCGAATTATCAAGACCGAAGACGGAACCGGCGAAATCGATTTGTCTCCTTTACTCAATGTTGTGCCGGATATCGGTTCGCGCCATGTTCGCATCTGCGGAGGAAAATCGGTAACCGAGCAACTCGTGCGAGGGCTTAAGGAGTATCGGATTGCCCCACGGAGCCTCAAGACTGAAGTGTGGTAGGACGAATCCTAGAATTAGCCGCGAATTACGCGGATTACGTGAATGGGCGCATCAAGGATTCTCTAATGCGCCCATTCGCGTAATCCGCGTAATTCGCGGCTAATTCTTGGATTCGTCCAATTTCAAATATTTCCCCTCATGTGCTATTCCCGCCAGAAATACCTACTAGTCCTATCGCAGCGCAGCAGGTAGTATAGCGGCACAAAGATTGCCACCAATTGGGGGAATTGCATGACGGACGGTAATCCTGCGCGGACCATTGTCGGCGTTCCGAAGGAAACAGCGCCGGACGAAAGGCGGGTAGCGCTGGTTCCCGAGATTCTTGCGAAGCTCACAAGCCTGGGCGTGGACGTACTTGTTCAAAGTGGGGCCGGCATGGCAGCCGGATTTTCAGACTCTGCCTACACAGAGAAAAACGCACGCATCGAGTCGAATGTCCTGGCCGCCTCTGACATCGTGCTCAAGGTCCAACCGCCGGCAACCGGCGAAATAGCGCAGATGAAAGAAGGATCGGTCCTGATCGGATTTCTCCAGCCGTACGCGAACGCCGGCGGAATCAAAGCGCTCGCTCAACGCAGGGTCACTGCCTTTTCGATGGAACTGATGCCGCGGATCACGCGGGCTCAACCGATGGACGCGTTGAGCGCCATGAGCACAATTGCGGGCTACAAGGCGGTGCTCATTGCGGCGACGCATCTGCCGAAATTTTTTCCTCTTCTGATGACTGCAGCCGGCACAATGACCCCCGCGCGCGTCTTCATCATCGGCGCAGGCGTGGCAGGATTGCAGGCAATCGGCACGGCCAGGCGGCTTGGCGCTATCGTGGAGGCATACGACACGCGCCCGGCCGTTAAGGAGCAGGTGGAGAGCCTGGGGGCGAAGTTCGCACAGCTTGGGCTGGATGCAAGGGATGCCGAAGATAAGAGCGGTTATGCGAAGGCCCAGTCGGAAGAGTTCTACAAGAAGCAACAGGAGATGATGTCGAAATGGTTGTCGGCTTCGGATGTCGTCATCACAACAGCTCTTATCCCGGGCCAGCGCGCGCCCATCCTGATCACCGAAGATATGGTCAAAGGCATGCGAGCCGGTTCCGTCATCGTCGACCTTGCTGCAGAGCAGTCGGGGAACTGTGCTCTCACGGAGCCGGGACGCGAAGTCACCAGGCATGGCGTGCTCATTGTCGGCACCATGAACCTCCCCAGCACGATGCCATATCATGCCAGCCAGATGTATGCGCGAACCGTCACGAGTTTTCTGACTCATCTCCTCAAAGAAGGAAGAATTCATCTCGACCTGAATGACGAGCTGACGCGCGGTCCTCTTGTCACGCACCAGGGAGAGATCCTCCACCCGGCAGTGAAGGCCGCACTCGGCGCTGGAGTTCAGGGGGCTTCATGACGACAGACCTTGAAATTGGGCTTTACATATTCATACTTGCCGGCTTTCTCGGATATCACATCATCTCGCGCGTGCCGCCTCTGTTGCACACGCCGCTCATGTCTGCCACGAATGCCATGTCGGGGATTTCGCTGGTCGGCTCACTTTTGGTTGCGGGATCGGGCCACAGCTTGCTGAGCACGCTATTCGGCTTCGTCGCTGTCGCCTGTTCATCAACAAACGTGGTGGGCGGCTTCCTGATCACCGATCGCATGCTGAAAATGTTCAGGAAAGCGCCTGTCGAAGGTGCCGTAGTGAAGTCGCAGTCAAGACTTCGCCGGATCGGCCGTTTGGCTTTGCCGATCCCGTTCGCCTTACTGGCAGGACTCATTTTGTGGTTGGCGCAGCTAAGGTCCTCCGGCCGCTTCGATCCGAGGCAGGCATTGAGCTTTTTCTACATTGTCTCCGCTGTCCTCTTCATCCTGGGTTTGAAGGGGCTTAGCTCACCGAAGTGGGCGCGCAGGGGCATGTTCCTGGCTGAATTCGGCATGCTCATGGCCATTGTCGGTACTCTGTTTCACCCGGAGATCGTCACTTACGGATGGATCATTGGAGGACTCGCAATTGGCACCATTGTCGGCGGCAGCCTGGGATACTGGGTGCCCATGACAGCGGTGCCGCAACGAACCGCACTGTCGCATTCCCTCGGAGCGCTGGCGGCTACTCTCATCGGAATATCCGAATACATCCGGCATCAGAACGGGATCGGCATGGTGTTGATGACGGCGCTCGGCGCAGAAGTCGCCATCGGCGGCCTGACGTTCACGGGAAGCCTCATGGCTGCCGGAAAGTTGCAGGGGCTTCTGCCGGGATCTCCAATCACCTACCGGGGACAGAACCAGTCCAATATCACCTTGCTTGCGGTCATGGTCGGCAGCCTCCTTTACTTGATCATCCAGCCGTCGGCCAGCGGACTCTTCTATCTCGTCGTTGCCCTCGCGTTGCTGTTCGGATTCCTTCTTGTCATTCCAATCGGCGCGGCGGACATGCCGGTAGTCATATCCCTGTTGAATTCCTACGCCGGTATGGCCGATGCCGCCATGGGCTTCGTGCTCATGAACAAGATCCAGATCATCACGGGTTCACTCGACGGAACTTCAGGTTTTCTTCTGTCTCTTCTGATGTGTAAGGCCATGAACCGCTCTGCCGTGAATGTTTTGTTCGGCGCCTTTGGCAAGATCGAGGCAGAACCGGAGGGTTCGGAAGCGATGTCCGCCAAGGGAACGGTCCGCAGCATCATGCATGAAGAGGTTCCTGTTCTTCTCGATGGCGCAAGGTCCGTCATCATCGTCCCGGGTTATGGAATGGCCGTAGCCCAGGCCCAGCACGGCGTCAGTGAATTGGCGAGCATTCTCATGAAGCGCGGCATCAACGTCAAATACGCCATCCACCCGGTAGCGGGGCGCATGCCAGGTCATATGAATGTGCTGCTTGCTGAGGCCAACGTTCCCTACGATCAACTGTACGACATGGACCAGATCAACCCGTATTTTGGGGAAGCTGACGTGGCCATCATTGTCGGCGCGAATGACGTGACCAACCCCGCGGCCAAATACAACAAGAGCAGCCCGCTTTACGGAATGCCGGTTCTGGAAGTTGAACGCGCGAAATCGGTGATCGTATTGAAGCGCAGCATGCGTCCGGGCTTCGCCGGCGTGGACAATGATCTCTACTACAATCCGAAGTGCGTGATGCTCTTCGGGGACGCCAAAGAAAGCCTCACCAAGCTGTTCTCAGCCTTCAAGTCATAGGAAACTCTCGAGATAGGGCGGCACCTTGTCAGGTGGACACGATCAGCTGTCAGCTCGTGACGTGAGCTGTCTGCACGACGCTTTCAACGTTGGTCCATGCGAATAGGCTGCTCTTCTCCACCTGCGATTTGTTAATTATTTTCAGTAACTTGCACGAGTAAGTCTGCGGCAATTGCGCACACCTTTCAGAGAAGACTGTCCGGCTACTCCTGAGATCTCACTCGTGTAAGTCACTCATAAATATTGATAACGGGCATCTGGTCTATTTACTTGGTATTGCTGTCAGATAAACTCTCGATCGTTTTACTGGATACCTTCGTTTCGAAAGAAAACCTGCGCGGGTTTATCGTGCGTGCGGGCGCAAGGATTCTTCAGCCGAGGCAGCGGGTGAATACGAGTCAGGCGTATTTCCTCGCCGTTTATGAAAACAGAGAACCACACCAAACTCGAGCAATTCTGGGCGCATGAACTTGGGATGGAATCGGACTTGCCAAAAGCGCCCCGCCTTTATTGCACTGTGCAGCATCTTTATTCTGGATTGCAGCTTTTCCGAAAAGGTGACTTGGTGGTCGTTGCAGTTCCACTCGCGAAGGCCGAATTCGTCCAAGACGCTATTGCTGGTCTATCACCCAACGAGTTGTTTTCAGTCGAGTGCCTCAAGCATATTTTCGCCAGGGATGCCGAAAGAATTCTAGGCCCCGCGAAACTCAACTACGCTGATGAGATCAGCTTTCGATCAGGGCGGCACGATTCTGCACGAGAGCTTTCAGGATCTGACTCCGTTGGTTACCATGCGCTCATCGCCGCCCTCGATTCGAAGGAAGTAGAGGACAGCGGGGTGTCAGCGGAGGTGTATCCAGCCTTTGGCGCTTTCTCTGACAAGACACTCTGCGCGGTGGCGAGCTACGCGGTATGGGAGCGATCCATTGCCCATATCAGTGTGGCAACACACCCGAATTACCGTCGTCGTGGCTTCGCGAAGGCGGCAGTCCGGAGCCTCGCTCTGAAGGCATTTGATGGAGGGTTGATTCTTCAGTGGCGTGCGCTGGCTTGGAATGAGAACTCGCTTACTCTCGCCCGCGATCTGGGCTTTGAATATTACTGCTCCACAATCTATGTTCGACTCCGAGAATCTCAGTGACGAAGGAATGCTACCCCAGA
>WNFT01001669.1_pt1 | contig 35963 bp, 31 predicted proteins | sample 5400191 | NCBI WGS metagenome assembly WNFT01 (sample SAMN13153359, study PRJNA577476) | soil metagenome | isolation source: 80 cm saprolite under Madrone tree | place: USA:California | collected 2016-06-14 | reverse complement strand
CGTCGCCGCCCGAGAGCGGGCTCTTGGGCCGCGGATGGACGCCCCGCGAGATGAAGGGGACCGAGCTCACGGGCCGGTCACCAGGACGATCTTGCCGATGTGGGCTCCCGACTCCATGAGGCGATGGGCCGCGGCGGCCTCTCCGAGCGGGAACGTCGCGTGGATGACGGGCCGGACCTGGCCGGACTCGAGCAGCGGCCAGACCCGCTCGCGCAGGGCCCGCGCGATCGCGCCCTTCTGCTCGACCGTGCGGGGACGGAGCGAGGAGCCGGTGATGGTCAGCCGCCGCTGGAGCACGCTCGTGAAGTTCAGCTCGGCCCTGGCCCCGCGCGGCAGCGCGATCAGGACGAGGCGTCCCTCGAGGGCCAGGCAGTCGAGGTTGCGCGGGAGGTAGTCGCCTCCCACCATGTCGAGGACCACGTCCACCCCGCGCCCCTCCGTGGCCTCCTTGACCACGGCCACGAAATCCTGGTCGCGGTAGTTGATCGCGCGCTCCGCCCCGAGGGCGACGCAGGCCGCGCACTTCTCGGCCGAGCCCGCGGTGGCGAAGACGCGCGCTCCGAGCGCCCGCGCCATCTGGATGGCGGTGGTTCCGATGCCGCTCGCGCCGCCGTGGACGAGAAGGGTCTCGCCGGCCACGAGCCGGCCCCGCTCGAAGACGTTGGTCCAGACGGTGAAGAAGGTCTCGGGGATCGCGGCCGCCTCGATCGCGGTCAGGCCCTTCGGCACCGGCAGGCATTGCGGGGCGGGAGCGACGCAGTACTCGGCGTAGCCGCCTCCCGCGACGAGCGCGCACACGGCGTCCCCCAGGCGCCACTCGGTCACGCGGTCGCCCACCGCGGCCACCTCGCCCGCCACCTCGAGCCCCGGAACGTCGGAGGCGCCCGGCGGGGGCGGGTAGTGGCCCTGCCGCTGGAGCACGTCGGGACGGTTCACCCCCGCGGCGGCCACCCGGATCAGCACCTCACCTGACCCGGGCGGGACGACCGGGCGCCGGGCCGGCCGCAGGACCTCCGGCGGCCCCGGGGCGGTGATCTCGACGACCACCGCGTCCGCGGGCACTCCGGTCACGGGTTCGCCCCGTCCAGCCCTTCGATGGTCGCGAGGGAGGCGGGGCGCGCGGCCTGAAGCCGGCGGGCCGTGGCTTCGGCCCCCCGCAGGACCCGCAGCAGGTTGCCCTGGGCGAGCTTGCGCAGGTCGCGGTCGCTCCAGCCGCGCCGGATCAGCTCCGCGAAGAGGCGCGGATAGGTCGACACGTCGTCGAGGCCTTCCGGCCAGCGGTCGTTGCCGTCGAAATCGCCGCCCAGGCCGACGTGATCGGCTCCGGCCACCTTGACGACGTGCTCCACGTGATCCGCGACCTGGGCGATCGTGACCGGGATGGGCGGTATCCGAGCGTTGATCTCCTCGCTCACCTGGCGGCGCGCGGCCGGATCCTTGATCCCCACCAGCTTCGCCTTCGCCTCCGCCCAGAGCGGCGCGCTCACCTTCGCGAGGTCGTCCGAGATGAACGAGGCCACGAACGTCACCATGACGATCCCGCCGTTCCCGGGGAGCCGCTCCAGGATGTCGTCGGGAACGTCGCGCACGTGGTCGCAGAGGGCCCGGGCCGAGGAGTGGGAGAAGATCACGGGCGCCTCCGAGACCCGGAGGGCGTCGTCCATGGTCTCCGGGGTGACGTGGGAGAGGTCGACCAGCATCCCGAGCCGGTTCATCTCCCGCACCACCTCCTCCCCGAACCGGGTGAGGCCGCCGTGCCGCGGGGGGTCGCCGGCGGCGTCCGCCCAGTCGAGGGTCGTGCCGTGGGTGAGGGTCAGGTAGCGCGCGCCGAGGTCGTAGTAGGCCCGGAGCGCGCCCAGCGAGTTCTCGAGCACGTGGCCGCCCTCCATCCCGAGGAGGGAAGCGACCCGGCCGCGCTTCATGGCCCGCTCCACGTCGGAGGCGGTGAGGGCGAGCTGGAGGCGGTCGGGGTAGCGGGCGATGACGCGCCGGGCGATGTCGATCTGCTCGAGCTGGGTCTTCGCGTAGCCGATCGACGGGTCCTCGGCGGGGACGAAGACCGACCAGAACTGCCCGCCCACCCCACCCGCCTTCAGCCGCTCGAAGTCGGTCTGCCCCGGCGCGCGCTGCCGGAGGTCGTAGGCCACCACGTCGCGCGGGGCCTTCTCGTTCTCGCGGATGGCCCAGGGCAGGTCGTTGTGACCGTCGATCAGGGGATGCTTGGCCAGCAGCTTGCGCGCGTGAACCAGCGCCTGGTCCTCCGCGGCCAGGAGCGCGGGCGGGAAACCGAGGGTGAGCGAAGCGAGGACGGCAGGAGCCGATCGTTTCCACGAGTGTCGGGTCATTGGGCGCGGGTCCTCCGGGTTCCGAGTCGTGCCAACATTATGGCCCGCGGAGGTTCGCGCATGCGCATCCTCGTGACCGGCGGCTCGGGCTACATCGGGACACGCCTTCTTATCGCCTTGGGCGCGCGCCCGGGGGTGGAGGAAGTCGTGAACGTCGACATACGGCCGCCAAGGGAAGCGCTCCCCAGGGTCCGCTTCGTGGAGCGCAGCGTGACCGAGGACCTGCGCGACATCTTCAGGGACAAGGCGCGGCCGATCGACGTGGCCATGCACCTCGCCTGGGTGGTCGACCCCATGCGCGACGGGGCCCGGCAACGGGCCATCTGCATCGGCGGCAGCGAGCGCTTCCTCGAGGGCTGCGCCGCCGGCGACGTGCGTCACGTTTTCTTCATGTCCAGTGGGACGGCCTACGGCGCGCATCCCGAGCACCGCGAGCCGCTGGCCGAGGGCGCGCCCTTGCGCCCCGAGTTCCACTTCCAGTATTCCGCCGAGAAGCGGGAGGCGGAGGCCCTCTTCGTGCTCTTCGCGGCCGGGCGGCCGGGCACCCTCGTGCAGGTGGCCCGGCCCTGCGTGGTGGGCGGGCCGCACGTCGCGAACTTCATCTTCCGCGCGATGGACCGCCCCCTGAACGTCCGGGTGCTCGGCCACGACCCGGGGGTGCAGCTCGTCCACGAGGACGACGTCGCGGCCGCCCTGGTGGTGATCGTGGAGAGCCGGAAGCCCGGAGCCTTCAACGTGGCGGGGGACGGGATGATGCCGATGTCGGAGTGCTACCGCAGGCTCGGCGCGCGGGTGCTCCCCCTGCCCATGGGCGCGGTGCGCGGCCTGGTCGGCCTCGCCTGGCGGCGAGGCTGGACGTGGCTCGCCGAAGCGCCCCCGGAGTTCGTGCCCTTCCTGGCCTATCCGTGGCTCCTGTCGAACCGGCGGATCAAGGAGGAGCTGGGCTTCCGCTTCCGGTACACGGCCGAGCAGACGCTCGAGGCCTATCTCGCGAGTCGCCGCCGGGGGGTCACTTCCACCAAGGCAGCTTGAAGGGCGGGGAAGGAATGGGCTTGCGTGGGGTCTTGGGCGGCGGCGACGGCGGCGGCGTGGGAACGTGATCGGCAAAGCCCAGGACGGGGGCGATGGGGTCGGGGCGGTGGGGCAGGAAGAGCCACGTGAGGCCGAGGACCGCCACCACCACGAGGCCGATCGCGAGGCCCTTGATGTCCCAGCCCACCTTGGCCGGGGCCGACCGGCCGAGGGGCGCGCCGCCCCTCGCGAGGGCGATCTCGAGCTGCTCCGCCTGGGCGCGGGTGGTCCCGCAGTGGCAGGCCGGGGCGCGGTTGGGGACCCGCCGGTTGCAGTTCGGGCACGTCCAGGTCACGGAGGCCATCGACCGGTATCCTAGTCAATTCCGGGGGGGTACGGAACTGGATGTACCATGACCGTTCATGGCGCGCGCGCTGCCGGCCCTCCGTCGGAACCTCGACGTGATGCCCTCCCCGGTATCCGACCGGCCGGGCGTGCTGTTGCGCGATCCCTTCCGCTACACCGAGGACGTGCTCATCCTCCCGCCCCCCCTGGTGCCGTTCCTGCAGTTCTTCGATGGGGAGCACGACGAGGGAGACCTGCGGGCCGCCTTGCATCGCGCGACCGGCGGCCTCGAGGTCGACGGGCTGGTGCGCCACCTCGAGGACGCGCTCGGCCGCGGCTTCCTGGCCAACGAAGCCTTCGCCCGCATCCGCGAGGAGAGGCAGCAGGCCTTCGCGGAAGCCCCGCGCCGCGAGCCGGCCCACGCCGGCTCCGCCTACCCGGAAGAGCCGGCGCCTCTCGCGCACGCGCTGCGGGCCTTCCTGGAGGGGGCGCCCGAGGGCGACGGAGCCCCCGACGGGGTGTTCGCGATCGCCGCGCCCCACGTCAGCCCCGAGGGCGGCTACCGGTCGTACGCGGCCGCCTACCGCTCGCTCGGAGCCTCCCTGCGGGACCGCACCTTCGTCGTGCTCGGCACGTCGCACTACGGCGAGCCCGAGCAGTTCGGCCTCACACGCAAGCCCTACGCCACCCCGTTCGGCGAGACCACCATCGACGGCGCCTTCGTCGACCGACTGGCGCGGGCGGCCGGCCCCGCGGCCCGCATGGAGGACTACTGCCACGCGATCGAGCACTCGATCGAGTTCCAGGTGCTGTTCCTCCAGCACGTCTTCGGGCCGGGTGTTCGCGTGGTCCCCATCCTGTGCGGTCCCTTCGCCCGGGCCACCTACGTGGGCGGGCGGCCCGAGGACGACGACGGAGTGCGGCGCTTCCTCGACGCGCTGGCCGAGGTTTCCGCGGCCCGGGACGATCTCGCTTGGGTGCTGGGGGTGGACCTGGCCCACATGGGCCGCCGCTACGGACATACCGAGGCGGCCCGGGCGGACGAGGGCGACATGGTGGCGGTGGCGCAGCGCGACCGGGCCCGCCTGGAACGCATCCTGGCCGGGGACGCGGCCGGCTACTGGAGCCTCGTCCAGGAGAACTCCGACGACCTGAACTGGTGCGGGGCCTCGCCCTTCTACACCTTCTTGAAGGCGGCCGCCCCCCGTGGCGGACGCCTGCTGCGCTACGAGCAGTGGAACATCGACGCCGAGAGCGTCGTGAGCTTCGCCGGGCTTGCGTTCGGAAGCCAGCCCGCCCCCGGGTCCGCCCGGAAAGGAGACGCATGAGAAGGTTGGTGACGGTGGCCGCAGGGGTCGTGGTGACCCTGGCCCTGGCGGGGCCCATCCGGGCCGCCGAGGCCTCCCGCCCGGCGGAGAGCGCCGGCAAGCCCCTCGCTCTGGTGGGCGGCGTCCCCATCACCGAGGCCGAGGTGGACCGGGCCGCCGAGGGCCCGCTCCGCGAGCTGCGCATGCGGGAGTTCACCCTGCGCAACCAGGCCCTCGAGGAGCTGATCGCCCAGAAGCTGCTGGAGAATGAGGCGGCGGCCCGGGGCGTCACCCTCCCCGTCCTCGTGAAGGCGGAGGTCGAGGACAAGGCTCCGGTGACCGAGGCGGAGGTCCGCGCGTTGTACCAGTCGAACAAGGACCGCATGGGCGCCATGGCGGAGGCCGACGCCTTGAAGCAGATCGAGTCGCGCCTGCGCCCGCAGCGCGAGCGCGAGCGGCGGGCCGCCTACGTACGCGAGCTGCGGCAGAAGGCGAGAGTCAAGGTGCTGCTGGAGCCGCTCCGGGTCGCGGTCGACGTGACCGGCCGCCCGATCCGTGGCAACAAGGACGCCCCGGTCACGATCGTCGAGTTCTCCGACTTCCAGTGCCCGTTCTGCTCGCGCGCCCGGCCCACCGTGAACAAGGTGCGCGAGACCTACGGCGACAAGGTGCGGATCATCTTCCGCAACTTCCCCTTGTCGATCCATCCCCAGGCGCAGAAGGCGGGGGAGGCGGCGAGCTGCGCGGGCGAGCAGGGCAAGTTCTGGGAGATGCACGACCGGCTCTTCGCGAACCAGGCAAAGCTCCAGTTGCCCGACCTGAAGGAGCACGCGGCCGCCCTGGGGCTGGATGCCGAGGCCTTCGGCCAGTGCCTGGACTCGGGCCGCCACACCACCGACCTGCAGACCGACGCCGAGGCGGGGACCGGCTACGGGGTCTCCGGCACGCCCTCCTTCTTCATCAACGGCCGGCCGCTGGTGGGCGCGCAGCCCTTCGAGAGCTTCGCCCAGGTGATCGACGACGAGCTGGAGCGGGTGGTCCCGGCCAAGTGAGCCAGGACCCGCGCCCGCAGTGGCTGCGCTGGGCGGAGCGGCTGCAGGCCATCGCCCAGACCGGCTTGACCTACGCGCAGGGCCCCTACGACCTCGAGCGCTATCGTGAGCTGCGCGCCATCGCGGTCGAGATCGCGGCCCGCCACCTCGAGCTGCCGGACGCGACGGCCGCGAAGGGCTTTGCGAGCGGCAGCGGCTACCCGACTCCCAAGGTGGACGTGCGGGCGGTGGTCTTCCGCGAGGAGCGCCTGCTGCTGGTGCGGGAGCGCGCCGTCTCGCGCTGGACGCTCCCCGAAGGCTGGGCCGACGTGGGCCAGACCCCGGGGGACTCGGCGGCGAAGGAGACCCTGGAGGAAGCCGGCTTCGTGGTGCGGCCCGTCAAGCTCCTGGCCGTCTTCGACAAGTCGCGCCACCCCCACCCGCCCGGGCTCGACTACGTCTACAAGCTGTTCTTCCGCTGCGCGCTCGAGGGTGGCGAGGCCCGCACCAGCCTGGAGACCGACGCGGTGGGCTTCTTCGGCAGGAGCGACCTGCCGGAGCTCGACGAGGAGCGCGCGACCCGCGGCCAGGTGCTCCGGATATTCGAGCACGAGGCGGATCCCGCGCTTCCGACCGACTTCGACTAGGTCTTCGGGCGCAGGGCCGTCACTCCGAGATCAACAGCGGTGAGTTGTCGACCGTGACTTTCTTCCGGGGGTCGGGCACGTGGACGCGCGCCTCGATCACGTCGGGATAGCGGTTCTCTCCCTCGTCGAAGAGCCCGATCGCGTTGATCCTCACCTGCACGAAGTAGTCGCCCTCGCTCACCCCCGTGATGTCGATCCACTGCCCGCTCAGCTGTTTGAAGTACCAGTCACCGAAGCCCGAAGTGATCCCCTGGAAGCCGCAGGAGACGAACTGCCGCTTGGCGTCGTTGTCGTATCGGAGGTTGTCCTCCAGGCAGAAGGCCTGTTTGTGACCGGGCGCCGCGACCGTCCCGTCGAGGTTCAGCAGCTCGTAGTCCGAGAAGCCCTTGTTGTGGTAGTGCCCGTGGCACTCCGCGAACTCGAAGTTCCCCGAGTAGGGGTTGCTCGGGTCGGTGGGATCGCCCACGAAGAGATCGGCGTCACCCATGTTCATGATGACGGTGTCGAAGCGCAGGAGGCGCCGGTAGCCGGTCGCGCCGACCGTGCCTTCCTCGAGCTCGCAATCCCCGGCCGCGAACAGTCGGTCCACGATCTCCATCTGTGACACGAATCGCTTGGGGTCGATGGTGAGGTCTGGCTTACCGTGGTTGTCGTAGATGGGGAAATCCCCCGAGACGGACGTCCTCTGCGCGGGGGCCGGCCGCGACATCATCAACAGCAGGCCGACCGAAACCAGGAGTGGTCGCCTCATGGCTCCTCCTTTGAAACGGACGCCGGGAATTGAAGGCATGAGGGTACTCCGCTGGCCTCTGCCGTCAAGTGGTTTCCCGTCCGGCAGACCCCGCTACGTCTGCAGCGAGAAGGGCGTGAAGTTCGTGTCGCGGTCGAAGTAGTCCTCGCTCTCGGCCCGCTTCAGGAAGTTCACTACCCGGTAGGTGAAGGGGGTCATCACGACCTCCCAGCCCACCTTGAGCAGGTAGTTCCCCATCAGCACCGCCAGCATCTGGTCGGTGGTCCAGCCGGGGGCGCCCAGGAACGCGAGGGGGTAGAAGATCAGCGAGTCCACCGCCTCCCCGACGATCGTGGAGCCGATCGTGCGCGTCCAGAGCAGCCGTCCGCCCGTCACCAGCTTCATCTTGGCGAGCACGTAGGAGTTGCAGAACTCCCCGCTGAAGTAGGCGACGAGGGACGCGAGCACGATGCGGGGGGTGCCCCCGAAGACGGTCTCGTAGGCGGGCTGGTGCGGCCAGTCCGGGGCGGGGGGAAACTGGAGGATCGCCCAGCTCATGAACGACGCGAAGGCGAGGGCGCCGAACCCCGCCCACACCACCTTGCGCGCGCGGGAGTAGCCGTAGACCTCGGTGAGCACGTCCCCGAAGATGTAGCTGATCGGGAAGAAGAGCACCCCCGCGCTGAAGGTGAACCCGCCGATCTGGCAGCGCTTCGCGGCCCCGATGACGTTGGCGCAGATGAGCACGGTGACGAAAGCCGCCATCACGAGGTCGTAGTAGCGGTAGACGCGACGGGGGGCCTGATCGCGGGTCATCGGTGGGCGGCGAACCTACCACACTTCGGCGCAACTCGGTCGGTGCGGTGGAGTGGGCTCTGCCCACCCCACCTGATCCTGGTGCTCGCCAACCCTCAGAAGGGGCAGTTGCCTGGGCTAGGCTCATCGATCCGTCGCGCGGCGCCCCGGGGAACGAGCGACGCCACGTACACGACCGTGTCGACGCTGCCTTCGTTGCGGACGAGGTGGACATCGCCCCCCTCGTCGACGAACCCCGACCCTGCCTCGACGACTTCTGGCGTGCAATCGGGATCATCTCCCCGGTAGAGCGTCAGGGCGCCCGTCTTGACGGTCACGAGGCTCGGCCCCGGGTGCGAGTGCCAGCCAAAACTCCCGCCCGGCACGATCCTGTTCTCCAAGACGTGGAGATCGGATTCACCCTTGGTGCTGATGCGGGCCTGCCAGGAGCTCGACAGCGTTTTCGCCTTGATCTCGTCGAAGTGCCCCACGCTGAAGAGGGTGCTGGTGACCCCGGACGCGGGCGTCGCCAGCACGGTCCCGCTGTACGCGGCCACACCCAGTGCGACGGCGAGAAGCGCCAGTGTGAATCGAGTCTGCATTGCTCAGTCCTTTCCTGACCAGACGATGAACTGTCTTACCCATTCCTCACCTGTGCGTCACGAGCATGGTGGACGTCGCGTGGAGCCGGTGCCAGCGAGAGCGCCTGAAGAGGGCGTGAAGGTTTGCTGAAGTGCCATCCCATTGAGCCGCCTGGGGAACCGGCTCCGGACGGACCGCTCACCTGGACGGTATAATGCGACGTCCCCCCCGGAGCGTCCCATGGCCTCAGAGGAGCAGCCCGTCCCGCCGGAGGTCGAGCTGGACCTGGAGCGCTACGAGCTGCGCCGCGGCGGCCGTGTGGAAAGGCTCGAGAAGCTCCCGATGGAGCTGCTCACCCTCCTCGCCGAGCGGCGGGGACAGCTCTTGACTCGAGCCGAGATCCTCGAGCGCCTCTGGGGCAAGGACGTGTTCGTCGACGCGGACGCGGCCATCAACACCGCGGTGCGGAAGGTGCGACGGGCGCTCGGGGACGATCCAGACACGCCGCAGTTTCTCGAGACCGTCGTGGGCAAGGGCTACCGTTTCGTAGGGCCGATCACGGTCATCCCCGGCGCCGGGGCCGCGCGCTCGGCTCCCGACGGCGCGGTCGCTTCCCAGCGCCTTCCGGTTTCCAGCAGGTGGGCGCTTGGCACCGCCGCCCTGGCGGTGCTGATCGTGGCCCTCCTGGCCGGGCTCGGCCGCTACGCCTTCCGCGGCGGGCCGGCCATTGAATCCGTCGCCGTCCTGCCCTTCGAGAACACGGGCGGCGATCCGGAAGCCGAGTACCTGAGCGATGGCATCACCGAGAGCCTCATCAACCGCCTCTCACGACTGCCCCACCTGAAGGTGATCGCCCGGGCGTCCGTCTTCCGCTACAAAGGCAAGCATCCGGACCTCGCAACCGTCGCGAAGGAGCTCGGCGTCCGCGCGGTGGTGAGCGGACGGGTCTCTCAGCGCGGGGACGGCTTCTCCGTGTCCGTCGAGCTGATGGACGCCCGGGAGAACAAGCAGCTCTGGGGCGCCACCTACAACCGGCGCTCTTCGGATCTGGTGGTGGCCCACGAAGAGCTGGCCGCCGAGGTCGCCGAAAGACTTCGTCTCGAGCTGACGCCGAGTGAGCGAACGCTCCTGGCCAAGCGTGACACCGCGGACCCCGAAGCGTACCGGCTTTATCTGCGAGGACGTTACCTCTCGAACGAGCGCACGGAGGCGGCGTTGCGAAAGGCGATCGAGTCCTTCCAGGAGGCGATTGCCCGGGATCCCCGGTACGCCCTGGCCTTTTCCGGTCTGGCGGACGTGCACTGCACCATGGCCACGTCGTACAACAAGCGGGTCGCGCCGCGGGAGGCCTACCCCCGCGCAAGAGCGGCGGCCCTCAGGGCGGTGGAGATCGACGCCGAGCTGTCCGAGGCCCACGCCTCCCTGGGGCAGATTCTCGTGCAATTCGATTGGGACTGGGCGGGGGCGGAACGGGAGTTCCGCCGGGCCCTGGAGCTGAGTCCCTCCAACGGCGTCGCCCTGCACTGGCGCTCCCATTGCTACCTGGCCCTGGGCCGGTTCGACGAGTCCGCCCGAGACTCCCAGCGCGCGCTGGACACGGATCCCGTCTCCGTGATGCTCAACATCCATCTCGGCGAGCATCGTCACCTGGCCCGTCAGTACGACCTGGCGATCGAGCAGTACCGAAGGGCGCTGGAGCTGAGCCCCAACCACCCGAACGCACGCCCCTTGCTGGCCCTGGTCTACGAGGCCAAGGGCATGTACGCGCAGGCGATCGCCGAGCTCGAGGCGGCGGAGCCGTTCTGGGCCGGCACCAGCCGGGTCAGGGGCCCGCTCGGCCGCGTCTACGGCCTCGCGGGCCGGCGGGCCGAAGCGCGAAAAGTGCTCGAGGATCTCGTCCGTGAGCGCGCGGGGCCGAAGTACATCGCGGCGGACGACATCGCCGCGGTCTACATCGGACTCGGAGAGACGGACCGCGCCTTCGCATGGTTGCAGCGGGCGTGCGAGGAGCGCGCGACGGCCCTGGTGAACCTCAAGGTCGAGCCGGCCTTCGACGGCCTCCGCGGCGACCGGCGATTCGCCGATCTCCTGCGCTGCGTCGGCCTGCCCTGACGCTACTCTTGGCCCCTTCGACCTGCACCCCGGTCAGGGGCACCAGCTCTGCGCGTCACCCGGGAGGGCGAAGGCTACGAGGTGCTCGAGGCTTCAGGCTGGCAAGGAAGGCAGCGATCTCCGCGTTCCCCTTGCTGATCCTCACTGGCTTCGGGAAGGTGCCTTCCTTCACCATCCGCCACAACGTCGTCCGCGACACCCCGATCATTTCGACCACCTCACGAGGTCTTATGAACCGCATGCCCACCTCCGCTTCGGGGACCACGCAACCGGGCAGGTGTTCGTGCAAGGCCGACGCCAGCGCGCTCCGAGCTGGTTAACGCCGCAAGTGCTGGAGGATGAGCAGCGGCCTCTCTGTGAGGCTCACGAGCGTCGCCGCGTCGATCCCCGGGAAGCTGCTCCTGCTGATCAGCGCCACGGTCGGGGATGCACCAGAAGTCGTCGACGCGGTGACCTCCGGCCGGCGAGTCCAGTCGTCGACGGGGCCGACGCACGACCCGCCTCCTCGGCCCGAATCCCCTTCCGTACTCAGGATCTGATCGACCCCCTCGTCTGACCGGAGCGCTCCGCTCGGGGAGGAATCGGGGCTCTCGGCCCGGCGGTTCACCCTGGCGGAGGCCGAAGTCCGCTCGGCGCTGGGAACGGCGGAGGCGGCGCTGGCCAAAGGGCAGGCTTTGGCTCGAGCCTGGCGAACCGACCTCGGCCCGGACGCGGTCCCCGCTCCGGCCGCCCCCCCCGAGCCTCCAGCGGTCACGGATCCCACCGGCTCTCCCGAGCTGCGTGCGCTCGACTTCGAGGTAGAGCAGGCGGCGCTCGAGAAGAAGCGAGCCGGCCGCTTCCTGGCCTTTCCGACCCTGCAGCTCGGTTGGCAGCAGCTCGCCGGCAGCGGCGTCGTCCGGAGTGGCCCGATATTCGCAGCGGGCTGGACGGTGCCGCTCTTCGACCGCGACCAAGGCACGCGGATCGCGGCCGAGCGTCGCCAGCAAGCCGCCGCCGCGCGCGCTGAGGTGGCAAGGGCCCGCGTGGCCGCCGAAGTGGAGGGAGGAGCGGCGGCTTACCGTGTGCTCTTCGCCGCTTCCCGCGAAACGGACCGCAAGTCCGAAGACAGCGATCGAGTGATCGCCGCGGCCACGGCCGCATACCGCGCTGGAGAAGCCTCGCTCACCGACCTGCTCGACAGCCTGCGCGCGGCCATGGCCGTCCGCCTGGCCGACATCGACCTGCGGGGCAAGGCCTTGGAAGCGCACCGCGAGCTGGAGGCGGTGCTCGGACGGCCTCTCACCGGAGGAGGATTCTGATGGACCGTCGGATGGTCGTGCTCGGCGGGTGGCTGTTTGTCGGAGCGCTGGATTGTCGAGCGAGCGATCCCAAGCGTCAGGGAGCGTCCGCAACGCCAGAGGGCTGGTCCGTCACCGCCTGGGGCGAGCGCTACGAGGTGTTCGCCGAGACGGGCCCGCTCGTCGCGGGCGCGAACGCGACGAGCAACGCGCATGTCACCGTCCTCGCCGGGTTCGCTCCCCTGAAGGGAGGCGCGGTCACCCTGGTGCTCCGCGGCCCCGGGGGCGTGGAGGAGGTCTTCCGGCAGGAGCGGCCGAAGCGCGACGGGATCTATCCGATCGAGGTGAAGCCGCGCGCCGAAGGGACGTTCGATCTCGTCTTCCGGATCGAGTCGGCCGCGGGTCCGGAGGATCTCGCCGCGGGCCGCGTGCGGATCGGGTCCGCGGCCTCACCCGGAGGCCGCGTGGCTCAGGACGGCTCGGATGCTCCTGAGGGGGTGTCCTTCCTGAAGGAGCAGCAGTGGCGGACCGAGTTCGCGACCGCGTGGGTCCGTGAAGGCGCGCTCGCCGAGAGCGTCGAGGGCCCCGCGCAAGTGAAGCCGGCGGGCGGAGGAGAGGTGGTGCTCACCGCGGGGGTGGACGCGACCGTCGCACCCTCTCCCTGGCCGTACACGGGGCTTGACCTGGCACGAGGCGGGACCGTATTCCGGCTGGTGCCCCGAGTGGGCGACCGAAGCCTTCCCGAGCTGCACGCGGACGCGTCGTCTTTGGAGGGCGAGGTCGACGTCGCGCGCCGGCGCGTGGAGCGGCTCGGCGAGCTGTTGCGGGTGGAGGCGACGAGTCAAGCGGAGCTGGAGAGGGCCCGCGCGACGCTCGCGAGCCTCGAAGCGCGGCTCGCCTCCGCCCGGCGTGGCGTGGCCGCGGCCACCAACGCCGTGGATGGAGGGGACGGCGCCGCGGCCATCCTGGTGGGGGCTCCATGGGCCGGCCGCGTGGCCGAGGTCTCGGTGTCTCCAGGCCAGACCGTCGCCGCGGGCACCCCGCTGGGGCGCCTCGTGAAGGTCCGGCCACTCTGGATCGTCGAGGGCATGCCCCTGCGCGGGGCCGTCGTCCGCGGCTCGCACGAGCGATTGGCCCCCGTGCTCATGACGGCCCTGACCGCCGGCCTGGCGCTGATACCCTTGGTGCTGGCGGGCGGAAAGCCGGGCAACGAGATCCAGAGCCCCATGGCCGAGGTCATTCTTGGCGGGCTCTTGAGCTCGACGTTCCTGAACCTCCTGGTCGTGCCGGTGCTGTTCGCACGTTGGGGCGCCGATCCGCGTCCCCCCCAGCTGGAGGGCGACGTCTCACGATGACGGCACGTGACAAGTCCGAGCGGCGCGTGCCCGTGGGAGTTGGCTTCGCGATCGCGTCCGCGCTGCTCTTTGGCCTGAGTACGCCGTGCGCGAAGCTTCTCCTCGGGGAGACTCCGGCCCTCCTTCTCGCGGGCCTTCTCTATGCCGGCTCGGGCCTGGGCCTGTCCTTGGTTCGTCTGCTGTCGCGGGCTCCCTCGGTCGAAGCTCCGATCACTCGTACCGACGTGCCGTGGCTTGCCGGAGCCGTCGTCGCCGGGGGGATCCTGGGGCCGGTCCTCCTCATGTCGGGGCTTCGTTCCACGCCGGCGTCGGCCGCCTCCCTGCTGCTGAACCTCGAAGGGGTCTTCACGGCCCTTCTGGCCTGGTTCGTCTTCCGCGAGAACTTCGACCGCCGCATCGCGCTCGGCTTCGCGCTCATCATGGCCGGCGGCGTGGTGGTGTCCTGGGAGAGTGGGGGGCGGCTGACCTTGCCGCTCGGCTCTCTCATGATCGCCGCCGCCTGCTTCTGCTGGGCCGTCGACAACAACCTCACGCAGAAGGTCTCGGGTGCCGATCCTGCGCACCTCGCGGCGATCAAGGGCGTGGTCGCGGGGGGTGTCAACCTTCTACTCGCCGCCTTGACGGGAGCGGCTTGGCCTTCGGCCGCCCTGGTCATCGGCGCGCTGGCCGTCGGCCTCCTGGGTTACGGCGTGAGCCTGGCGCTCTTCGTCCTGGCCCTTCGCCACCTCGGGACGGCGCGCACGGGCGCTTACTTCTCACTCGCGCCGTTCTTCGGCGCCGTGGTCTCCCTCGTCGTGCTGCACGAGGCCATGGGGGCTCGCCTGGTGGCGGCGGGGCTGTTGATGGCGATCGGGGCCTCGCTGCACCTGACGGAGCGCCACGAGCACGAGCACCAGCACGAGAGCCTTGAACACGCGCACCGGCATGCCCACGACGAGCACCACCAGCACGCCCATGAGGCGGGCATCGCTCCGGAGCCGCACACCCATCTCCATGTCCACGAGCCGATGACCCACCGGCATCCGCACTACCCGGACATCCACCACCGGCACGCGCACTGAGCGGCCGGGTGGCTAGCGCAGGAGCCAGTCGGGCCGGACCATCCGGTACGTGACCAGGCCGACCGCGGCGCCCAGGGCTACCAGGAGCGGATCCGGGCACTTCCTCCACAGGGCGAGGACGGCCAGGCTCAGGACGGCGATCGCCACCGTCAGGGCGTCGCCGATGGCGGTGCGGACGACGAGGTAGGTCGTGCCGACGAGCACGCCCACGACGGTGACCGTGACCCCTCGGATGAACCCTCTCAAGCGCGGGCTGTTTCCGTAACGGAGCAGGAGAGGTGTCGCCAGCACGGTGAAGAGCACGGCCGGGTAGAAGATACCGACGGTGGCTGCGAAGGCTCCGGGAAGGCCGGCGAGGAGGTACCCGACGAACGTCGCGGTGATGACGACCGGGCCCGGAGAGATCATGCCGATCGCCACCGCGTCGAGGAACTCGCGGTTGCCGAGCCAGTGGTAGTCATCGACCAGGTAGGTCTTGAGGAAGGGCACGATCACGAGGCCGCTCCCGAAGACCAGGCAGCCCGTCTTGAAGAAGAAGAGGAAGAGCGTCCACGCCATCCCGCCCGCCGGGACGACTGGGAGAGCCAGGGCCAGTGCCGCGGACCCGGTTCTCGGCCGTGCCGCCGTCGGTCGCTCGATCGATGGAGGCCCGCCCGGGTTGGCGAAGACGAACACGCCGATCAGGCCCGCCGCGATGAAGAGGGCGGTCAGCTCCTTCTGTACGATCACGGTCACGGCGCAAGCAATGGCCGCGAAGACCCACGCCGTTCCGTCCCGTCGCAGCGTCTTCATCCCGAGGTTCCAGCACGCTTTCAGGATGAGCGCGACCACCACCGGACCCACGCCGTAGAACAGGGCGCGGAGCTGCCAGTTTTGGGAGAAGCGGGTGTAGGCAGCCGCCGCGCCCACGACGATCAGGAAGGGTGCGAGACCGAAAGCGACCGCGACCGTCAGACCCCCGAGAATCCCGAAGCGGAGGTACCCGCAGTAAACGCCGAGCTGATAGGCGAGCGGCCCTGGACAGGCCGCGGCGATGGCGAGGCCCGAATCGTACTCGCCCTCGGAGATCCAGGCCCGAGCCTCGACCAAGTCCCGCCGCATGTAGCTCGCGAGGGCGACCGGACCGCCAAAGCCCACGGCCCCCAGGCGAAAGAAGTAGGCGGCCAGGCGAGCGAGGGAAGCCTCGGAGGTGGAGGGGCGCCGCTCGTCTTTGTCGCTAGGGGACACAGAGCCCCGGTCCCTTTCGCCGCCTACTGAACGGCGACCTTGCTCAGCGCGGACTTCAAGCCCTCGCCGATGCGCGCGGGATCGTCGAGCCCCCAGAAGTGCATGAAGAAGAGCCGGGGACTCTCCCGGAGCATGTGGGAGTGCAGGGCGGTGACCTGGATGCCGTGGGCCTCGAGCTCCCGGATAACCGGGTTCACTTCCTCCGCGACCAGGACGAAGTCGCCCGTGGTGGCCACGCGGTTCTCAATCGCCTGGAAGTTCAGCGCCGTGGCCATCCCCGCGCTCGCCGGGACCTCCATGCCGTCCTCCTCGATCTTGCCGGCCCGCGGCACCGCGACCTGGAGCACGCGGCCCGCGAGCGTACCCTTTCGGCCGAGGACCGCCTGGACCTTCTCGAAGGCGGCGGTCTCCGCCGCGCTCGGGGAGGGTGCCGCCCCCGGCGCCGCGAGCGGCGTCTTCGTCGCCTCCAGAGCCCAGCGGAGCGCCTGCGCGACCTTCTGAGCGTCGCCGTGGCCGCCAAAGTGGACGTACAAGACCTGTGGCGACTCGCCGATGAGGTGGTTGTGAATGGCGAGCACGTCCAGTCCTCCGGCCTGGAGCGCGCGGACGACCGGGTTCACCTCGTCCGCCAGCAGGACGAGATCGCCCATGGCCATGACATGGCCCTCCGTGGCGGCCTTGAACAGCCCCGCCCAGGAACCCAGGGCCAGCGTCGGCGCGACTTCCACGGCCGCGACGGTGACGTGGAGATCCGATCGCGGCCAGCCGTACCGGTGGACGTCCCCCGGAAGGATCCTTCCGGGCCGGCCCAGAGTCTTGTCGACCGCCTCCCACACCGCTTGATCGACGGGACTGGCGATGAGGTAGCCCGGCGCGAACGACAAGATGAGTGCGAGCGAAGCGCGAATGCGGAACGAGAATCTCATGGAGACCTCCCTCAGAGGGCGTGCCCGACCCGCCCTGTTGGTCTGCGGAAAACGATGGACCTAGCGCCGGCCTTCCTCCGCACGCCTCAAGTGAGCGTAGAGCGAATCGTAGAGGAAAGCAGCGCGGGCCACGATGTCTGGATCATCGTCCTGTGGGGATTGATCCGCAGCGAGTTGCTCGAACGAACAGCGGCCGTTCCCGTCCTTGTGAGGGTACTTCGCGCCGGGCGCGTCGAAGCCGATCGCGGCGTCGCGTCTCTCAACGGCGGCGACCTCTGCGGGCTCCACGAAGAGGACTTCGGCCTCGGGATCCACGAAGCGCTTGATCAGCCATGCTGTCGCGGTGCGATTGACGTGGATCCGCTTGCGAGTGACCCATTTCATGGCCGATCCCTCCGGCAGCCGAACGACATCACACCGCCAACCCGGAACCTACTCGAGCTTCTCGGTGACCGTTCGCCAGTCGGAAGCCTTGTGCAACGAGACCTCGGCTACGGGGTGTCCATCCTTGAGGGACGGCAGCACGCTGACGGCATGGAATCCCGGGTTCGCGGAAACGGCCTTGGACACCGCGGCGGAGAGCGAAAGCCTGGCCTTGGCCATGGCTCCGCTCTGACTCCTGGCGTGAGTGAGATCCTCGCCCTCGGTGATCTGCTCGGACTTCGCCACCTTGCCGGTCACGTAGTCCACGACGACCTCGTTGAACTTGCCGTCCTTCTCGGTGTAGACCGAGAGCGAGAGCTTGCCGTTCTCGACCTCGAACTTCGCGGAGATCGGCTTGCCGGCGGTGCCAGCCGCAGTGACCCCGCTCCCAAGGGATACCTTCGCCGCCGCCAGCGCCTTGGCCAGCTCGGCATGCTCCTTGTCGGAACTCTCGGCCGCCGACGCCGCGCCCGGCGCCAGGACTGTTCCGACGGCTACGGCTAGAGCGCACGCAAATGAGTTCTGCATTGTCTACCTCCTATGATTCTGCTCGACCCCTCTTCGGGGCCCGTTCCCTCTCGACCGTGCAGTCGGTTGTTGTTGGCATCCCTCTCATTGCCAGACGGGAGGCTAGTCCTCCAGAGTCGGGAGTGTCTTGAGAAGGTCCCTGGCCCGAGGCCGGACGGCGACCGGCTCATCCTTGCTGATCCTTCCATCGCGAAACAACACGATGCGCTTGGCGAACTGGGCGATATCCGGCTCGTGCGTCACGAGCACGATCGTCAGCCCCTTGTCGTTGAGGTCCTGGAAGATGTCCATGATCTCGACCGACGTGCGGCTATCGAGGTTGCCGGTCGGCTCGTCCGCCAGGAGGATCGAGGGACGGTTGACGAGGGCGCGAGCTATGGCGACCCGCTGCTGCTGACCCCCGGACATCTGAGAAGGGTAGTGCTCGGCCAGGGCACCGAGGCCGACCATGCTGAGAGCCCTCTTGGCCCGCTCGGCGCGTTCGCCGTCGTCCACGTCGCTGTAGAGAGTGGGCAGTTCCGCGTTCTCGAACGCGGTCGTGCGCGGCAGCAGGTTGAAGCCCTGGAACACGAATCCGATCCTTCCGTTGCGGATCCTGGCCAGCGTCGCCTTGTCCAGGGTGGATACGTCTTTGCCCTCGAGGAGGTAGCGGCCGGAGGTCGCTCGGTCGAGGCAGCCCAGGATGTTCATGAAAGTCGACTTGCCGCTCCCGCTGGCGCCCATGACCGCGAGGAACTCCCCCTGTTCGATGCCCAGGCTCACCCCGCGGAGCGCGTGCACGCGCGCGGCTCCGAGGTCGTAGTACTTGTGCACGTCCTCGATGCGCAGGAGTTCTCTCCCTGCCATCTGAGGTGGTACGCCCGCCCGGTCAACCAGGGTCGCCTCCATTGGTCCGTGATCCCGAGTCCTACCTGGACCGGCTCGAGGGCGCCCTTGGCCTGCAGCTTCCACACCACGACCGTCGCCCCCAGCGGCTCCTTTCGGGAGGGAGGATGGCTCGCGCCGTCGGCCTGCCGGGAGCCACCAGTGGTCTCCTGGGCCATCGGGGCCGCCTGCGGCGCGCCTTGCGCCGGGCCTTCGTCGATGCCGTGTTTCCGGTAGAGCCCCCGGACCTCCTCGACGGTCAAAGGAGGCTTGTAGCGGAGCGCGGCGTTCGGAATCTTCAATGTGTTCTCGACGGTCGCGATCGGGATCGTGGCGTAGGCCGTCATTCCGGGGAAGAGTTTCAGGTCGCGATTGTCGAAGTCGACGATGGTGTCGTAGGTGACGACGTTCTGCACGACGGTCGCGTTCATTCGGACCTGGCTGACAAAGCCCTGGAAGGTCTCCTTCGGGAAGGCGTCCACCTTGAACGCGACCGGCCGGCCCGGCTGGATGCTGCCCACGTCGGACTCGTCCGTCTTGGCATGCACCTGCATCTTGGTGAGGTCCTGCGCGATCGTGAAGATGGTCGGCGCCTGGAGGGACGCGGCCACCGTCTGCCCTACGTCCACGTTGCGAGCCACCACGGTTCCATCGATCGGAGAGCGGATCAGCGTGTAGTTCAGGTTGGTCTGGGCCACGGACACGGCCGCAGCCTTCTGGCTTTCTTGGGCTCTGGCCTGCGTCACGCTCGCCGCTGCCGCACCGACGGTGGCGCTCGCCGAGTCGTAGCTGGCCTTGGCTTGGTCGAGTTGTTGCGGGCTCGCGATTCCACCCCGTGCGAGCCCGACCGTCCTCTCGTAATCGGCCTTCGTCTGCACGAGACCTGCCTTGGCCTTCTCCAGATTGGCTTCCGCCGCGACCAGGTTGGCTTTCGCGTTGTCGAGATCGGCGGTGGCCTGAAGAAGAGCCCCCCGAAACAGGGCGGGATCGATGATGGCCACGAGGTCGCCCTTGTGCACGAGGGAGTTGAAATCGGCGTTGAGCTTGGCGATGGTTCCCGAGACCTGCGAACCGACCTGGACCGTGACCACGGCGCTGATGGTTCCGGTGGCCTCCACCACGTCTCGGATCGCGCCCCGCTCGATCTTGGCCGTGAAGTAGTGCGGATGGCCCGGCCGATTGAAGCTCAGGACAACCAGCAGGACCACGCCGAGAAGGCCCGCGGAGGCCAACCACCTCGCGTGTTGCCTCACGCCTCGGTTCCCGCGTGCATTCGCCGGCAGCCTCCGCTCTCACTCATAGCGGACGGCTTCGATCGGGTCGAGGAGCGACGCCTTCTGCGCCGGGTAGTATCCGAAGATCACGCCCACGCCCGTTGAGAAGAGCGCCGCCAGGACGACCCCGCCGAGCGACAGTTCCATCGGCCATTGGAGCGTGCGACCCACGACGATGGAGGCACCGACTCCAAGGACGACTCCGAGGATGCCGCCCGCGAGGCTGAGCATCACGGACTCTCCGAGGAACTGGAGCTGGATCGCCGACTCCGTCGCCCCGACCGCCATTCGCACCCCGATCTCCCGCGTGCGCTCGGTGACCGAGACCAGCATCACGTTCATGATGCCGATTCCCCCCACGACCAGCGAGATGGACGCGATCGCGATGAGCAGGGAGCTGAGCGTGCGGCTCGCTTCCAGCTGCGCCTGGATGATGTCTTCCGGGTTGCGGATGTTGAAGTCGTCCTCCTGCTCGGGGCGCAGGCGGTGCCGATCGCGGAGGAGCCCGGCCGCCTGCTGGCCGGCCAGCTTCACCGAGTCCTGGGACACGGCCGAGCACAGGATGTCGTCCAGCCAGGTGATGCCCTGGAGCTTCTTTTGCACGGTGGTGTAGGGCACGATGATAGTGTCGTCCTGGTCCTGGCCGGAGATGGACAGGCCCTTGGCCCGCAAGGTGGCGATGACCTTGCAGGGAAGGTCCTTGACGCGGATGACCTTGCCGATGGGGTCCTCCACGCCGAAGAGCTGGTCGCGGACCGTGCGCCCGAGGATGCACACGCCCGTGGCCCGCTCCACGTCATTCTCTGAGAAGATCGCTCCCTGATCGACGAACCAGCGCCGGATCTCGAAGTACTCGGGGGACACGCCTCGGTAGGTCGTGTACCAGTTCTGGTTGCCGTACACGACCTGAACCGAGGCGTCGACGTTGGGCGATACGCTCTTGATCAGGGGGATCTGGGCCTTGATCGCGATGGCGTCGGCCAGGACGAGGCTCTTCGTCCCCCGGGGGCCCGTGCGGACGCCGTTGACGGCCCGGCCGCCCGCTTCGATCCAGACGAAGTTGTCACCGAGGTTCTGCAGTTGCTGCTCCACCCGCGCCTGCCCGGCCTTGCCGATGGCCACCACGCAAATGACCGCGGCAATTCCGATGGTGACTCCCAGAATCGTCAGGAGGCTGCGCATCTTGTTTCGGAGGAGCGCACGCGCGGCTGATCGCAACAGCACCTTGCGGCTCAAGATCCCCGCCTTCCTGCCGAGATTCACGGCAACGCCGAGCGGCAAGCGTGCCATATCAGGGACCCGCGCGACCCGAATTGGGAGCGATTCCAGGCGCCGCGCTTGGTCCCTCCCCGCCGAGGCGGCCGAGGGCCCGCAAGAGCGCGTATTGGGCCTTGTCGTACTCCCCGAGGGCACGCGCGTAGTCCTGGCGCGCGCGGGTCTGGTCCTGCTCGGCCAGGATGTTCTCGAGCACGACCCCGACCTCGAACTCCTTCCGGCCTCTGGCCAGCTCCAGGCCCTGCTCGGCTGCCGCCAGGGCCTCCTTCGCGGTCTCGAGCTGCTCTTGCTGGGACAACGCCCGCGTGCGGGCCTCGACGACCTGACGCGCGACGCCGTCCTTCAGCTTCTCGACGTTCCAGCGGGCCTCTTCCCGCCGGGCGCGCGTGGAGCGGATGCGTCCGACGTCGAAGAGCCCGCCCGGCCCGAAGCGCCAGCCCACCGCGGCCAGGTAGTCTCGCGACCCTCCGAAGCTGGTCGGGCCGCCGTCCCTGCCCCCTCCGAGACCCCCGAAGAAGGCCTGTCCCACGACCGTCGGAATGAGCGGGCCGTACACGGCGCCCTTCTCGGTCTGCTCCGCGACCTGCACCAGGGCCTGCGCTTCCTTCAACTCAGGCCGGGCCGAGAGCGCTTCCGAGACCTGGGCGTCGACGGCTTCGGCGGCTTGGACCAGCGCCAGGGGAGCGAGCTCGATGTCCTGGGCGACCAGCTCGACCCCCGGGTCCAGCCGGAGCGCCTCGACGAGGCGGGCGGCCAGGATGCGACGCTGCTCCGTGGCCTGCTGGAGAGAGAGCTGGTTGCGCCGCGTCTGGACCCTCACCCGGAGCTCGTCCCCTTTGAGGGCGATGCCGGCGTCCACGGCGCGATGCAGTTGCGACTCGTAGTCCTGCGAGATCTGGAGGGCGTCCGCGGCGACACTGACGGCGGCCTGGGCCACGAGCAGATCGAAGTAGGCTTGGGCCGCCCGCAACAGCGTCTCCTGGCGCTGGGCCTCGAGCGCCTGCTCCGCCGCATGGCTCGTTTGACGCGCGGCCAGCGTCCTGAAGAGGGCGTCACCGACATCGACCTGAAGGTTGATCGCGCCGCCGACCGCATAGGAGCCCTTGTCCGCCTCGACGATGTTACCGACGACATCCTGGATGAGCCCGCCGTGGCGGCGGTAGCTGGCCGCCGCGGACAGCCAGGGGAGGAATTGCGTGACGGCGCTCATGGCGTTGGCCTTCGCGGCTTGGAGCCTCTCGCGGGCGATCTGGACGTCGACACCCTTGGCTCCAGCCAGGCGGAGGGCCGTGGCGAGATCGATCGGGTAGGCGGCACCGGGAGCCGGCGGGCCCTGGGCCTGCGCTTCCGCCGCGAAACCACTTGCAGGGAGTGTCGCGAGGACGATGAGAAGGATCGGCACCACCTGACCCGCGGGTCTCATCGGGCCTCGGCAACCGTGACCGGCTGGCCGTCGGCCGGGGGGTTGGGGCCGGCCAGAACGACGGCCTGGTCCGGGGCGAGGCCCTCCAGGATCTCGACGCTCGCGTCGTCGCGGAATCCGGCCTTGACGGCCACGCGCTTGGCCTTGCCGTCGGACACGATGAAGACGAAATCCTGCCCCTTCCCGCTGACCAGGGCCACGAGGGGGACCAGCAGCACGTCGGCCTTCCGCTCCATGGCGATCCTGGCCCGGGCATACATCCCCGGCCGCAGCTCGCTCTTGGGGTTCGCAATCTCCGCTTCCGCGGTCATCGTCCTCGATGCCTCGTCCAGCGCGTAGGCGAACCGGGTCACGCTGCCCGGGAACACACGGCCCGGCAGCTCGTCTACCGTGACCTCGACCGGCAAGCCGACCTTCACGAGCGGCACCTCCGGCTCGGGAACGGGGATCTCGATCCGGACCGATCGGATGTCCATGACGGTCAGGAGCGCGGCGTTCTGGGCGACGCTGCCGGAGGTCGCGGCGGGGATGAACGCCCCGGGATCCACCGAGCGCTTCGTCACGATGCCGGACAGGGGGGAGCGGATCTTGGTGTAGCCGAGCAGCGTCTCCGTCCGCTCGAGGTTCGCCTGGGCCATGTCGAGCTTGCCCTTGGCGTCGTCCACCGTCTGGGGCATCACGAGGTCCGGGGCCTTCCTTTGAGCCTCGCGGGCGCGCCGATACGCCACGTCGGCCACCGCGACCTCGGCTTTTTGCCGCGCCAGGTCGGCCACGAGCTCCGGCGACTCGATCTCGGCGAGGAGGTCTCCTTCGTGGACCCCGTCGCCCTTGTCGACGCGGATCTTTTTCAGGTAGCCGGCGACCTTGGCGTAGAGCACCGCCTGCTCGTGGGGCCGTATGGTCGCCGGGAGGGCAATCGTCCGGCTGATTGGCCCCTTTCTGGCCTTGCCGACGCTCACCGTCGGCGGCGACGCCGACGGTGCAGCGGCCGAGGGCGCCGGGTCCGCCTGGCGGCAGGCCGCGGAGAAGACGAGAGCACCTCCCAGCAGCGAGGCAGCGGTATGGGTTTTGGCGGCAGCTTTCATGATTGGCGGCGCTCCCAAGGAGTCATCGTTCGTTTGCGCGGCCCCCAACCGCCTCCTCGGGTTCGAGGGAGCCCGAGCCCGTGGGCCGGCCCGACTGCAGGACGGAGAAGACGGAGGGAAGGACGGTGAGCGTCGCGAGCGTGGCGACCGCCAGTCCGCCGATGACGGCCCGGCCGAGGGGAGCCGTCTGCTCGCCCCCCTCTCCGAGGCCGATCGCCATGGGGATCATGCCGGCGATCATCGCGGCGCTCGTCATCAGGATGGGACGGAGGCGGTCACGGGCGGCCTGGACGCCGGCCTGGGCGGCGGACTGCCCGGCTTGGCGCGCCCTTTCGGCGAAAGTGATGAGCAGGATCGCGTTCGCGGTGGCCACCCCGATGGCCATGATGGCCCCCATGAACGACTGAATGTTGAGGGTGGTCCCCGTGATCCAGAGCACGGCGACCACGCCCGCGATCACCGCGGGCACGGTCGACACCACCGCGAGGGACAGCCGCAGCGACTGGAAGTTGGCGGCGAGCAAGAGGAAGATGACCACGACCGTCAAGACCAGGCCCGTCCGGAGACCATCGAGCATCTGTCGCAGGGCGGCGATCTGCCCGCGGACCGCCACTGTCACCTTCGCCGGCAGGCTCCCGAGCTGATAGACGGCGCGGGAGATCCGCCGGTCGATGCTGCCGAGGTCCTCCGCGAAGACGTTGGCGGAAAGGGTGATCGTCCGCTGCATGTTGTAGCGGTCGTACTCCCCGACCGTCGTGACTTCGTCCAGCTTGGCGATGTTCTGCAGCAGCATCGGCTGGCCATCCCGGGCGGTCACGGGGAGGTTCCTCAACTCCTCGAGCGAGGTCATCTGGCTCTCCGGGATCTCCACCTGTACCTGGTAGGCGACGCCGCTCGTGGGGTCGGCCCAGTAGACCGGAGCCGTGTAGCGGCTGGAGGAAGTGGCCGCGGTGAGCGCGCGCGATACGTCGATGGTCTTGACGCCGAGGATTCCCGCCTTCTCGCGATCGAGGCTCACCTGGACCGCTGGGTAGTCCAGGGACTGGCCGAACTGGAGGTCGCGCAACGGCGGAACGGCGTTGAGTTTCTCTTTCAGCTTGTCCGCCATCTCGCGGGTGAGCGGGAGGCTCGGGCTGCTGACCGACAGCTCGACGGGAGTAGGCGCGCCCAGGTTCATGATCCGGCTCACTATGTCGCTGGGCTCGAAGGAGACCTGGACGCCCGCCAGCCGCTCCGGCAGCCTCTTCCGCAGGCGCTCCTTCAACGACTCGAGGGACACGGCCCCAGGCTTGAGCTGGACCTGCATGACGCTCTCCTCGGGGCCGCCGGTCCAGAGGTAGATGGTGTTGATTGGATAATTCGGCGGCTGGACCCCCACGAAGCCCAGGGTGCTCTCGACGTTCTGGGCGCCCACCTCGTCGGCGATGAGCTTCAGGGCGGCGAGAGTGACCTTCTCGGTGCGCTCGATGCGAGTGCCGGCGGGGGCGCGCAGGCGGAGCTGGAACTGCCCGACGTCGACGCTCGGGAAGATCTCGACCCCGAGCCGAGGTCCCAGGACGAGGATCAACAGGACTGCGGCCCCAAGATAGCCGGCGAGTATCCCCATGGACCTCCGGGTGACCTTGGTGATTGCCGAGGCGACGCGCTCGCGGAAGCCGTCGAAGGCCGAGCTCTCGGAAGGGCCTTGGTGGCCCCGAAGGAGCCAGACCGAAAGCACGGGCACCAGGCTGTTGGAGAGAACGTAGGATGCCAGCATCGAGAACCCCACCGCGAGGGAGATCGGGACGAACAGCGCGCGGCTGGCCCCCACCATGAAGAAGGAGGGGATGAAGACCGCGAGGACGCTCATCATGGCGAGCAGCCTCGGGCCCGCGGTCTCCTCCGTCCCCGTGAGCGCGGCCTGGGCGATCGGTTTGCGCCGGGCCAGGTGCGTATGAATGTTCTCGACCGTGACCGTGGACTCGTCCACGAGCACGCCCACGGCGAGGGCGAGGCCTCCCAAGGTCATGATGTTGATCGTCTGGCCGGCTCCCCACAGTCCGACCGCCGCCGCCAGCAGGGAGAGGGGGATGGTGACGACGACGACCAGGGCGCTCCTCCAGTCCCGCAGGAACAGGAGGACCATGAGGCCGGTCAGGATGGCGCCCAGCGAGCCTTCGAGGGCCAGTCCGTTGATGGCCCGCACTACGTAGGGCGACTGGTCGAACTCGTAGCTGACCTTGACGTCGTCTGGCAGGACGGCCTGGAACCTCGGCAGGCTGGTCTTGACGAGACGCACCACCTCCAGCGTCGAAGCGTCGGCGCGCTTGGTGACGGGGATATAGACCGTCCGCTTGCCGTTCACGAGGGCATAGCCGGTGGCGATGTCGGAGCCGTCCTCGACCGTCGCCACGTCGCGCAGGAACACCGTGGGGTACCCGCCGCGTATCGGGACCCGCTCGAGCTCGCTGAGCCTCTTGACCACCGAGTTGAGGGGAACCATCGGGATCATGTCACCGATGCGGACGTTGCCCGAGGGACTGATGGTGTTCGTCGCGACCACCGCGGCCACGACCTCGTCGGGGGACATGCTGTAGGCCCGCAGCCGCTCGGGGTCGACCCGCACGACCACGGTGCGCTGGCTCGCGCCGAAGGGAGGCGGAGCAGAGACCCCGGGGAGCGTCGCGAAGAGAGGGCGGACCCGGTTCAAAGCCAGGTCCTGGATCTCGCCGACCCTGCGGGTGTCGCTCGTGAACACGAGGTTCCCTACGGGAACGCTGCCCGCGTCGAAACGCATGATGAAGGGCGGCACCGTCCCCGGTGGCATGAAGGCCCGGGCGCGATTCGCGTAGTTGATCGTCTCCGCCATGGCCTGAGCCATGTCGGTCCCGGGATGGAACTGCAGCTTGATGAGCGCCACACCTTGAACCGACTTCGACTCGACGTGCTCGATCCCCGTTACGTAGAGGAAGTGATACTCGTAGTAGTAGGTGAGAAACCCTTCCATCTGGGCGGGATCCATCCCGCCGTAGGGTTGCGCGACGTAGATGATCGGGACGCCCAGGTTGGGGAGAATGTCGCGGGGCATCTGGCGCAAGGCCATGAAGCCCGCCAAGAGGACCGCGACCATACCCACCACGATCGTGATGGGACGCCTCATCGCCGCGCGAGCGGGAGTCATGGGAATTCCTCTGAATGAGCGCCTGACGCGAGTCGTCTCAGGCGAGCGCCTCGGCGAGGTTGGCGAGATCACGGTCGGCACCTCCCGTCGTGACCATGGGCGGAAGCAGGGCGCTCATCGACACCAGAGGCGGCACGGACGACACTAGTGCCCCTCGACCGTGAAATCGTCGAATTCGATGACCGAATCCGCCTTCGTCCAGAGCCCGACCTTGCCGGCCTCTTTGAACGTCTCGTCCTTCGCGTCCAGAACCTTGTTGCCGTCGTACCGGACGACGAAGTGGTCGCCCGTTGCCTCGAGCTTGAGCGTGTGCCACGTGTTCTTGGCGACCTTCACGCTCTGGTTCAGGAAGGATCGCCGGCTGCCCTTGACGGTGTGGTAGATCGTGCAGTTGTCCTCCTCGGCGTTGCAGCGGGTGATGTAGTAGTTGTTGACGTCCTGGTACCGCCAGAGCAGACCGAATCCCTGATCGACCTGGCCGGACAAGGGTCGCGCCCGCACGCTGAGCGTAACGTCCTTGTAAGCGCCCTCCTTGAGGACCGCGACGGGGAAGCGGTAGTCCGTCGGGTCGGCGCTCTCCTGGAGGAGAACGTGGTTCTTGTCCGCTCCCTTCTCGATCCGCACGATCCACTTGCCTTCGGCGCCACCGCCAGTCCGGCCGAACTCGAACCCGCCGGGGGCGCTGCCGACAGGGTCGGACTCGAAGTCTCGTTTCAAGGAATCGGCCGCCGTGCCGAACGTCGAGAGGGACACGACAGCGGCCAGGAAGACGGTGGGATGCCTCATCGGACGCTCCTTCGCGCCACCTGAGGGGCGCGGTTCGAATTCTACCGCCCGGCGTCCGGGGAGATGTCTGAAGAATGCATGACGAATCCGTCAGGATCTCTTCAGGATCGGGGCCCCCGCACTCGGCATACCATCGGGGGGACCGTGCACATCCTGATCGTCGAGGACGAAACCAAGGTCGCCCAGGCGCTCAAGGAAGGCCTGGAGCGCGAGGGCTTCGAGGTCACCGTGGCGCGGACCGGCGAGGAGGGCTACTACCTTCTCGACGCCCGGAGCTTCGACCTCGTGGTGCTGGACCTGATGCTGCCGGGCCGCAGCGGGCTGGAGATCCTGGGGACGCTGCGGACCCGGGATCGCGGAATTCCCGTCTTGATCCTGACCGCGCGGGACACCGTCCAGGATCGGGTGGTCGGACTCGACGCGGGGGCGGACGACTACCTGGTCAAGCCGTTCGCGTTTCCGGAGCTGGCGGCGCGCATCCGAGCCCTCCTGCGGCGCGGGCGCGCCGAGGCGGTCTCTCGTCTGCGCGTCTCGGACCTGGAGCTGGACGTCTCCGCCCGGCGCGTGACCCGCGGTGGCCGAGGCCTCGAGCTGACCGCGCGAGAGTTCGAGCTGCTCGAGTATCTGCTGCGGAACCGCGGACGCGTGGTCTCGCGGGAGATGCTGGCCCGCGAGGTCTGGAAGGAGACGGACCGCGCGACGCCCCTCGACAACGTGATCGACGTCCACATCGCGCGCCTGCGCCGCAAGATCGACGATGGGTTCGAATCGAAGCTGATCCAGACGGTCCGGGGCGTGGGCTACATCGTCCAGGACGTGCCCGCTTGAGCATGCGCGTTCGGCCGCGCCACGTGCGGACACGGCTGACGCTCTGGTACGTTGCCGTGCTCTCAGCCGTGCTGGCGCTCTACCTCGCCTCGACCCTCGTCTTCCTCCGCGTGTCGCAACGCCGGGAGCTGGACCGGAGCCTCCATGCGGAGTTCGAGAGGGTCGAGGATCTCCTCGCGGAACTCCCCGACGGCACGATCAGGATGGGGGGCCACGACGAGGAAGGGGAGGGGGGAGGCTTCCTCGAGGTCTGGTCGACCGAGGGCGCGCTTCTCTACCGCAGCGAGGGGCTGGGCGCGGAGGGTTTTCGCGGGCCGCCGCGTGTCGACGATTCGCCGCTCGCCTCCGCCCTCCTCGCGGGCGGGACGCGTGTCCGGGTGCTCAGCCGCCCGCATCGCGTCGTGGACCGGACCGTGCTCGTCCGCGTGGGGCTCAGCGAGGAGCGCCAGCGTCGCGAATGGAGCAACTTGCTGCTCGGCCTCCTGTTCGGGTTGCCGGTGGCGATCGGCATCGCGGGCCTGGGAGGTCATTGGCTGGCCCGGCGGGCCCTGGGACCCCTCGACCGCATGGCGAAGCACGCGGAGAGGCTCACGGCGGAGAACCTCGGCGAGCGGCTTCCCGTCGAGAACCCCGACGACGAGCTCGGCCACCTGGCGCGCGTGTTCAACCTCTCCCTCGCCCGCATCGAGGAGTCGTTCGCTCAGCTCCGCCGCTTCACGGCCGACGCCTCCCACGAGTTGCGGACTCCGCTCACCGCCATCCGGACCGTGGGAGAGGTGGCGCTCCAGGACCCGCAGCACCCGGACCGGTACCGGGAGGCGATCGGGAGCATGCTCGAGGAGGTGGACCGGCTGTCCCGCCTCGTGGGCAGCCTGCTCGTCCTTTCGCGCGCCGACGCGAGCCCCGCCCTGCACCGGCAGGAGCTGCGCCTGATCGACCTGGTGAAGGACTCGGCCTCGCTGCTCGAGGTCCTGGCGGACGAGAAGGGCCAACGGATCGACGTCGATGGCGACCCCGCCCTTACCGCGGAGGTGGACGGCCTCATCCTGCGGCAGGCCTTGATCAACCTTCTCGACAACGCGATCAAGCATTCCCCGCCCGGGGCGGCCGTCCGAATCCAGGTCGTTGGTAGTGCCGGCGACGCGATCATCGAGGTCGCCGACCAGGGCCCCGGCATCCCCGAGGCCCATCGCTCCCGTGTTTTCGAGCGCTTCTATCGCATCGACGCGGCCCGGTCGCGGGACGAGGGGGGGGCCGGCCTCGGACTTGCCATCGCCCTCTGGGCCGTCCAGGCTCACGGCGGGCGGATCGAGCTTGAGAGCGAGGAAGGCAGGGGAAGCACGTTCCGGATCCTCCTTCCGCGGAGCGCTAAGCAGTCTTGACGCAGTTGGAGGGACCGATGACGGGACGCGTCCTTTGGCCGTGGGTGGTCGCGCTCGCCGCCCTGGCCGGGTGCCGAGGTGGGCCGTCGCAGGAACCTGCCGCGAGGCCCGCGAGCGATCGCACCGTGGTCGTCTACTCCTCGGCGGACAAGGAGTTCGCCCAGCTGGTCTTCAAGGCGTACGAGGAGAGGACCGGCGTCAAGGTTCTCCCTCTTTACGACACGGAAGAGACCAAGACCGCCGGCCTCACCGCGCGGCTGGTCGCGGAGAAGGAGCATGCCCAGGCGGACGTCTTCTGGTCATCGGATACGAGCCGGGCGGTGGCCCTCGCCGATCAGCAGATCGCCGCGCCCTATGCGTCTCCGCAGGCCGAGGCGATCCCGGCGCGGTACAAGAGCCCCGGCGCTTCGTGGACCGGCTTTGCCGCGCGGATCCGGGTCTTCCTGTACAACACCGATCAGGTCAAGGAGTCGGAGGCCCCGCGTTCGATCCTCGACCTCGCAAAGCCCCGATGGAAAGGTCGCTTCGCAATCGCCAACCCCCACTTCGGTACCACGTCCTTCCATCTCGCGGCGCTCTTCGTGAAGTGGGGTGACGCGAAGGCGACCGAGTTCCTCCAGAGCCTCAAGGGCAACGGTGCGGTGATCGCCGCCGGGAACGCCGACGTGAAGGACCGGGTGTCGGACGGGCGCGTCGCGGTCGGGATCCTCGACGAAGACGATGCCATCGTCGCCTTGCGCGAGAAGAAGCCGGTCGGGTTGATCATCCCGGACCAGGAGGGGCCCGGCGCAATGGGCACCCCGCTCATGCCGAATACCGGCTTGCTCGTTCGGGGAGCGCCCCATCCGGAGGAGGCGCGGCGATTCATCGACTTCCTCGTATCCGCGGAGGCGCAGAAGATCCTGGCCGCGAGCGACGCCGCTCAGTACCCCCTGCATCCCGGAGTCGCAGGGCCGGCGCTCCTTCCGCCGCTCGAGCGCATTCGAGTCATGGACGTCGACTACCCCGAGGTCTCCCGGAGGCTTCCCGCGATGGACGCAGCGGTGAAGGCCACGTTCGGCCTGTGACGCCTCGGCGCCGCTCCTTTCTCGCGGCCCTCGCCGCGGCCCCGATGGCGGGTCTCCTCGGGCTCGCCTCGGCGCCCCTGCTCTATCTCCTCTCCCGCTTCGAAGCCTTCGCCACGCCGTTCGACTCCACCTCCCTCGGCCACACGGTTGGTTTTGCGCTGGGCGGGGCCGCGATGGCGTCCCTGGTCGGCGGCACGACGGGAGCGCTCGTCGCGGTGCGCGATTTCGCGGGCCGAAGAGCGATGCTGGGGCTGTCCGTCGTCCTGATCGCCGCTCCCCCTGCGTTCTGGTGGATCGGCGCCGCCCGCTTTCCTGGCGCTCCCTGGCGCGGCCTGAGCGGCGCGGCAGGCGCCGCCATCGTCGCAGGCCTCGCCCTATCACCGATCCCGCTGCTTCTCGTGTACGCGGCCCTACGCGAGATGCCCGCCAATCTTTACGAGGCGGCCCGCGTCGCGCTGGCCGCGCCGCCGCGAGCGCTGTTCATACTCCTCCCCCTGCTGCGCGCTCCGCTCGCGTCCGGCTTCCTGCTGACGGCGATCCTGCTGCTCGGCGAGTCGGAGATCCCCTTCCTCTTCGGCTTCCGGACGGTCATGACGGACGTCGTCACGACGTTCTCTCAGACCTTCAGCATCGTGGCGGTCGTGCCGCTGGTCTTGCCCCTCCTCCTCGTCGTCCTGATTCTGGGTTTGCTGGCGGCCGGCCCGCTGGTGCGCACGCTCGTCGCCTCGGCGCGCGGGTCCCACGGCCTCCTCCGCCGTGCCGCACCCCTGTCGGCGGGGCTCGGCGCCGCGGCCCCCGCCGCGCTGACCCTCCTCTCCCTCGCGGGCTACGCCTGGGCTGGCGGCTTTCTGACTCGATGGCCGAGAGTGCCGGCGAGCCTCTCGACGGTCGCGGCGTCGATCCTGGAGTCCGTCAGCTGCGCCTGGCTGAGCCTCTCGCTCGCTCTGCTCGCGGCGTATCCCGCCCGCCGGTCTCCCGCACTGCGGCACCTCCTCTGGGCGGGCCTGCTGCTGTTCTGCGTCCCGGCCGCAGTCTTCGGAATCGGCTGGATCGGTCTGGGCCAAGCCCTCGGCGGGGTCACGGTGCCGCCGCTCGTCGCTCACTCCTCCAGGGTCCTGGGGTTGCCGGCGCTCGGCTTCGCCATCGCCTACTCGCGTCTTCCCCGGTCACTGGAGGACGCGGCGCTGTTGGTGCCGGTGTCCCCAGCCCGTCGGGCCTTCGTCTTTGTGCTGCCGGTCTTGCTGCCGTCGCTGGCGGCATCGACCGCCCTGATTGCGGCGCTGACCTATGCCGATCGCGACGTCGCGTCCCTGCTCCTGTCGCCGGGAGCGTCGCGCCTGATGCTCGACCTGTACCTCGTCTCCGCCAACGCGCCGTCCTCGACGGTTTGCGGCATGGCGTTCGTTGTGCTCGCCGGGGGGGCCCTGACGGTGGGACTCGCCGCGGCAGGGCCGGCGCTCCTCTGAAGGCGCCGTGGCTGACCTGATCGTGCGGGACCTGCGGGTGGTGCGGGACGGCCGCGTCGTGCTCGACGGCTGCAGCGCTGAGTTCCCCGCGGGCCGGCGGACGGTGCTCTGGGGTAGAAGTGGAGTCGGCAAGTCCACGCTTCTCGCGGCCGTGGCGGGCCTCCTCACACCCCTTTCCGGGACGATCACGCTGGGGTCGCGCGTCCTGTTCTCGGGCGAGGGCGGCGTCGACGTTCGACCGCACGAGCGGGGCGTCGGCTTCGTGTTCCAGGACCTCGCGCTGTGGCCACACCTGCGTGCGATCGACCAGGTACGACTGGTCGGCCGCCGCGCCGGCCTGGATCGTGCCGGGGCGCTCTCGCGGCTGGAGTCGGTCGGGCTCGCGGGCCTGTTGGCCCGCCGCCCCGGGCAGCTCTCGGGCGGTGAGCAACAGCGGTTGGCCATCGCACGCGCACTCGCCGGGAAACCGGCGATGCTGCTGCTGGACGAGCCGTTCTCCTCGGTCGATAAGGAGACACGACTCTCGTTACGCGACCTGCTGCGCGAGGTCTCGCCGCGTGTTTCCGGACCGACGATCTACGTGACGCACGACGCCGCTGACGCCTCCACTCTCGCCGAGGGCGTCTTCACGCTAGAGGACGGAAAGCTGTCCCCGGACGAACACCCCTGGGATGGAGGATCCTCGGAGTGAGCTTGCGGGTGGCCGCAGGTGTGGGGGCAGCCTGCCTGGTGCTGGCCGCCGGTGCTTCCGGCCAGACCAACACGCAAGCCGATCCTCCCATGGCGTTGGCCGGGGTTGCGCAAGAAATCCGGCTGGACGGCGTCCTCGACGAGCCGGCCTGGGTGCGGGCCAGGCCGATCGGCCCTCTCCTCCAGCGCGACCCCAAGCAGGGCGCGCCCGCGAGCGAAGAGACGGAGGTGCGCGTCCTCTTCGACGCCGACAACCTCTACTTTGGGATCACGTGCCACGACCGCACCCCCTCGGCCATCGTGTCCACGCAGCTCGCCCGGGACGCGGACCTCGAGGTGGACGACCGCGTCACCCTGGTGATCGACCCCTTCCTGGACCACCGCAACGGCTTCTTTTTCGTGGTGAACCCGGCGGGCGCCCGGGCGGACGGGCAGATCTCCAACAACGCGGAAGTGCTCAACTACGAGTGGGACGGGATCTGGGACGCGCGCACCCGGATCACGAAAGAGGGTTGGGTCGCGGAGATCGTGGTCCCGTTCAAGAGCCTCAGGTTCAAGCCGGGGCAGGGGGTCTGGGGCTTCAACGTCGAGAGGCAGATCAAGCGGCTGCAAGAGCATGACCGGTGGGCGAGCCCGAGGCCCGACGTATGGATCTCGAACCTCGCGGCCGCGGGACAGCTCTCGGAGCTCACCGGCCTGCGACAGGGGATCGGTCTCGACATCAGGCCATTCGTCTCCGGGGGGGAGGAGAACAGCAGGGGGAAGTTCAAGCCCGGCCTGGACGTCTTCAAGAGCATCACCTCCAGCCTCACCGCGTCCTTGACCGTCAACACCGATTTCGCCGAGACGGAGGTGGACGCACGCCAGATCAACCTGACCCGCTTCGAGCTTTTCTTCCCGGAGAAGCGGACGTTCTTCCTGGAAGGGGCCGGCGTGTACGACGTCGCCGGCTTGGGAGGCGAAAGCCCGGACCTGATCCCGTTCTTCAGCCGCTCGATCGGCCTCCTGAACGGTCAGGAGGTCCCGATCCTTTTCGGTCTCAAGGTCTCCGGACGGCAGGCGGGGCTGAACGTCGGTGTCCTCGACGTCCAGACGCGCGACACGACGCTCGAAGAGGGAACCCTTGCCGCCCAGAACCTGCTTGCGGTCCGGGTCAGCAAGAACCTGTTCGAGCAGTCCTGGATCGGCGCCATCGCGACCCGCGGGAACCCCACCGGCGCCGGAGACAACAGCCTCATCGGGGTGGACGCCCGGCTGGCGACGTCTCACCTCAAGGGTGGAAGGAACCTGAGCCTCTCGCTGTATGGCCTTCGCACGGACGATCGGGCGTCAGCCAAGGTCGATTACGCCTACGGCTTCAAGCTGGACTATCCCAACGACCTGTGGAACGTGGCGCTCAACTGGAAGCGGATCGGTGAGGGCTTCAATCCCGGCATGGGGTTCGTGCCGCGAACCGGAATCCGCAGCACCGACCTCTACGCCGCCTTCCAGCCGCGCCCGGGGCGCTGGGGCATCCGGCAGTTCTTCTTCGAGCTGGAGCCCACGTACCTGACCAACCTGCGGGGTCGGGTCGAGAACTGGCGTGTCTTCACCGCCCCCTTCAACGTGAGGACCGAGTCGGGCGAGCACCTCGAGTGGAACTACATCCCCACCTTCGAGCATCTCGACGCCCCCTTCGAGATCCGGCCGGGGGTGGTCGTTCCCTCGGGCTCGTATCCCTTCACGCGCTACCGGGCCGAGGTCAACACCGCTACGAAACGGCCCTGGGTGATCGACTTCGCATTACGGTATGGCGGCTTGTACGGCGGTACCCTGCGCCAGTTCCAGCCCGTCCTGACGATCAAGCCCAACATGCACCTCGCCCTCGTCTTCCAGATGGAGCGGGACGAGGCGTCTCTCCCCCAGGGCAATTTCGTCACTCAGCTCTTCTCGGGACGGCTGAACTACAACTTCTCTCCCAACGTGACCTGGTCGAACCTGGTCCAGTACGACAGCGACTCGAGGCTCCTGGGCTTCCAGAGCCGATTCCGCTGGATCGTGAAGCCGGGCAACGACCTCTTCCTCGTGGTCGGCCGAGGATGGTTCCGCCGTCAGGATGGGGAGTACGTGCCGAGCTTCGACAAGGGTTCGGCGAAGCTGCAGTACACGTTCCGGATGTGAGTTCCGATGGACGCGCCGCCCCTTCGGGGTTCCCTCCGCTTGGCTCCGGCTGGCAGGTACCGTCTCTGCGCCTGCTCGTCGCCTCGGCCCCGTCGTCGCCACGGACTTGAGGTGGGCCTTCGGCCGTCGTCACCGAGTCCCTTCTCCTCCCCCCGGGTGTCTCTGCGAGCGGGGGGGAGGTCGGAGGAAGGCGTTTCTTGGCGAACGGTGTCCCTGACCCCTGTGCTCACAAATCTGAGAAGGCAGGCGGCGTGTCCCCCCGCTCGGCTCACCGGCATACCCCTGCCCTTTCAGGCAGCCAGCGGAAGTAGAAGCCTTCAGGGAAGGTGGCCCGTGAACCGACTTCGCATTCAGCCGAACGTCGCAGTCGAGCTCGAGACCGTGAGCCTCCAGCTTCTCGCCCAGCTCGCTCCGCAGGCGTCCCGTAATACAGCTGTATTCACCCACGACCTGCCCGCCACCCCCGGCGTGCCCTCCCTTTTCCCTCAACAGTAGGAGCGTTTCCGATGTGTCTCGAACCCAACCCGGCCGAAACCACCCGGCCCCGAAAGGCACCCTGATCGCCTCCGAATTCGCTTCGAAAACGCGCTGAGCTCCGAGGCTTGGCGGCGCCTGGGGCCGGCCATACGCAGGGGCCGAAGGAGCGTCGAAGACTTCCCCTCCAGTGCACTCGCGGAGGCATCGTGATGCGTGCCCAGCCGCCCTCGCGTACCCGATCGAGCGAGGCCAGACAGCGCTCGAACGGCACCGGAGACGAGGCCGTGACCGCTTCCTCGAGCACGCGTCTCCTGCCTGTCTCCG
>WNFT01000616.1_pt1 | contig 35992 bp, 36 predicted proteins | sample 5400191 | NCBI WGS metagenome assembly WNFT01 (sample SAMN13153359, study PRJNA577476) | soil metagenome | isolation source: 80 cm saprolite under Madrone tree | place: USA:California | collected 2016-06-14 | reverse complement strand
ACCTCATCTCCATCGGCGATCTTCGCATCATGGTCGAGCTGCACGCGCGGTCGGTGCTGCCCTCGGGCGGACAGAAGTCCCGGCCGCGGCTGCAGCTCATCCAGGGCGAGGACGAGCCTCTCGTGGAGCGCCCGCATCCGCAGGCGCCGGCGCTACAGGTGGTCCGCGAGGACGAGGCGGCGGTGGAGCTCGAGGCCTGCACGGACCAGGGCCTGCACGACGAGATCGTGCCTCTGGAGGCCGAGGCGCCCCCGGCGGTGCTGGCGCCCGAGCCCGTCGCCGCCCCCGAGCCGGCGCCGCTCCCGGTCCCACCCGCCATCGAGCCGGCGACCCTGGCGCTGCGGACCGAGCCGGCAAAGCCGGCGCCCCGGCTGGCCTTGCCGCCGATCACCACGCCGCTCGGGGGCGAATGCGCCGAGGTGGAGCTCTTCTGGGGCAACACCCGCGTCAGCGTCTGGCAGCTCCAGCCCGGCGAACAGTTCCAGGCGGAAAGCGTTCCGGGATGCCAGGCGCTCCTGCAGGGCGCGGGGCGCGCCAGCGTGCTGAAGAGCGACGTGAACGGCTGGACCGTCGCCGCGCCGCGGCCGTTGCAGCTCCTTCTCGAAGAGGAGGGGCGGGTCCTGGGCGGGCCCGAGCTGCTGGTCCGCGGCCGCAGCCAGGCCGATGCGCACGGGCTGGTGGTGCCCCTGCCGCAGCGGTCGGTAGCGGTTCTCTCCAACGGCAACCTCGCCTTGCGGATTCGCAGGGTGCCCGGCGCGGCCCGCGTGGGAGGCGAGCAGACCGACTGGAAGGGCGTGCTGGTCGCCAGCATCGCGGCGATTCTCATGATCACCGGAATGAAGTTCTGGAGCGCGGTTGTCCCGCCACCGAAGATGGCGGCCGGCGAGCCGGAGCTGATCAAGCCACGCCCGCTGGTGGTGCGCGCAGCCCCGCCCAAGCGGGACGACACGCGAGTGCTCGACGCGCAGAGGGTGAATCAAGCACGTCGGGATCCGGGCAAGGCGGTCGCCCGCCACATGGGCCAGGAAGGTGAGGCCGGCAGCAAGACAGCCCCGCGCCGCGACGCGCGCGCCGAGCGCAGGATGGACGACCGGGCACTGGTGGCGCAGACCGGTCTGCTCAAGGCCCTGGGCGGCGGCAGCGGCAAGAGCGACGTCTTCGGAATCGCCTTGGAGAAGGGCACCCGTGGAGAAGGGCACCCGCGACGCGATGGGCCACCTGACCGGCCCCAAGGTCGGCGAAGCGCGCGGCGAAGCGGGCATGGGCCTCAAGTCGCTGGGCGGCAGGGGCGGCGGCGGCGACGGGTCGGGTCTGGGCCTGGCGCGGATCGGCACCAACGGGATCGGCGGCGGCCTCGCCAGCTACGGCGACGGAAAGGGCGGCCTGCGCGGGAAGGAGAACGGCGAGATCGGCCTGGGACCGGGCAAGCCCGAAGTGGTGGGGTCGATCGACCCCGAGCTGATCCGCAAGGTCGTGCACGACCACCGGGCCCAGATCCGGAACTGCTACGAGACGCAGCTCACCACCAGGCCGAACCTGGCGGGCAAGCTGGTCTCGGCCTGGACCATCGATCCGGCCGGGGCGGTGACCGAGGCGCATACGCAGGAGAGCACCCTGCACGATCGCACGGTCGAGAGCTGCGTCGCCTCGAAGATCAAGACCTGGCGGTTCCCCATTCCGAAGGGCGGCGGCGAGGTCTTCGTCACCTATCCCTTCATCTTCACGCCGGGCGGTTGAGGTTGATTCGATGCTGATGCTTGCAGTGTTGATAGCGACCGCGCCGCAGCCCTGGGTCGGGATGTCGGCCGGCCCTGCCTTCGTCCGCCAGAGCGGGCGTTCGGGGGTGGGCGCGGGTCCCATGGTGCGCGTGGAAGTCGGATATCCGCTGGAGGAGCGCGTGGCCGCCGAGCTATGGCTGACCACGACGATCGAGAGCGCGCCGCTCCGCAGTCCCGGGGATCGCGCGCTGATCGCGGCTGGCGGAGGCGCGCGGCTGCGGGTGACCCGCCTGGATTCCGACGGGAAGCTCGGGCTTTGGCTGCATGGGGGTGCCGGCTGGGGCGTACCTGCCGCCGGCGAGGGGACCCATGGACCACTCGGTTTCGGCGGCGCCTTGCTCACGTACGAGCCGCCCTACATGAAGCGGTTCGCCATCGGACTGGAAGCGGACGCGATCGCCTGGCGCAATGCGATCGGCATGGCCTTCTTGCCTACGCTTCGCTGTACGTTCTAGGCCCGCCACGCCGCAATGCGGCACGCGAATCGGGCCAAAGAAGGTTGCTTGTAGCGGCCATCGGGTTGCAGCATGTTGCCGCCGCATGCTCGCCCAGCCCCCCATCCCGCTGCCCGACCGCTGGACGCTCGGCGATCTGGAGCGCATGCGCCTGATCCTTCGCGGCGGGTCGGTGATCGACTGGCGTCGCCTCCATTTCAAGACCCGGGAGGAAGTCGATCAGTACCTCCGGCTCTGCCTGTTCGAGCCCGACGATCCGTTCGATCGCGACCGGCTCCAGCGCATCCTCGACGAGGCCGTCGACTACCTGCGCACCACCTTCCGGTACGTGGTGGCCGAAGAGGTCGCGCTGCCTGCGCGGGTGCAGGACCTGTTCCTGCTCGCGTCGGGAGTGGGCAACACGAAGCTCCGGCGGATCGCCTGTCTCGTCCTCAAGGTCATGCACGTGGTCCACCACATCGAGGCCGTCGGGCTCCTGCACCGTGCCCGGGTGAGCGAAGACGAGCTCTGCCAGCTGGTCACACAGCGCGTCGACAACTGCATGGAGCAGCTCCGGCGCGAGGGATTTCCGGTGGTGGCGGCGGCCGGCAGCGTGAAGACGCGGCATAGCCTGATCACCAAGCTCCTGGCGAAGAAGGAGACGCTGGCTGCGCAGATCTACGATCGCGTCCGCTACCGCGTGGTCACGGACGACCGCGATCACGTGCTCCCGGTCCTGATCCGTCTCTGCGATCTGCTGGTGCCGTTCAACTTCGTGGTGCCTGGTCAGACGCAGAACACGCTGATCTGCTTCCGCCAGCTGCTGCGGGACTGGCCCTCGTTGCGCAACATGGCCCCGCAGCTCCAGGTCGGACTGCTGGACGACGAGCAGGAGCCGGAGCAGAACGAATTCTCCGGGGACACCTACAAGGTGCTCAATTTCGTCGCCGAGCTTCCCGTGCGGCTGCCGGAGCGCGCGGTGGACGTAGGCGACGGTCGAATCGCCTTCTGCATGGTCGAGCTGCAGCTCGTCGACCGCGAAACGGCCCTGGCCAACGAGAGCGGCGAGAATGCGCACCTGCGCTACAAGCGGCGCCAGCTGCGCAGGGTGCTGCGGCGCCTCTCGCGCGGGCTGGTGGTCCCGCGCGCGAGAAAGCCGGCGCAGAAGTGAGCGCCCGGCGCGACCTCGCCTCGCCTTGACGGCGCGGGAAAGTCGCGCTACTCGCTCGGTCCCCTCGACTGGCACCGTCGCCAAGTTGGTAAGGCAAGGGACTGCAAATCCCTCATTCGCCGGTTCGAATCCGGCCGGTGCCTCCATCCGTCGGTCCACCCGCGAGGCCGCGCTGCCGGAGGAAGCGGTCGGCGCCGTCCACCGGCTGTCCATGAAGGCTGGACGGCTCCGGGCGTTGTTTTCTGGCGAGGGTGGCCCAACCTTGGTCCATGGCCCTCTATCGCGACCGTCGCGACGCGGGCGAAAAGCTCGCCGATGCGCTCGAAGACCTACGGGGAACTCCTGACCTCCTCGTCCTCGCGCTGCCGCGGGGAGGCGTGCCCGTAGCGGAGCCGGTGGCGCGGCGACTCGGCGCCCCACTCGACGTGTTCGTGGTGCGCAAGATCGGCTTCCCGGGCAACGAGGAGTTTGCGATGGGTGCCGTGGCCTCGGGCGGGATCGTCCTGGTCCAGCCCGAGCTCCTCGAGCGGATTCCCGAAGAGGCGTTTCGTTGGGCGCTCCAGCGGGCGGTCCAGGAGCTGAACGAGCGCGAGCGCTCGTATCGGGGCGGACGGCCGCCGCCCAACGTCGACGGTCGGACGGTGGTGCTGGTCGACGACGGCCTCGCCACCGGCGCGACCATGCGTGCGGCCGTCGAGGCGCTCCGCCGCCAGCGCCCGCGTCAGATCATCGTGGCCGTGCCCATCGCCTCGCCCGAGACTTGCGAAGCTCTCGCTCGCGAGGTCGACCGGATCGTCTGCGCTGCGACGCCCGAGCCCTTCCACGCCGTGGGGCTCTGGTACGAGGACTTCTCGGCCACCACGGACGAAGAGGTGAACCGCATTCTTGGACGCGGGGAGGAGGAGGGGGCGGAGGCGTCGCCATGAGCAGCTCCCCGGACGTGGCGCTCATCCAGGGCCTGCGCGAAAGCGCCCGGCCGCTCTCGGATGGTGACCCGCACGATGCGCTCATCGAGACAATCGGCGACGCCCGGCTGGTCCTGCTGGGCGAGGCCTCGCACGGCACGCACGATTTCTACGCCGAGCGGGCGCGGCTCACCCAGCGCCTGATCGTCGAAAAAGGCTTTCACGCTGTCGCGGTCGAGGCGGACTGGCCCGACGCGTACCGGGTCAACCGCTTCGTCCGGAGACTGAGCGAGGACCGGGACGCCGACACCGCCCTTTCCGGTTTCAAGCGGTTCCCGCTCTGGATGTGGCGCAACACGGACGTGCTCGACTTCGTGCGCTGGCTGCGGTCGCACGATGACTCCCTCCCGCCCGGCGCGCCGAAGGTCGGCTTCTACGGCCTCGATCTGTACAGCCTGCACGCGTCGATCGACGAAGTCCTGCGGTATCTGGGGAAGGTCGATCCGGAGGCCGCCCGCCTCGCCCGAGAGCGCTACCGCTGCTTCGACGACTTCGGAGGCACCGTCGAGGAGTACGCGCGGAGCGCGGCGCTGGGAGCCGTCAGATCGTGCGAGGACGCGGTGGTGAAGCAGCTCGTCGAGCTGCTGCAGCAGCGTTCGGCGCGCGACGCGGCGGGCAACGGAGATGCGGGGGAGGAGTGGTTCCAGGCGGTCCAGAACGCGCGCGTGGTGAAGGATGCCGAGGAATACTACCGGACGATGTACCGGGGGAACGTCGAGTCCTGGAACCGGCGCGACCGGCACATGGCCGGGACCCTCGAGGAGCTGCTGCGCCACCTCGATCGACGCGTCGGACGCAGCAAGGTCGTGGTTTGGGAGCACAACTCGCACCTCGGCGACGCGCGTGCCACCGACATGGGCCAGCGAGGCGAGCTGAACGTGGGACAGCTCATGCGGGAAGGGCACGGGAGCGACGCCTTCCTGGTCGGATTCACGACCTACACCGGCGAGGTCACCGCGGCCTCCGAGTGGGGCGGGCCGGCGGAGCGGAAACGCGTGCGGCGCGCGCTTCCCGGAAGCTACGAGTCGCTCTTCCACCGGCTGGGAATCCCTCGCTTCGAGCTCGACCTGCGACACCTCGGGGAGGCGGCGGGCGGGCTGCGGGAGCCGCGCCTCGAGCGCGCCATCGGCGTGTTGTATCTGCCCGCCAGCGAAAGAGGGAGCCACTACTTCGGGGCGCTGCTCCCCTGGCAGTTCGACACGGTGATGCACCTGGACGTGACCAGCGCCGTCGAGCCGCTCGAGCGCATGTCGCTGTGGGACGCCGGCGAGCCGGCCGAGACGTACCCGTACGGATTGTGAGCATGGACGGAGGTGGGCGATGCCCCAGGATCGATCCGATCTCGACACACGACCCGTGACGATCCCGGCCAGGGACGTGCGGCTCGCGGGAGACCTCACGGTGCCCGAGGGCGCGCGGGGGATCGTCCTGTTTGCGCACGGGAGCGGTTCCTCGCGGCACAGCCCGCGCAACCAGCTCGTCGCCCGGCAGCTGGCGGAGTCCGGGCTCGCGACGCTTCTGTTCGACCTGCTGACTCCGGCGGAGGAGGAGCGGGATCGCCGGACCGGAGAGCTGCGCTTCGACGTGCTCCTGCTCGCGCATCGGCTCAGCCTGGCCACCCAATACGTGCGCGGGCTGCCGGAGACGCGAGCCCTCCGGGTCGGGTACTTCGGCGCCAGCACCGGGGCCGCCGCGGCGTTGATCGCGGCGGCCGCGCTGCCTCAGGTGGTTGGGGCGATCGTTTCCCGAGGCGGACGGCCTGACCTCGCCTTCGATGCGCTCGAGCATGTCGCCGCACCGACGCTGCTGATCGTCGGGAGCGAGGATCGCGAAGTCATCGAGCTGAACCGGCAGGCCTACGCCCTCCCCGGCGCGACGCACTTGTTCGAGGAGCCCGGGACGCTGGAGGCCGTCGCCCGCCTCGCCGCTGCCTGGTTCCGGCATTTCCTGGTGGAGAGGCCGCGGAGCGACTCCGAGGCGACGCAAGGGCAGATCCGATGAGCGCCAGCGGGCTGCGGTAGCACGTCTTGCCCAAGGACATCCGACACCTCTGGCCCTGAGGCTCAACTGCGCAGGCCGTTCGGGACCAACAGCCGCTCGAGCACGTCGAACAGGCCCTGGACCGCCAGCGCCAGGACGCCCGCCGGAATCGCGCCCTCCAGGATCAGCCCGGTGTCCGCCAGCCGGATGCCGGTCAGGATCGACTGCCCGTAGCCTCCGGCGCCGATCAGCGCCCCGAGCGTCGCCGTACCGACGTCGATCACCGCGGCGGTCTTGATGCCCGACAGGACGGAAGGCGCCGCCAGGGGAAGCTCGATGCGCCTCAGCGCGGCCCCCGGAGGCAGCCCCAGCGCCTGGGCAGACTCGAGAAGCTCCGGCGCGATTCCGGTGAGCCCGGAATGCGTGCCGCGCAGGATCGGCAGGAGACTGTAGAGGAACAGCGCCACGATCGCCGGCCCGGCGCCGATCCCCAGCAAGGGGATCATGAAGACCAGCAGCGCCAGCGAGGGGATGGTCTGGATCACCCCCGCCAGGGTCAGGATGGTCTGGCCCAGCCGCGGCCGCCGCCAGGCGAGGATTCCGAGCGGCACCGCAAGGGCGATGGCGGCGGCAAGCGAAACCGCCACCAGGAAGAGGTGCTCCAGCGTGCGCCGCCAGATCCGCTGCGGGGCGCCCAGCGACTTCGCCTCCGACGCGACGCCGAACCTGGTGCGCAGGAAGTCGGAAGCGATCTGCGCTTCGGGAACGTGGTCGAGCAGGGCGCGCGCGTTCATGGCGATCATCTCCTGCGCCGGAATCGTGCCCTCGAGGCTGGCGAGGGCACGGACAGCCGGTTCAGGCAGGACTGCCCGGTACAGCAGCATCGCGTCATAGCGGGGGAACGCGCGGCGATCGTCGTCGAGAACGACCAGGTCGGCGGCCTGGATCTCCGGGTCGGTGGAGTACAGGTCGGTGGCGGCGATGTTGCCCGAGCGCAGCGCGCGGTAGGCCAGCTGGTGGTCCATGCCGCGCACGCGCGCGTCGGAGAATCCGTAGATCTGCCGCAGGCGCGGCCAGCCGTCGCGCCTGCGCAGGAACTCGTTGGTGAGGCCGATCTCCAGCTCCGGGTGCCTCGCGAGCTGTGAGAGCGAGCGGACGCCCAGGCGGGCGGCGTCGGGACGGCGCATCCCGATGGCGTAGGTGTCCTCGAACCCGAGCGGACCCGCCATCCGCATCCCGTTCCGCTCCAATGCCGCGGCGAGGTCGGCCTCTCCTCTCAGCAGCTCCTCCGAGATGGTGCCGGTGTACTCGGGATAGACGTCGATCTGGCGAACGCGCAGCGCTTCCCAGAGCACGCGGGTCCCGCCCAGCTCGCGGCGATGCTCCGCGTCCACGCCCGCCGCGCGGAGCGTCTGGACGGCGATTTCCGCCAGGATGACGGACTCGGTGAACTGCTTGGAGCCGACCTGGACGGCGATCGCCAGCAGGACCGCGATCATGGCGACCGCCTCTGGGCCCGGACGAAATGAGCGACGAAGTCGTCGGCGGGCGCGCGCGCCAGCTCCTCGACGGTGCCTTCCTGCACGATGCGGCCGTCGCGCATCAGGACGGTCCGGCCGGCGAGGAATGCCGCTTCCGCCAGATCGTGCGTGACCAGCACGACGGTCTTCGCCAGCCGCGCGAAGGCGTCCCGCAGATCCTGCTGCAGATCGAAGCGGGTCATCGGGTCGAGCGCCCCCAGCGGCTCGTCCAGCAGCAGCACCTCCGGATCGAGCATCAGGGCCCGCATCAGGCTCACGCGTTGGGCCTGCCCTCCGGAGAGCTGGCGGGGCAGGCGGCGCAGGGCGTCCAAAGGCAGGCGCGCGATCGCGGCCAGCTCCTCCATGCGCGCCGAGATGCGCCCCTCCTCCCAGCGCAGCCAGCGCGCGACCACCGCCACGTTCTCGCGCGCGGCAAGATGAGGAAAGAGCCCGCCGCCTTGCACCACGTAGCCGATCTGCCGGCGGATCCCAGGCAGCCCGTCGCGCGGCAGGGGCCGTCCGCGGAAGCTGACCTGGCCCGAGTCCGGCCACACCAGCCCGTTCAGCATCCGCAGCAGGGTGGACTTTCCGGCCCCGCTCGGTCCGATCAGCGCCGTGGTGCTGCCCTCGCTCACGATCAGATCGATGGGGCCCAGCGCGGCCGCGCCGTCATACCGCTTCATCACCGACGCTGCTTCGAAGACCGCCGTCACGCGGCCGCAACGTAGCCTGCGCGGAAGGCGCGTGCGAGCCCCGTTTGGCCGCGCGCATCCCAGGGCGCAGCCTCGACGGCCTTTTGGAGTAGCGTGGCGGCATGTTCCGCTCCTGGTACGCGACTTGCCCCCGCGGCGCGGAAGAGGCGCTCGAAGCAGAGCTACAGGACCTCGGCGCCAAGGGCGTCCGCCCGGGCCACGGAGGCGTCCGGTTCACCGGCGAACGCGAGATCGCCTTGCGCGGCTGCCTGGATCTAAGAACCGCGCTGCGCATGCTCGAGCCGGTCGCCGAGTTCAAGGCGACGACCGCCGATGAGCTGTACGCGGGAGCGGCAAACATCCCCTGGCAGGAGCTCCTCGCGCGCGGCCAGACGCTGGCGGTCGCGGCAAGCGGGCGCGCCGAGGGCCTGACGCACACGCACTTCGTGGAACAGAAGCTGAAGGATGCCGTCGTGGACGTGCTGCGCGAGCGCGCGGGGTTCCGCCCCGACGTGGATCCGCGGTCGCCGGACGTGCTCATCGTCGCGCACCTCGCCGACGGCAAGTGCAGCGTGTCTCTCGATCTCGCGGGCGATCTCCTCTCCAACCGCGGCTACCGGGTGCGGACGGTGGAGGCGCCTCTCCGCGAGGCGCTGGCGGCCGCCGTGGTGCTGTACTCCGGCTGGCAAGGCACGACGCCTTTGCGCGATCCACTCTGCGGCTCGGGGACCCTGGCGATCGAGGCGGCGCTGTTCGCATCGAAGCGGGCGCCAAATCTCAGGACCGCATTCGCCACCGAACGCTGGCCGCGGACCGCCGCAGAGGACGGGCGGATCCTCGCCCGCCTGCGTTCCGAGCTGGCCGCGCGCGAGGTGACGCCTCCGCCGATCTTCGCCTCCGATCGCGACGCCGACGCCGTGGAGGCCACGCGCGCCAATGCCCGCGCCGCGGACGTCCGGGTGGAGGTTTCGCAAGCCGACGCGCGCGCGCTCCTCCCGCTCGCACCGCCCGGCCAGCTGCTCCTGAACGTCCCCTACGGCGAGCGTCTGGAGGCGGGAGGGCGCAAGCCGCTGAAGACGTTCTATCACCAGCTCGGAGAGTCCTTCCGCAACCTGACGGGACATCGGGCCGCGGTGCTCAGCGGCAACGAGGACTTCGAGAGCGCCTTCGGGATCCGCCCGCGCGGCCCCCGGCGGGCGCTCTGGAACGGCCCTCTGCGATGCACGCTCTACGGGTACGAGCTCTGAATGACCTTGCTCAAGCGCAGGCGCCAAGTTGGCTGCGGCGCCGCGCCTCTAGTCCCTGTCGAAGTCGGTTCCGTCGAGATCGTCGGGCAGCTCGCCCTTGCTGTGCGAGCGACCCGCTTGCTCGGCCTGATCGAACTCGCTCTTGCGCTCCTCGACTTCGCGCTCCGCCTGCAGACCAGCCTGCTCGGTGTCGGTGCGCTTGGCGTAATCGGTCGCCGCCTCGCGGTACTTCTTGTCGGCCGTCTTGCTGCCTTCGCCCTCGTTCTGGTTTCGCTTGTCGTCCATGCCACCAAGGTGGCGACGGAACGCCGGATCGCCAACGCGCTCTCGCTCAATCGCTCGCGCGGACAGCGCCGCGTAGGCGTTTTCTACATTGAACCAACCCTGCGACCCCGTCCTGGCTCGACCGGCGTGCCGCCCTCCTGATCCGAGAGGGCCCGCCTGGCCGGGAAGGGGCGGCGCTTCCGCAGCAAGGTAGCGCCGTGACGAAACGTTCCGGAGACCGGGAGGCCGCGAAAGTACTTCGTCTACGCCGGTCTCCCGGACGCGCCGGATGCGGCAACTGCATGCCCCCACCAGCCGATGGCGGCAGCCAGGATGCGGGAAGCGCTCCCCCCGACGGCGGCGTGAGGACCGTGGACCCGCTACCGAGCGGCTGCTCGCAGGGCGGGGCGGAAGTCCCTGCCTGTGGCCCGTTCCGTGCTTGGGCGCCAGATGCCCTGGCTGCCGGACCGCTTGCCTGAGCGACCTGGTTGCAGCAGGGAGCGCCCGTGCGCACGTTTCCCGGGAGAGGGACATCCATGGCTCAAACGGCGGTCAGGGCGTACTGGGAGCGGGAACCTTGCGGAACGAGTCCCTGGATCACCGGGGAAAAAGAGCGGCAGAGCGCCGAATGGTTCAAGTCCGTCGAGCGGCACCGCTACGAGCAGGAACCGCACATCCTCGAGGTCGCCCGGTTCGAGCGCGGCAAGGGTGCCCGCCTGCTCGAGATCGGCGTGGGTGCCGGCGTCGACCACGTCCAATGGGCGAAGGCTGGAGCAGTGTGCCACGGCGTGGATCTCACCGACGCCGCCATCGAGGCGACGCGGAGCCATCTGGCGCTCCACGGCCTCCATTCCGAGCTCAAGCGCGTCGATGCGGAGTCCTTGCCGTTCGCCGACGCCTCCTTCGACCTCGTCTACTCCTGGGGCGTCATCCACCACTCCGAGCGTCCAGAGATGATCGTGGACGAGATCCACCGCGTCCTGCGGCCGGGCGGCAAGTTCATCGGCATGCTCTACCAGCGGCACTCGCTGGTCACCTACAAGCTCTGGGTGCGGAACGCCTTGCTGAAGGGGCGGCCCGAGCGTTCGCTGGCGGACGTTCTTGCCAATCACATGGAAAGCGAAGGGACCAAGGCGTACCAGCCCGATGAGCTTCGCGCGATGTTCGGGCGGTTCGGCACCACGTCCGTACGCGCCATCGCCACCGTGTACGACCGCAAGTGGCTGGGTCCGCTGGGGCGCTTCGTGCCCGACTTCCTCGGCTGGAACCTGGCGGTCGAGGCCGTGAAGTAGCCCATGAGGCCCATCCGGGTCCTCCATCTGTTGTCCCGGTTCAACTATGGAGGAACCGAGCGGCAGCTGATCGAGCGCCTCCGGCGACATCCGCCGGGGTTCGAGGCGCTGGTCGGCTGCTTCGAGGCGTGGGGGCCTTTCCTCGAACCCATCCGCGCCTTGGGCCACGAACCGTACGTCCTGCCCTTGCGGGGGCTGGCGCGGCCCGAGGCCGCGGTACAGGTCGTGCGGATGGCGGCGCTGATCTGGAAGCTGGGTGTTCGTCTCGTGCACGCGAACGACTTCGCGACCAGCGTGATCGGTGTGGCCGCGGCGCGCATCGCGGGCGTGCGCGTCATCGTCAACCGCGTCGATCTCGGTCATCTGCGGCCCCGATTCGGCAAGTGGCACCGTCAGCTGGAGATGCTGGCGGCGCGCCAGGCAGATGTCGTGTCCGCCAACGCCCAGGCCGTGCGCCGCGTTTGCATCGAGGAGGAGGGCTGCCGCCCTGACCGCGTCGTCGTGGTCCGCAATGGGCTCGACGTCCGGCACTTCGACGAGCTCGCCGCGCAGCTGCCGGCGCCGCTGCCCACCGCGGAAAGCGACTTCGTCGTGGCGGTGATCGGCAACCTCTGGCCGGTGAAGGCCCACCGCGTCCTGCTCGAGGCCGCGGCCTTGCTGCGCGACACGCGCATCCGCTTCGTCTGCGCGGGCGAAGGTTCGGAGCGTCCGTTCCTCGAGCAGCGCATCCGCGAGCTGGGCCTCGAGCGCAGCGTCTTCCTGCTCGGACACCGGATGGATGTGCCGGCGTTGCTCGCGCGCTCGCACGCTCTCTGCCTCTGCTCGACCGCGGAAGGCCTTTCCAACGCGGTCACCGAGGGAATGGCCGCGCGCCTCCCGGTCGTCGCGACCAGCGTGGGCGGCACGCCGGAGCTGGTGGAGGAGGGCGTGCGCGGCTTCCTGGTGCAGCCGGGAGATCATCGGGCCCTGGCCGCAAGGCTCCGGCAGTTGGAAGCGAGCCCGGAGCTCGCGCGCCGGATGGGCCTGCGCGGCCGGGCGTTCGTCGAGGCCGAGCTATCGCTGGACCGGATGACCGACGCTCACGAGGCGCTCTACCGGCGCGCGCTCGGACTCGGCGCGAGAGGTCCTCGCGCCGCGATGGACGCGAGCGCCGCCGCCTGATTCCCGGACTGACGGGAACGCATCTGATGACCGGTGCTCGCGAGCAACCGCGCTCAGGCGTAGGCGCTACGCCACCTTCGGTGGCCTCGCCTAGGCCGTGCGCCAGGGCTGGGCGGCGCGGAGGGCCGCGACGATGGCGCGGGTCGCCGGACTCTTGTTCAGCGTGTAGAAGTGGATTCCGGGGGCGCCGCTGCGGAGCAGCTCGGCGGCCTGCAGCGAGGCATACGCGACTCCGAGCTGAAGGGTGGCATCCGGGTCGTCGCCCCGCACGCGGAGGGCAGCCGAGAGCATCGGTGGCATCGTCGCGCCGCAGAGGGTGGTGAATCGACGGATCTGTTCGACGTTGGTCACCGGCATCAGCCCCGGGAGGATGGGTACCCCGATTCCGGCGGCCCGCGCCCTTCCCAGGAAGTCGAGGTAGGTCCGAGTGTCGAAGAAGAGCTGGGTCACCAGGAAATCGACCCCGGCGTCGACCTTGACCTTGAGGTGGGCGAGGTCTTGCAGCACGTCGCGGCACTCCGGGTGCCCCTCCGGATAGCAAGCCGCGCCGATGCAAACGCGCTGGTTGCGTTTCGCCGCCACTTCGCGAGCGAGCTCGACGAGGTCGGAGGCATGGCGCAGCCCTCCTTCGGTGGCGACGAACTCGCGCTGCCCCCGGGGAGGGTCGCCGCGGAGCGCCAGGATGTTCTCGATCCCCGCGTCCATCAGCTCGTTGAGGGCGTCGACCAGCTGGGTCCGGGTGGCGCCGACGCAGGTGACGTGCGCCATGGCTTCGATCTCGAACTCGCGCTTGCAGCACATCACCATTTCCAGCGTGCGACCGCGCGTGGAGCCGCCCGCTCCCCAGGTGACGCTGACGAATCCCGGCCCCAGCGGCCGCAGCCGCCGGACGGCCTCGACGAACGCCGCGCGGCCTTCGTCGGTCCTGGGCGGAAAGAACTCGAACGAGAAGACCGGCTCTCCGCGCTCCGCGGCGAACTGAAGCAGGTCGGAGATGCGCACCTAGGTGCCTTCCTGCCAGGAAGCCAGATAGCGCTCCTGCGCCGGCGTGAGGCGGTCGATGCGGACTCCCATCGCGTGCAGCTTGAGTCGGGCGATCTCGCGATCGATCTCCGGCGGGACTGGATACACCGCCGGAGAGAGCGCTCGCGCGTGCTTGACCAGGTGCTCCGCCGACAGCGCCTGGTTGGCGAAGCTCATGTCCATCACGCTGGAGGGGTGTCCCTCCGCGGCGGCGAGGTTGATCAGCCGGCCTTCGCCGAGCAAAGCGATGCGGTGGCCGTTGGCGAGCTCGTACTCGTCGAGGAAAGCGCGGACGGGCCGCCTGCGGCCGTTCTCCTCCAGCCACTGGACGTCGATCTCGACATTGAAATGGCCGCTGTTCGCAACGATGGCGCCGTCCTTCATGCGCGAGAAGTGCTCGCCAGTGAGCACGCCGGAATTGCCCGTCACCGTACAGAAGAAGTCGCCGATCGCGGCGGCGTCGAGCGACGGCATGACGCGGTACCCGTCCATGGTGGCTTCCAGCGCCTTGAGTGGGTCCACCTCGGTGACGACCACGTCGGCGCCCATGCCCTTCGCGCGCGCGGCCAGCCCGCGGCCGCACCAGCCGTATCCGAGGACCACGAAGACCTGCCCGGCGACGAGACGATTGGTCGCGCGGATGATCCCGTCGAGCGTCGACTGGCCCGTTCCATACCGGTTGTCGAACATGTGCTTGGTGAGCGCGTCGTTCACGCTGATCACCGGAAACGGCAATTCGCCGCTTGCCTCCAGCGCGCGCAGCCGGACCACGCCGGTGGTGGTCTCCTCGGTCCCCCCGACGATCTCGCGGAGCAGATCGCGCCGCTGCGACACGATGGCCGAGACCAGGTCGCACCCGTCGTCCATCGTCAGCATGGGGCGGTGATCGAGCGCCGCGCCGAGGTGGCGGAAGTAGGTGTCCCGATCCTCCCCCTTGATCGCGTAGACGCCGATGCCCTCGTCCACCAACGCCGCCGCGACGTCGTCCTGGGTGGAGAGCGGGTTGGAGGCGCAGAGCACGGCGTCGGCGCCCCCGGCCTTCAGCGTCTGCACCAGCGCCGCGGTTTCGCAGGTGACGTGCATGCAAGCGGAGATGCGGAGGCCGGCCAGTGGCCGCTCCCGGGCGAATCGCTCCCGGATGATCCTCAGGACAGGCATCGACCGGGCAGCCCAATCGATGCGGCCCCGACCCGCCTTCGCGAGGCCCGGGTCCTTGATGTCGAAGGGAAGCGAGTCGGCGCGGACGGCCGTGTTGGTTCGCATGTCTGTCCTCTTCAAGCCGCGAGAGCGCGGAGTCCGGTGGCTTCGCGCAGGGCCTCGGCGCGATCGGTGCTTTCCCAGCTGAACTCCGGCTCCGAACGTCCGAAGTGACCGTAGGCCGCGGTCTTCTCGTAGATCGGGCGCAGCAATTGGAGGCCCTCGATGATGGCGGCGGGCCGGAGGCTGAAGACCTCGCGCACGGCCTCCTCGATGCGCTTCTCGGGCGCCAGCGCGGTGCCGAACGTCTCGACCATGATGCTGACCGGCTCGGCGACGCCGATCGCATACGCGATCTGGACTTCGCAGCGGCGCGCCAGCCGGGCGGCGACCACGTTCTTCGCGACCCACCTCGCGGCATAGGCCGCCGAGCGATCCACCTTGGAAGGATCCTTGCCCGAGAATGCGCCGCCGCCGTGGCGGCCCATTCCGCCGTAAGTGTCCACGATGATCTTCCGGCCGGTCACGCCGGAGTCGCCCAGAGGTCCGCCGATGACGAATCGGCCGGTGGCGTTGATCCAGCACTTCATGTCCGGTGAGCGGAGATCGGCGGGGACCACCTTGTCGATCACCTCCGCGTGGATGGCGTCGCGGAGCGTTCCCGTGGCGACGGCCTCGTCGTGCTGCGCCGCGACCACGACCGCCTGGACCGAGGCGGGCTGGCCATTCCGGTACTCAACAGTGACCTGGCTTTTCCCATCCGGACGAAGCCACTTCAATTCGCCGCGGCGGACTTCCGCCAGGCGCCGGGTGATCCGATGGGCGAGCGCGATCGGGAGCGGCATCAGCTCGGGCGTCTCGTCGCACGCGTAGCCGAACATCATGCCCTGATCGCCTGCGCCCTGCTCCCCGGGCTCGACGCGGTCGACCCCCATGGCGATCTCGGGCGACTGCCGTTCCACGGCCGTGATGACGGCGCAAGATCTGGCGTCGAAACCCATCGCGCCTTCGGTGAAACCGATGCGCTCCACGGTGCGGCGCACGATCGTTGAGTAGTCGATGGCTGCCCGGGTGGTGATCTCGCCCAGGAGGACGACCAGTCCCGTCTTCACCGCGGTCTCCAGCGCGACGCGGCTGCGCGGGTCCTGCCGCAAACACTCGTCGAGCACGGCGTCGGAAATCTGGTCGCAGACCTTGTCCGGATGTCCTTCGGTGACCGACTCTGACGTGAAGAGGAATTCCCGCTTTTCCATTGGCGCCCCCCAGGTGATCGGCACGAGCAAGCCGCGTGCCGATCGGTAGGCCGGACGGGTGGCTAAGCCCGCTTCCGGCCGGACAGGATGCCGATTCCGCCCAGCTCCTCGAGGACGGGCACCCTGAGGATGATCCAGTCGAAACAGCTGATGAGGTCCGCGAGCATCCGTCGCCAGAGAGGAGCGCGCTCGTAGCGGAATCCGGGAATCACGAATCGTATCAGGCGGCCGAGGAAACAGAAGTGCCGTTTCTCCAAGCCTGGAATCAGCGCCTCCAGCACTGCGAGATCGGGCTTCTCCAGCGGCCGCTCTCCCGGCGTCACCTCGGTGTGGACCGGGACCAGGAAGCGGATCTTCCGCAGCGTCTTGTTCAGGTTCACCGGCTCGCTGCAGACGATCAGCGCGCCGGGCTTCGCTGCCTTCAGTAGACCCTGCAGGGTCCCTTCGAGGTTGTCGAGGACGTGATGCAGCACCTGGTCGATCCAGATCACGTCGAAGGACCTCTCGGGCAGGTCGGCCGCGTCCAGCGGAGCGCAGACGAACCGCGTTCGGTCAGAGACGCCGTTGACCTGGGCCCGCTGCCTGGCCAACTCGATCGCGGCCGGCGACACGTCGAGGCCGGTCACGCGAGCACCGAGCTTTGCGAGGATCATCCCGTCCTCGCCTTCGCCGCAGCCGACGTCGAGGATGGTCTTGTCGCGGAGGTCGCCCAGGAGCCGGAAGCAATACTCTTTCGGGTGCAGGTTCCCCGGCGTTCGATACCGCTCCAGCACCGCCGGATCGAGCGGCTCGAGATGCTTCGCACTCTCCTCGGCCCAGCGGTTGAAAAACTCCGCCTCTTGCGCCAGTTGCGCGGCATTACCCATGTTCGATCCCCCCGGCGCCCCTCGCCCAGCAAACGGCGTGCCCGCGGGAGCGATGCAGGAAGACGAAAAAGAGTCGCCGAGTGGGAAATGTCTTGCACGCTAGCCTGGGCGAGGGGCGAGGCCATACGTTCGCGTGCGACGGTCGGGCCGCCGCGGAGGGGGAACATGGGGGCGGAGCGAGTCGCGGGGTTGGGCAAGGCATTGCTCGAGCGCGTCCTGGTGCTGGACGGCGCGATGGGAACTGCCATCCAGGAGCACCACCTCTCCGCTTCCGATTTTGGCGGTGGAGTCTACGAAGGTTGCAACGAGCAACTCGTGCGGACGCGTCCCGATCTCATCCGCGGGATCTATGCGAGCTACCTCCAGGCGGGCGCCGACATCCTCAAGACGAATACGTTCGGGGCCACTCCGCTCGTCCTCGCCGAATACGACCTGGCGGAGGACGCTCGGGAGCTGAATCGGATCGGCGCGGCCCTGGCCCGGGAGATGGCCGATGCGTTCTCGACGGCGGAGGCGCCCAGGTTCGTCGCCGGCTCGATGGGACCGACGACGAAGGCCATCTCGGTCACCGGCGGCGCGACGCTCGAAGAGCTCACCGCGCATTACGAAGTGCAGGCGCGTGGCCTGCTCGAAGGAGGAGCGGACTATTTCCTGGTCGAGACCTGCCAGGACATGCGCAACGTGAAAGCTGCGCTCCTCGCGGTGGAGCGGGTGCAGGCCGGCCTTGCGCATCAGGACCGCATCCCGGTCGCCGTTTCGCTCACCATCGAGCCGACGGGGACGATGCTCGCCGGCCAGTCCGCGGAGGCGGCGCTGATTTCGCTGGAGCACGTGGATCTGCTCTACCTCGGCCTCAACTGCTCGACCGGGCCAGCCTTCATGAGCGACCACTTGCGGTCGCTCTCCCGGTACGCGCGCACGCGCGTGGCCTGCGTGCCGAACGCGGGGCTTCCGGACGAGCAGGGCAGATATCTGGAGACGCCGGCCGTCTTTGCTTCCACGCTGGAGAGGTTCGGCAAGGAGGGGTGGCTGAACCTGGTGGGCGGTTGCTGCGGAACGACGGCGGCGCACATCGCCGCCCTGGCGGCGATGGCGCGCAAGATCCCGCCGCGCCGCGTGCCTGAAGTCCGGAGATCGGCGCTCTCGGGCGTCGATGTTCTCGAGGTCGGCGACGACACGCGCCCGCTCATCGTCGGCGAACGCACCAACGTGCTGGGATCGAAGAAGTTCCGCGATCTGATCAAGGAGGAGCGCTACGAGGAGGCCGCCGAGATCGCCCGGGCCCAGGTCAAGCGAGGCGCCCACGTCATCGACGTGTCCACCCAGCAGACCGACCGCGACGAGGTTGCCGACATGCGCCGGCTGCTGGAGCGGATGGTCCGGATGGTGCGCGCCCCGCTGATGATCGACTCGACCAACGAGCGCGCGATCGAGGCCGCCCTGATCCTCTGCCAGGGAAAGGCGGTGATCAATTCCGTCAACCTCGAGGATGGCGAAAAGCGATTCGCGAACGTGGTGCCGCTCGCGAAACGGTACGGCGCCGCCCTGGTGGTCGGCTGCATCGACGAGAAGGGTCAGGCGATCCGCGCCGAGCAGAAGCTCGCGGTCGCGCTGCGCAGCCACGATCTGCTCACCCGCAAGTACGGCATTCCCGAGGAGGACCTGTACTTCGACCCGCTGGTGTTTCCCTGCGCATCCGGGGACGCGAACTATACCGGCTCGGCGCTCGACACCATCGAGGCCGTGCGTCTCCTCAAGCAACGTCTGCCCCGGTGCAAGACCGTGCTCGGGATCTCGAACGTGTCGTTCGGGCTGCCGCCCGCCGGCCGCGAGGTGGTCAACTCCGTATTCCTCTACCACTGCGTGCAGGCGGGTCTCGATCTCGCGATCGTGAACGCCGAGAAGCTGGAGAGGTATCCGTCGATACCGGAGAAGGACAGGGGATTGGCGGAAGACGTCCTCTTCGTGCGCGGCGACGGCCCGACCGCCGACGAGCGGATGCGTTCGGCGACGGTGGCGTTCACGGCCCATTTTCGCGAGCGGAACCCGCGCGCTCCGGTGGCAGAGAAGCTGGGCCTCGACGAGCGCCTGGCCCGCTACGTCGTCGAGGGAACGAAGGACGGCCTGGTCGACGACCTGGACGAAAAGCTGAAGACCACGAAACCCCTCGACATCATCAACGGTCCCCTGATGCGGGGGATGGACGAGGTGGGCAGGCTCTTCAACGACAACCAGCTGATCGTGGCGGAGGTGCTCCAGAGCGCGGAAGCGATGAAGGCGGCCGTCAACCACCTCCAGCGGTTCATGGACAAGGCGTCGTGCGCGACGCGCGGAAAGGTCATCCTCGCGACCGTCAAGGGGGACGTTCACGACATCGGGAAGAACCTGGTGGAGATCGTCCTCTCCAACAACGGATTCGAGGTGGTCAACCTCGGCATCAAGGTGCCACCCGAGCGTCTGATCGAGGCGGTTCGCGAGCACCGGCCGGACATCGTCGGTCTGAGCGGGCTCTTGGTGAAGTCCGCCCACCAGATGGTCGCCACCGCCACGGATCTAAAAGCCGCGGGCATCGACGTTCCGCTGCTGGTCGGGGGCGCCGCGCTCTCGCGCAACTTCGTCACCGGCAGCATCGCGCCCGCTTACGGCGGCACGGTGACCTACGCCCGCGACGCGATGGCGGGTCTGGACCTGGCGAAGAAGCTCGTCGACCAGGAAGGACGCGCGCAGCTTCGGGAGCAGCTCGCACAGCGGCCGGTCGCGCGCTCCACCGGAGCAGCGGTTGCGCGCATCCCGGAGCGCGCCACCGGGGCCCGCAGCGTGGCCAGGATCACCGAGCTGCCGCCGGCGCCGGACTGGAGCCGCCATGTCCTTCTCGGCATGCCGCTGGATCAGATCTGGCGATTCGTCAATCCGGTCATGCTGTACGGCAAGCACCTGGGCTTGAAGTCGTCGCTGGTGCGCGACCTCGACTCCACCCCGGAATCGGAGCTGCTCCTCAGCGAGCCGGGAAGGAAGGCGCTGGAGCTCCGGGGACACGTGGAGTCGGTCAAGAGCTGGTGCAAGGACAGGGGGATGCTCCGGCCCAGGGCCGTCTACCAATTCTTCCGGGCGGCGCCCGACGGCGACGCGGTCGTCGTGCAGGACGCCGCGGGCGGAGCGGCGACGCGATTCGACTTTCCCCGCCAGTCAGAGCCTGGCGGCCTTTGCCTTTCCGATTACGTCGCGCCCGAGGGAGACGCGATCTGCCTCTTCGTCGTGACCGCCGGCGAGGGGGTGCGCGAAGCCGCCGAGAAGATGAAGCACGCCGGCGAGTACCTCCGCTCGCACATCCTGCAGGCGCTCGCGCTGGAGACGGCGGAAGCGTTCGCCGAGCTCCTCCATACCGAGCTGCGGCGCCAGTGGGGTTTCCCCGATCCGCTCGACATGCCGATGTCCGACCGGTTCAAGGCGCGATATCGCGGCAAGCGGTACTCGTTCGGCTATCCCGCCTGTCCTCGCCTGGAAGACCAGGCGCCGCTCTTCCAGCTCCTTCGACCGGAGAGCATCGGCGTGCAGCTGACGGACGGGTTCATGATGGACCCGGAAGCGAGCGTCTCGGCGCTGGTGTTGCACCACCCCTCTGCGACGTATTTTTCCGTCGCCGAGAAGCTCGCCTCCTGCGCAAGCTGACGGGGCTAGCCTCGACGCATGCGGCGTCGCCGGAGCGCGCCGGCGAGCAGCGGCAGCGCGAGCCAGGCGATGCTCGAACCGACGCTGGTGCAGCCGCTGGGATAACCGATCCCCGCGAGACCGGTCTTCACTGGAGGCGTTCCGCCATCCACGTCGGGCGCCTGCGGGCCTGGCGCGGGAGTCGGACCCGCATCGGTGCCTGCGTCGGGCGCGGGTGGACCCCAGGGCCGTTCAGCCAGGACCGACTGCTGCGTCTTCCCGGCGATGAAGCCGTCGAGGTAGGCGACGCCCGGCGTTCCGTCCGTGCCGTACACGTGCGTTCCGTTCGGGTAGAGCAGATTCGGATCGCCGATCCGGCCGTTCCGGTACAACCCGACGACGAGGTAGTTGCGCATCCCGGGGTACATGTTGGGCGCAAAGTGCTTGGGCAGGACGTTGGCGCCGTCGATCCACATCTCGAGGAAGCCGACGCTCGCGTCCGGCGACCACCTCGCGTGCAGGATGAAGTCGTGCCAGTGCGACCGCTGCAGCGGCGCCAGCGTGATGTTCTCGCGGCAGTTGCTGGTCGCCTGATCGACGAGGCAGAGCCAGAGGTTGTTGTCGTCCGCGCCGATGTAGAGCGGCGCCGAGCCTTGCTCGACTCCGCCGTTCGCATCGTGGTGCCACACGACGAGCGAACCTGCGCTGGAACGCGCGGCTGGATTGCTGAGCTCGTCCCACTTGGGATAGGAGCCCACCCAACCCTGCGGCCAGAGCGCCTGCCAGCGGTACCAGCGCTCGTTGCCCTCGTTCTCCCAGAGCGAGTCGGGGCCGGTCATCAGGCTGCGGCTGTCGGAGTAGTAGCTGAAAACGTCGCCGAACTTCACCTCGAACCGGGCGGCGTACCGCCCCTGCGCGACCGGATCCGCCACTACCTGGATCTGCTGCGCGCGCATCGTCTGCGTGTTGCACCACTGGTTGTCGCCGGCATTGCAGTGCCCGGCGAGCGAGCTTGCTCCGTCGTCGAAATCTCCCTTCCAGATGACGTCGGGGTCGGTCTGCGCGGCCGCAGGCAGCGCAGGAGCGAGGAGGGCCAGAGCGAGGATGAGTTTCCAGGTTGTCGTGTCCATGCTTTGTCCAGAACCAAGCATGGAAGCTGCCTCTTCCTCGATCGGTGTGCCGGAGGGTAGGCGCACGCCCACCCGGCAGTGAAGCGTCCGTGTCGCCGTATGCCCGGACGCTACACGGGCACACGTCTCGCAGCACCGCGCACCCTGGAAATCGAGCGGGCGAGCGCCCGTCCACTGCCTCTTGGAGCAGGCTCAGCAACGCAGCGCGCCGGCCGCCGCGAAGGCGGAGCCGGGCGCAGGCCAATCGGCAATCATGTGATTTGGTGCCCAGGGCGAGATTCGAACTCGCATGCTGTGAGGCGCCAGCCCCTCAAGCTGGTGTGTCTACCAGTTCCACCACCTGGGCGAGGCAGGAAGCGGGCTTCGTAGCACCGCTCCCGGGATTCTTCAAGACTACCGCTTCTTCGAGGGCGCGGGCGCGTTTTGCGGCGCCGTCTTCGTGTTCTCTGCAGGGATCGCCGCGCCTCCCGTCGAGGGCGCGGTCTGGCCGGCGGGAAGCGCCGGCTGGGTGGTGCCCTTGTCCGCCGCCTTCTTCGCCGCGTCCTGCGCCGCGATGTTCCGCCGCGCGCTCAGCACCGACGCGCTGTGCGACGAGCGCCAGGCCAGGGTCAGCGAAGTGACCATGAAGATGATCGCGCACACCGTCGTGACCTTGCTGAGGAAGGTCACCGATCCGCGGCCGCCGAAGACCGTGTTCGACGAACCGCCGCCGCCGGCCAAGGCCGCCATGGCATCGCCTTTTCCCGGCTGCAGGAGGATCACGAAGATGAGGAAGACGCTGACGACGACGTGCACGGTGACGATGAACGGGTACATGAGGTGTGCGCGAATAACATGGGCTTCCAGGCCGGGCAAGCGACGCTGACCTCCGAGGGCGTGGCGGCTTCCTTGCTGTACGGGTGTGATGGGGTGGTAGATTCCGTTCACCGGAGGTCGTGAGCCATGCCCGCTGCCGCTCGCCTCGGAGACAAGGCACAGGTCGACGCCGATGCGCACGGTTGCCCGGCCTGCCCGCACCCCGGGGTCGGACCCATCGTCACCGCCTCCACCGACGTGTTCGTGAACAAGAAGGGCGCGGCGCGGCAGGACGACCTGGGAATCCACGCCGTGTGCTGCGGGCCGAACAACTTCACCGTGGTCAAGGGGTCGCCGACCGTCTACGTGAACGGCAAGCCGTTCGCGCGCATGAACGACAAGACCAAGCACTGCGGCGGGAGCGGGCCGATCATCGAGGGCTCGCCCAACGTGTACATCGACGACGGCGCGGACGCCGCCGGCCTGGGCCAGTACCTGATCGACGCCCTCAAGATCCTGCTCGAGCAGGCCTTGGAGTCGAAGAAGAAGCAGCCGAAGAAGGCCTCCGATACGCGCCAGGGCGGCGAGGCCGCCAAGTCCGAGAGGGACGTGAGCAAGGACGCCAAGGACGAGCGCAAGTCCGGCTCGATCGTCTCCGCGCGCTGGAGCCTGCAGCGCGCCGCCAACGGCCAGGACGTCGAGCTGCGCATCGAGTGCAAGGATCCCAAGGGGCAGCTCCAGATCGAGATCTGGGCGCAGAGCGCCGACCGCGCGCAAGACAAGAAGGTGAAGAGCGAATCGGCGGGCGCCGCGAAGAGCGTGAAGAAGAAAGTCAAGCTGGAGATCCCGCCGGACGCCGCCGCCGGCAACGAGTGTCATTTCTACTTCGTGGTCAAGGACGAGCAGGGCGGCGAGCACAGGAGCGACACGCTCTTCGTGGACCGCGCGCCCTTCAAGTTCTCGGTCTAGCCGCGGCCGCCGAAGGCGGCTTGGCGGCTACGCCTGCGCGCGATCATTCGCCAATCCGCTCATGAGACGCGTTCTCCCGCGGCCGCAGCGCTACACCTCGATCAGCCCCTTGCGGAGACCTTCGGTCACCGCCTCGACGCGATTGGTGACCTCGAGCTTGTCGTAGATGTGCTCGAGGTGCGTCCGCACCGTCGCGCGCGAGAGCCCCAGCACTCCAGCCGCCTCGTTGTTCGAGAGGCCCTTCGCGATCAACCTGAGGATCTCGATCTCGCGCTCCGTCAACGGCCGCATCGGCGGCTCTTCGCGGTACGCCGACGGGGGCCGCGCGTCGGTCTCCGCCACGTGGAAGCGCCGCAGCAGCCTGCGCGCCAGGTTGGGCTGGATGATGGTGCCGCCGGCCTTCACTTCGCGGATGGCCTCGAGGAGCTTCTCCGAGCTGGCGCCCTTGAGGAGGTACCCCGAGGCGCCCGCCTTCACGGCGTCGATCACCTTCTCCTCTTCGTCGAAGATGGTGAAGATGAGGACCTCGACGGCCGGCCACTTCCGCTTCACCTCGCGCGTGACCTCGATCCCGGTCATCCGCGGCAAGCCCAGATCCTGAAGGAGCACGTCGGGCTGTTTCCTCTCCAGCAGCTCCAGCGCCGCCTCCCCCGAGAGTGCCGTCCCGATCACCTCGATCTCGGGCGAGTCCTGGAGGATCTTCATCTGGTTCTTCAGGATCTGCGGCTGATCCTCGCAGACCACCACCTTGATCTTCCGGGACTCGAGTGCGGCGCTCATCGCTCCAGCTCCTCTCCGGCTGAAACCACCAGCTCGACGCACGTACCCTGTCCGGGAGCGGACGTCATCCGGAGATCGCCCGATACCTTCCGGGCCCGTTCCTGCATGTTGGCGAGCCCATAGTGCCCTTCCCGCGCCAATCCGGCCGGATCGCGGGGAAGCACGAATCCGCTCCCGCGATCCTGGATGCGCAGCGTGGCCTGGCCGGGCTCGAAGCCGAGCGTCACCTCCACCGCTGTGCCCTTGCCGCAGTGGCGGGCCACGTTGGTGATCGCCTCCTGCAGCACGCGAAAGAGGGCGAGCGCGCTCTCGGGCCCCACCGCGCGCTCGGCGCCCGCGCGCCCGAAGCGGACGTCGAGCCGGTGGCGTGCGGAGGCGAGCTTGCAGTAGTCGGAGAGGGTCCCCACCAGGTCGAAATCCTCCTTCATCATCCGCAGGCTGCGGCGCAGCTCGTCCATCGAGTCCTCCGCCGCCTGGTGCAGGTCGGAGAGCTCCTTGCGGATGGTGGGGAGGATGGCCGCGCGCGCCTCGTTGTTTCCCGAGAGCCTGGCGCGGACTTCGGAGCCGTCGATCATGTTGAGCAGGTACTCGCTCTGGATCACCACGGAGGAGAGCACTCCGCCGAGCCCGTCGTGGATCTCGCGCGCCAGCCGGTTGCGCTCGTCGACCACGGCCATCTCGCGGAGCGCGCCGGAGAGCTTCTGCAGCTCGCGGTGCTTCAGCCGGTCGCGCTCGTTCAGGTAGACCATCATGTAGACCACGATGCAGTTGATCGCCGAGTACCAGAGCAGGATGAAGAGATCGATCTGCACCAGCGCGTGGCCGCCGAGGATCTGGGCGAGCTTCGCCACCACCGGGAAGGTGAGCAGCGGCGGGACCACCGCGAACGGGGTGGGAAACAGGACCACGAAGAGGATGGTGAAGAGGAGCTGCGCGGCGAGCAGCGGGCTCCGGAGCCCCCCGGTGACGCTGACCAGGCAGACCAGCACGCAGAGGTCCGCGCACAGCGTCGCGAAGGTCACGATCTTCCCGATCTTCTTGCGCGGCAGGAACAGGTAGTTCGCGGCGCTGTACGCGACCATCACCAGGTAGATGGCGAAGGCCCGCGGTCCTCCGATGCCGAACGCGGCCGACCAGGAAGGCACCCCGATCACGCCGAGGCCGAGCACCAGGAAGGCGAGCCGGGCGTAGAAGAGGGCGCGGGCCCGGGTGAGAAACCGGTCCTCGTGGAATGCGCGAGTCCTCTCGCTGCGCTCGGACGATGCGGCCAGCGTCCCCTGGCGCTCGGGCGCGCCCGCCACCAGCGCCGTCGTCTCGCTCACGGCGCGCGACGATAGCAGCGCGCTCGGGCGGCGGGCAATCAAGGGCCGGCGTCGGCTCCGCAGGCGCGGGCGATGTCGGGATGCTTCGCCAGGACGTACTCCTCGCGCGGCATCGATCGCCCGGTCTTCTCGTCGAAGAGCGGAGTGCCGCCGGCGTAGAACGTGTCCGGAGGATCCCCGAACGGATTCAGTCCCTTCGCCTTGAGCTGCCGATCGAGGCACGACTCCGGAGCGGCCGCCGGCGGCGCCTGCGGCCGGCAGAAAACGGCGAACAACGCCACCAGGGTTGCCCAGCGCGTCACGGCTGCTATCCTGCCCGCCCGCGGCGAGGAACGCTACATGACGCCACTTCTGCGCTGGGACGACGCGCTCCTCAAGCTCGAGCTGTTCCGGCCCCGGGGGTCGGTCTCGGATCGGGCCCCGGTGCCTCAGGGAACCGTCGAGCTGAGCGGAAACCAGGCGCTCTCGTTCGCGCGATCCGGCGCCGAGCTGGCGTTGCGGGGAGCGGTCACGCACGAGATGCGCGAGGCGCTGAAGATCTGGGGAGTGCGCATCGCCCCCCGCGCAAAGCCCTGGAACCCCGATCCCGCAGCGTTCGCGCGCACGCTGGGGGCCGAGCTTCTCGAACAGCTCGGCGAGGCCCCGCCGCTCATCGTCTGTCCCGCCGGCGAGTGCGCGGCGCTGCTGGGCGCGCTCGCCGCGCTCCGGCAGAGATGGCCAAAGGTCCGAGGAGTGGCGCTGGTCGCCGCCGGCGAGGAGCTCCCGGACCTGCCGCGCTCGGCCGATCTTCCGGCGGAGATCGAGCAGGTGGCCATCGCCCGCGACGATGCCGCCGGGGTTCGAGCCCGCCTGGGTCGCGAGCTGGGACTCCTGGCGAATCACGCCGGTGCGGCGGCGGCCGGATACGCGCACGGGCGCGGGGGCCTGGCCATCGTCACCGCGCCCGGGGAGCGCGAGTTCTCGCTGGAGGCGCCGCCATGAAGACCGCCGTGCTGCTCGGGGCGGGTGGGCTGGGCTGCCCCGCTGCGCTGGCGCTGGCCGAGGAGAAGCTCGACCTGCGCCTGGTGATCGTCGACGCCGATCGCGTCGAGCGCTCGAACCTCGCCCGTCAGATCCTCTACGGGGACGGCGATCTCGGCCGCCCGAAGGCGGAGGTCGCCGCGCAGCGCCTGGGCGGCGAGGCGCGCGTCATCCGGTTCGAGGCCGCGACTGCCGGAGAGTTGCTCCGGGACGCCGATGTGCTCCTCGACGGCACCGACGACCCCCAGACCCGCTTCCTCGCCAACGACGAAGCCGTCCGGCGCGGGATCCCGCTCGTTCACGGGGCGGCGCTGGGATGGGCGGGGCTGCTCCTCACCGTCGTGCCGGGGCAGAGCGCCTGCTTGCGCTGCCTCTTCGAGGCGCCGCCTCGCAACGCCCCGACCTGCGCTCTGGCGGGCGTGCTGGCCCCGCTTTGCGGCCTGGTGGGCGCGGCGATGGCGCGAGCAGCCGTCTCGGTCCTGCGCGGCGCTCCCGAGGCGGGCATGCTGCATCGCTGGGACGCCCGCCTCGGAACCCAGCGGCCACTGCGGTTGAAGCGCGATCCCGCGTGCGCCGCGTGCGGGATCGCGGCATCCTACCAGAGAAGGAGCTGACACCATGCCCGTGATCGTGAAGATCCCCGCGCCGTTGCGCCCGCTCACCGCAAACCAAGGTGAAGTGGCCGTCGAGAACGCCGCCACCGTCCAGGCGGCGCTCGACCAGCTGTCGCGCAAGTACCCAGGCATCAAGGAAAAGCTGCTCGACGACAAGGGCGCCCTCCGCCGTTACGTGAACCTCTTCCGCAACGACGAGGACGTCCGCCATGCCCAGGGGCTCGGAACGGAGCTGAAGGAAGGCGACCGGCTGACCATCGTGCCGGCGATCGCCGGCGGATGCTGACCCCGGAGCAGCAGGAGCGCTTCTCCCGCCACCTGCTGCTGGACGGGTTCGACCAGGACAAGGTCCGCGCGGCGTCCTTTCGCGTGGAAGGGCGCGGCGCAGCTGCCCGGTGGGCAGCGCGCTACCTCGCCGCCAGCGGTTGCGGACGCCTCGTCGTGGATGAGCCGGCGTGGCATCCAGAGCTGCGTCGCCTCGCTCCTTGGACCGACCTGACCGGACCCACGCAGAGAACGATCACTTTCCCGTCCGACCCGGGTGGAAGCGCGTCGGAGGCCGCCGTGCAGGGGGCGCAAGCCGCCCTCGACGCGATCCGCGAGGTGCTGGCGAGGTGATGCAGGCGGCGCCCATCGGATCGCTCACCCAGGCGGTCGGGAACACGCCCCTCGTCCGCCTCCGCTCGCTGGAGCCGCCCGGGGTCGAGATCCACGCCAAGCTGGAGTGGTTCAATCCCGGTGGAAGCGTGAAGGATCGCGCGGCCTTGGCCATCATCCAGGACGCGCTTCCGATCCTCCGGGGGCGCACGCTCCTCGACTCGACCAGCGGAAATACCGGGATCGCCTACGCCTGGATCGGCGCGGCCCTTGGCGTGCCGGTGGCGCTGGTGATGCCCGGCAACGTGAGCGAGGCGCGCAAGCGGATCGCCCGGCACTTCGGCGCTCGGATCATCTTCAGCGATCCGCTGGAGCAATCGGACGGCGCGATCCGTCTCGCGCGCCAGCTCGCGCAGGAGGAGCCCGACAAGTGGTTTTACGCCGACCAGTACTCGAACGACGCCAATCCCCGCGCCCACGAGCTGGGCACCGCGAAGGAGATCTGGGAGCAGAGCGGCGGACGCGTGACGCACGCCGTGATCGGGATCGGGACCGGCGGCACCATCATGGGGACCGGCCGCGGGCTCAAGGCGCGCCGCCGGGACATCCAGGTCGTCGCAGTGGAGCCCGCCGAGGCGCTGCACGGGCTCGAGGGGCTCAAGCACATGCCCTCCAGCATCGTTCCGCGCATCTACAAGCAGTCCGAGCTGGACCGGAAGCTGAGCATTCCCACCGACCTCGGTTGGGACACGGCGGAGCAGCTCGTCCGTGACGAAGGCCTGCTCGCCGGCCACAGCGCCGGTGCCGCGGCGGCGGGCGCGATGCAGGTGGCGCGCGAGCTGAGCGAGAGCGGGCAGCGCGGGGTGGTGGTGACGCTGTTTCCCGACCGGGCCGACCGGTACCTTCCACCGCCATGATCCCGACCCCGGCCTTGGAGCAGATCGCGCGGCACGCGCGCGAGACCTATCCCGCGGAGTGCTGCGGCCTCCTGCTCGCGAACGCGAACGGAGATCTGCGTTTTCAGGCGATCCCCAATATCGCCGGCACGGTGGAAGGAGCGGCGACGAGCGCCCGCGGCCAGCGCGACGGATACGTCATGGACCCGAGAGCCCTGTTGCTTGCCCTGGAGGCGGCCGAGCATGCAGGGGGGAGCCTTTGGGGCATCGTTCATTCCCACCCGGACGTCGGGGCATATTTCTCACGCGAAGACCGGCACATGGCGCTCGGCGGAGGCGACGAGCCGCTCTGGCCGGGCGTCCGCTACCTGGTCGTCTCGGTGCGGGCGGGGAATGTCGATGGCGCCCGGCTGTATACCTGGGATGCGACCGGGCGGGACTTTCGCGAAGAGGAAGTCCGGGGCATTACGGCATTTCCTTGAATGCCTCAACAATCGGGCAATTGGCCCAGCATATTCCTTGCCAGAGTGGGACAAGGTCGGTATTGTGCCCCGACTTTTTCGGAAGGAGATTGCTGGTCCATGAACCTGGGCACGATGGGTACGAGCGGCTTCACGGTCTGGCTGACCGGCATGAGCGGGGCCGGCAAGTCGACGCTTGCTCAGGGGCTGGCCAACCGCCTGCGACGACTGGGGAAAGTCGTAGACGTGCTCGATGGGCCCGAGCTGGAGCAGATGCTCGGCATCGGCGGCGCCGCCACCAAGGACGAGCGCAATGCCGAGGCGCGCAAGCTGGCCTGGGTCTGCAGGCTGGTGACGCGCGGGGGCGGAATCATCATCCAATCGGCGATCGAAAGCCCCTATCGGGAAGCCCGTGACGAAGCGCGGCGGCAGATTTCCCGGTTCGCCGAGGTCTTCGTGGAGTGCCCCACCGAGACTCTGATCCAGCGCGACAAGTCGGGAAAGTACAAGCGGGCGCTGGCGGGCGAGCTCAAGACGCTCCCGGGGATCACCGAGCCGTACGAGCCGCCCAGCCACGCGGAAGTGATGGTGGACACGAGCAAGCACAGCGTGGACGAGGCGGTGGAGCACATCCTCGGCCAGCTCGTCGCGCAGAGATTGCTCGATCCGGCGGTTGCGGCGATGAAGGGCCGGCCCAAGGTCCAGGCGCGGGCCCCGGCCCCGGCCCCGAAGCCCAAGCCGGAGAAGAAGGTGCTCAAGCTGCCGGAGCGCAAGGTGCCGAGGCCGGAAAAGGCCAAGCGCGCCGCGCCCGCCCGCAAGCAGACCGCGGCGCGCACCGCCCGGGCCGATCGCCCGCGGATGGCCGCGGGCGGCAAGCGCAAGCGCTGAGACGGGCTATATCCTGTAGGCGCCCAGCACCTGCATCACGAACCCGAACTCGCTGCCCCCACCGCTCCTGGTGGTGACCACTGGTCCGAACCGTGTGTTGAGCCCCACGGTGAGCCTCGGATCGACGTGGAACTCGACGGCCGGCCCGAAGGTCGGCGCAAGAATGAGCTGCACAGGGCTGGGCGTGACGAACAGGGTCATCGGCAGGTCTACGCCGAAGGCCACGGTCAGATCTCGCGAGTAGGCGTAGCCGAGCACCGCGCCGATGGGGAACTGGAGCCCGAAAAAGGCCGGACTCGTGCTGTAGATCTTCAAGCCTGGATCGACGTGCAGCAGGACCGAGATGCGGTCGCTGCGCATCGCCGTCATCCGCAGCGGCACGCGGAACCCGATCCCGAACTGGCTGGTGGTGGTCTCCTCGAATCCGAAGAGCAGGTCGAAGCGGGCCCCGATGTCGGTGTCCCGGTTGAGGCCGTGCGTGATGCCGAACGAGATGCCCGGCCAGCCGAACTCGCCGCTGGCGACGTTGACGCCCGTGCCGACGGTCTCGCCGCCGAGAAGGCTGTACTTCGTGCCTGGGGGGGGTGGGTCGGTACGTCTCTGGGCTTGTACCGGAAGGGCGAGAAGGACCACTGCGAGGACCAGGACCTTGGGCGTCATGTGCATGTTCACCTCGTGCTCGGGGATGGGTACCACGCTCACGCGGCGTGTCACGAAAAATGCTATGCAGGCGCCCGATGAATCCGGCCCTGCGGGAAAAGCGCGAGCAAGTCGTGACGCGGCTGCGCTCCGTCGGCAGCGCGCTCGTCGCGTACTCCGGCGGCGTCGACTCGGCGCTCCTGCTCGCACTCGCGGTGGAGGCGCTCGGAGATCGGGCAGTGGCCTTCACCGCGCTGTCCCCCGCCGTTCCGGAGGACGAGCTCGAGGGTGCTCGCGCCGTCGCGCGTCAGCTCGGCGCGAAGCACGTCGAAAAGCGTTCGGGAGAGCTGGAAGACCCGCGCTACGCCGCGAACCCCGTGAACCGCTGCTATTTTTGCAAGACGGAGCTGTACTCGCTCGCTAGCGCGCAGGCGGTCTCGCTGGGGTTGCATGCGGTCGTCTCCGGCACCAACGCCGACGAGCTCGCGGACTACCGCCCCGGACTGCAGGCCGCATCGGAACACCGGGTCATGCAGCCGCTCGCCGAGGCCGGCCTGACCAAGGCGGAGATCCGGGCGCTGAGCCGCGAGATGGGGCTGCCGACCTGGGACAAACCGCAGCAGCCCTGTCTCTCCTCCCGCATTCCCTACGGCACCGAGGTGACGCCAGAGCGCCTGGCGCAGCTCGCGCGCAGCGAGATGGCGCTGCGCGCGCTCGGGTTGCGCGAGTTCCGCGTCCGCTACCACGGCGAGATCGCGCGCATCGAGGTGGCCGAGGCGGAGTTCGACCAGCTGGCCCGGGTCCGGGCCGCCGCGGTGCTGGCGCTCAAGGCCGCCGGGTTCAAGTTCGTCACCATCGACCTGGAGCCGTTCCGCTCCGGGCGCCTCAACGAAGCGGCGGGTCTGGTGCCGCTGGGTCAGCGGAACGGATCGAGCTCCGGGGGGTAGAGCACTTCCACCAAGGTGAGTCCCGCCGCGGGTGCGCGCGCCCCCGTCCAGGGCCGCATCCGCAGCGCAAGCTCGCGCAGGGACTCGGGCGGCGCGAGTCCGAGGGCGACCGCTCCGAGATGACCGGCCAGGTTGCGGACCTCGTGCTTGCGAAACGCTTTCGCGCTCACTTCGAGCACGCCGCCGTCGTCCAGCGTCCAGAGGGTGAGCGGCGGCGCTGGTCGGTGCTCCTTCGCCGGAGAGCAGAGGCCGGACAGGTGCTGCAGCCCGTCCAGTCCGCGAAGCGCCGCTCGCGCGCGGTCCCAGTCCGGGGCGGGAGGAACGAAGCTTGCCAGATCGTATCGGTATCGCTTTGCGATCGCGCTGCTGCGGGCGTGGAACGACGGCGCTGCCCTGGCCCAGCGCAACAGGCGCAACCCGGCCGGAAGCTGCAAGCCGTCGAGGGCCGCCTGCCGGCCACTCCGCAACGACGCGACCTGCCCGAGCGCGTGCACTCCCGCATCCGTCCGAGAGGCGCCGTGGACGGCGTAGCGCTTCCCCAGCAGCGTCCGGATGGCATCCTCGAGCGCGCCCTGGACCGTCGCCATGCCGGGCTGCTTCTGCCAGCCGCGGAACGGCGCCCCGTCGTAGGCGAGCAGGAGGGCGTACGTCTCGCTCAAGCCCGCTGCCGGTACACTGCGCGCGGGCGCCCGCCCGCTACCTCGAGCTGCTCGCCGGAGTGGACGTTCAGCTCCCAACGTTGGATGGTGACGGCGTCCACCCGCTTGTCCTCCGGGCAGAACTTGCGGATCGCGTAGGAATGTGCAGGTCCTTTTTCCAGGATGAGGATGCGCTCGCGCCCGATTCCCGCCTCGCGGCCCTCCAGGGCGGTCGAAATTCCCGCCGGCCCTGCGCCCACGATGATCAGATCGTGCACCACCGGCTCGATGTTGACGCTCGCAGGCGGGCTTCGCAAGCCGACGGCGCCCCAGGCCTTTGGAGCCGCCGGCCGCCCAGAGGCCTGCCGGGGACGGGACGTGTGGCCCTCAACGGATTCTGGCGCGGCGGACCCACCCTCTATAAGTTTCCCTACGTCTTGGGACCTACAAGGTTGCCCGGCTGCCAGCCCCTTGCGTAAACTCCCGTGAAGAGGAGGTGACATGAGCCGTAAGGACAGCCATCACCACGGCAATCTCTCTTGCTCCTTCTGCGGGAAGGGGCAGAGGGAAGTCCGGAAGCTCATCGCCGGCCCTACCGTCTACATCTGTGACGAATGCATCAAGCTCTGCAACGACATCATCGCCGAGGAGAGCGAGCGGGAGGAGAACCGCCCGGCGGTAGCCCTCCCCGCGCCGATGGAGATCAAGAGCTTCCTCGACGACTACGTCGTCGGGCAGGATCGGGCAAAGAAGATCCTCGCCGTCGCCGTCTACAACCACTACAAGCGCATCTACTCGAAGAAGCCCGCCCGCCAGCGCCCCGGGATGCAGGCGGCCCGGCAGCAGGGCGACGCGGACGTCGAGCTGCAGAAGTCGAACATCCTGCTGATCGGTCCCACCGGCTCGGGCAAGACGCTGCTGGCGCAGTCGCTGGCGCGCTTCCTCAACGTCCCCTTCACCATCGCGGACGCCACCTCGCTGACCGAGGCCGGATATGTCGGCGAGGACGTGGAGAACATCATCCAGAACCTGCTCCACGCCGCCGACTACGACGTGGAGAAGGCGGCGCGCGGGATCGTCTACATCGATGAGATCGACAAGATTGCGCGCAAGGGCGATACCCCGAGTCCCACTCGCGACGTGGGCGGCGAAGGCGTCCAGCAGGCCCTGCTCAAGATCATCGAGGGGACCCGCGCCAACGTCACCCCGCGCGGCGGAAAGAAATACAACCAGCAGGAATACATCCAGGTCGACACTTCGAACATCCTCTTCATCTGCGGCGGCGCCTTCTATGGGATCGAGAACATCATCAAGCGCCGCGCCGGAGAGAAGGGACTCGGCTTCGGCGCGCAGGTCCAGCCGAAGGACAACCGCGGCGTCGGGGAGATGCTGCAGTTGATCGAGCCGTCCGACCTGATCAAGTTCGGAATGATCCCCGAGTTCGTCGGCCGGCTGCCAATGATCGCCACCCTCGACGATCTGACCGAGGACGATCTGGTGACCATCCTCACCCAGCCGAAGAACGCGCTGGTGAAGCAGTACCAGAAGCTGTTCGAGATGGAGCGCGTGAAGCTGACCTTCTCCCGCGAGGCGCTGCGCTCCATCGCGCACGAGGCCATGCGCCGCAAGGCCGGGGCGCGCGGCCTCCGCGCGATCATGGAAAACGCGATGCTCGACATCCAGTACGACGTGCCGTACCGGGACAGCATCAAGGAATGCAAGATCACCGAAGGCGTGATCATGCGGGGGGAAGAGCCCACGCTGCTCTTCGAGAAGGACCGCAAGACTGCGTAGCCAGAGCCCATGCGCATCCTTTGAGCCGCCCGAGGCGGCTGTGAACACGTGCGCGTGGCAGGCGTCCAAGCAGCAAGGGAGGCCGCCATGAACCGCATCCTGCTCGCGATGCTTCTTTCCGCCGCGCCTGCGTTCGCCCACGGCGACGAGCGCGATCATTACGACGATGGGTACCAGCGCGAATCCAGGCGCGATCACGACGGCCGCTCCCGCGATCACGGCCAATACCGGGAGGATTACGGCGACTGGAACGACTCCGCTGACCAGGAGGACTCCTGGTCATCCGGGGACGACTCGTGGCAGTCCGGGAATGACTCCTGGCAGTCAAACGACTCGTTCGCCGACCGCGGGCCGACGTTCGACGACTTCCGCAACGACTCCGAGCTTTCCTGGAACGGCGAGTGGATCCAGACGCCGGAGTACGGGAACGTCTGGCGGCCGAGGCGGGTGAGCGGCGACTGGCAGCCCTATGTCTACGGGCGCTGGGTCTGGACGCAGGCCGGCTGGGCCTGGGCCAGCGATGAGCCGTTCGGTTGGGCCGTCTATCACTATGGCAGGTGGGCGTGGTCCCCCGCTTTCGGGTGGATGTGGGTGCCGGGCAGGATCTGGGCGCCGGCGTGGGTCTCCTGGCGCTGGAGCGACGGATACGCGGCCTGGTGTCCGCTGGGGCCGCGCCAGTGGGTGGCCCCGGCCTCCTTGTGGGTGGTGGTGCCCACCAGGCAATTCCTGGAGCCCGTGCGGCACCATGTCGTGCCGCGCCCGCAGCGGCCGGCGTTGCCCTTGCCGGCTCGCACGGGGCCCCGTGCCGGTCCGGCCGTCGGGTTTGTCGAGCGCCCGGTCGCCCGCTGGCGATCAATGATGGCGCCACCCCATCATCGGCGCGTGCCGCCGGCGGCTCGGTGATCTTCTACCGGCCGCGGACCGCGCCGATCGCGGCTCCCCCGCGCGCGACTCCCGGTGGCGTACTGCAAGGTCCCCGCGTGAATCCGCCGTCGCGGCCGGCCGGGTATGGTGTGGCGCCGTCCCCGGCCGCACAGCGACCGCAAGGCATTTCCGGACCCCCCGCGGAGCAGGCGCCGGGGGCCGCGCCAAAGGCGGTGGCCCCTCGTCCGACGACGCCGTCCGCGGAGCAGGCTCCGCGCGCCAGCGCCCCCAGGCCTTCATCCACTGCCGAACAGCTTCAGGCGAAAGAGCGGTGACTAGATTCGCCTCGGCATGACCCGGCAAAGGCTCCTTCTCGTCCTTCGCGTCGCGGCCTGGACCGCGGTAGGCGCTTGCGTGGTGGTCTTTGCCCGGAAGCTCGACTGGGACAAGGTGTTTCGCGCCTTCCAGGGCGCGGATCTCAAGCTGGCACTGATCGCGACGCTGATCGGAGTCCCCTGCAGCGCGCTCCAGGGCCTGCGCTGGTCCTCGCTGGTGAAGGGTATCCGGCGGGTGCCCAGGTCCATTCCCGTGGCGGCCCTGTACGTAGGGCAGGCCGCGAGCGCCTTCCTGCCCATGCGGGCCGGTGAGGCGGTGCGCACCGAGCTGTTGGCGCGCGCAACCGGCATCGCCCGCGCCACCGCTCTCGGGACGGTGGCGCTCGATCACAGCGTGAACGGCGTGGTCATGTTCGCCTTCGCCGCGCTCCTTCCCGCGTTGCTTCCCGTCCCCCGCTGGATCGCGGCGGCGGTGTGGGTGGGCATGGCCGGCGCCATCGGCCTGGTCCTGACGCTGCTCTGGCTGGCAAAGCATCCCGAGTCGGTCCCCAGCGGCCGCCTCGCCCATGCGGTGGCCCACGCGCGCTCGGGACTGATGGCCGCAAGAAACCCGCGGGCGGTCGCCGAGGCCGCGCTGTTCTCCGCGCTCGCCTGGTGCCTGGAGATCTGTGCGACCCTGCTGGCCCTCGCGGCGTTCCACCTGCCGCACGATCTGCCGCACGCGATGGGCGTCATCTTCGGAGTGAACCTGGCGCTGGTGATCCCGTCTCCTCCCGCCGCGCTCGGCAATTTCGAGCTCGGCGCGGGGACTG
>WNFT01000370.1_pt1 | contig 35997 bp, 32 predicted proteins | sample 5400191 | NCBI WGS metagenome assembly WNFT01 (sample SAMN13153359, study PRJNA577476) | soil metagenome | isolation source: 80 cm saprolite under Madrone tree | place: USA:California | collected 2016-06-14 | reverse complement strand
CGCGCATGCTCGCTCCGGGACGGAACGTCTCGCGCGCCTCGAGGGCGCGCAAGTACGTCTCCTGCACCAGGTCGCGCGCGTCCGCCTCGCCGCGCGTGAGCCAGAGCGCGAGACGGTAGGTGCTGTCGAGCATGGCCAGCGCCTCTTTCTCATAGGCCATGCGATCGACGTCCACTCGCCGACTCTATCGCCGGCTCCTCTCCGTTCCAAGGCAGACCTTCTACGCCCGGACGGACCGGAATGTTCCAATGACGGGGAGGTGAATCCCCGCGAAGGCTGGCGCGGCCATCTCTGGCAAGGACGATTCGCATCCTTCATCGATGATTGCGTAGGGTGTCCCCGAGTCGGTCAGCCTTGATCGGGGGCTGGGCCAGCGCGCCTGTCCAGCTCCTCGAGCAACCCGGAGTGCGAGGCAGCAAATGCCTTGCCCCGGGCGCGAAATGCGGCCGCAAGCGCGGCCGGCAGATCCAAGGCGGTCCCTTCCCGGGCCGAACGCGCGTGGCTTTCCACGAAATCCGGCGGTACGCGCAAGGACCAGTTCTGATCGCTCACCGAACCCGGACGGTTGTAGACGTCGTGGAGACCGAGCAGGTCCGGGAAGAAGATCATCACGTTGCGCGCAGGTCCGACGAAGAGGTCCGCGAGTTGCGCCCGCGCCAGCCGGCGGGACGAGGTGGCAACCCGCTCCGCCCAGCTCGATCGCCCGCCCTGGTCAGGCACGAGCCGGGTAGCCAGATATGCGGCGCGCTCAGCAGCCGGGCCTTCGGAAACCCAGCGCTCCGCGACCTGCCAGACCGGCGGAGTATCGTGGGTGCCCGCCATGATCCAATCGTCGGGCCTGGCGTTCTCGGCGCGATAGACGTCCGCGGCGTCGCGAATGCTCGCTTTTTGCGTGACCCGGAAGCGCCCCAGGCCGTGGCGATCGAGAACGCGGCGCACCGGATAGGGCAGCGTGCTCAGGACTTCGGCGATGAGCTTCTCGGCCGCGCGCCCGCGCGCGCCCGCTGCATCCACCAAGGCGTCGAACAGTCTCGAGTACCGCTCGACCTGCTCCGGCGCCAGGTCTCGCACGCGGCCGTCGCCGTGCAGCGCCGCCGCCAGGTCGAGCTGTTCCGGACGCGCGATGGCCCACCGCGACAGCTCGGGTCGTTCGGGTGAGGAGAACAGCCGCCCGCCGGATTGAACCGCGCGCAGCGGATCGGGATCCCGCGACGGGTACACCCAGGGATCGATCAGTCCATGCGGGTGGTCCACGCGCAGGCCGTCAAACTCTTCGAGGAGCTTCGCCACCCTGGCCCGCAGGAAACCGACCGCGGCCCCGGGTTCTGCATCGGTCCCGTAGAGATCGGGATCGGGCACCCCGTAGCCCCACGGCTGACCCTCGGGATTCGTGCGGCTGGGCGGCGCTCCCATGCGCAGTCCGGCCGCGAGAAGTCCGCCGGAGCTCCAGAGGTCGCGATGCGAAGTGCCGATCTGCAGGTCCCCGAAGAGGAGGAGCCCCAGCGCCCTCGAGCTGGCGTGGAAGGAATCGTGCTGCTCGTGCGCGAGGAGCTGGCCAAAGCGGAAGAATCCAATCGGCTCCGCCGCCATCGAGCGCAGCTCGGCGCGCCGCGCGGCAGCCGACGGCATCGAGTCACGCGCAAACAGCGAGCGGTCCGGCTCGGGCCAGAGGCGCCAATCCGCCTCTCGATGGACCGTCTCGAGCGCTGCGTAGAGCTCGTCGCGCTCGATCCAAGCGCTGTTCCGCGCCACGAAACCGGCCAGCCGCTCCTGCACCCCCCGATCCGCTTGGGCTCGCCGCCAGGCCGCCTTCAGGGCGCGCTGCGCAACCTGGTGCGCTTGAGGGTGGTCCGCTCGCAGGAGGGCTCCCGCGCGCCGCGCCGCCACTGCGTCCCCGAGAACATCGTCCGGCAGAAGCCCGACCCCGACCAGAGGCTCCAGCGCGATCGAGGCCGTGCTCCGGCTGAAGAGCGTTGCGTCGTAGGGAGAAGGGTCGTGCGGCGAGGTCTCGCCCTGCGGCCCGAGCTGCAGGCCATGAAAGCCGAGATCGGCTGCGAAGCGGAGAAATGCGCGCCCTCCACGCGAGAGCGGCGCTCCCCGCCCCGTGTCGTCCGCGGGGTCCCCAGGCAGGGATAGATCGTGCACGGCGAGCAGCAAACGCTGGATGCCGAGCGCTTCGAGTGCATGACGGACCAGCTCGCGCAGCGGTTCACTCCGGAATCGGCGCGAGCAGATCGCGCGCGGGAATCTCCACCCAGTCGGGCCTGTGTCCCACCTCGTACCGGAGCTCGTAAAGGAGTTTCTCGAGCTCCAGCGCGTCGAGCAGGAGCCGGCGGGTCCGTTCGTCACCGGGGAGCAGATCGTCCGCCCTGGACTCGTATCCTTCCAGGAAAGCCTTGCGCGCGGGCCCGCTCCGGTCAGCTGGCGCTGCCCCCTTCTTGCTCGCGGCGCCAGCCGCGTACGAGAACGACCTCAGCATCCCGGCGACGTCCTTGTACGGAACGTGCTTCTCGCGTCGTTCGGCCAGGCTGCGGGCCGGCTCGCCTTCGAAATCGAAGATGAGCCACTGACCCTCGCTGCGCAGCACCTGGCCGAGGTGAAGATCTCCGTGCTGCCGGAGCCGCACGCCGGAGGGAACGGCCGCGGGAAGCCGCTCGATCCGGGCCCGCAGCTCGTCCTTCCGGGCGCTGAGCTCCGGGACTGCGGAACCCGCGAGCTGGAGCGTCCGTTCCAGCTCGGCGAGCAGTCCCCTCGTCCAGCGGTCCAGGTCGTCGCGTCGGATCGGCTCCGGCGCGAATGCCGGATCGTCCGGCGCGGCGAGCGCCACGTGCAGCTCGCCGACGCGCGCGCCGAGCTCGCGGATCTCCGCCAGCAGGGCCGGCGGCGGAACGGCTTCCTTGAGGAACGCATCGAGCACATAGGACCAGCCGTCGGTGTCCACCCGCACGAACCGGTGGGCGACACCGAGCGTCGCTTCGAAGCCGCCTTCCAGCGAGAGCGCTCCGAGCAGCGCCGGCGTGGAGCGGAACCCACGGCGTGCGAGCAGCGCGCCGATTTCCAGCTCCGGATTCCTGCCCGCCTCCAGCTTGCGAATCAGCTTCAGGATCACCGCATCGCCGAAGACCACCGAGGTGTTGCTCTGCTCGGCGGAGAGCCTTCGCACCTTGGGCCGCTCCGGCAAGGTCGAGAGAGGTGAGTCAGGACCGTCGAACCGCTCGCCACGAAGACGGCCCGCGCGGGTGGGGACCTCGCGCCGCCCCCGGATGACTTCGAAGATCGCGCGGCACGACTCCTCGTCGAGTGCCTCCTCCATCGGGCCGTGCGCCCCCGGAAGCAGAGGGATCAGGTACCGTTCGGAGCGGCGGCCGGCGGCGTAGCTCACCTCGAAGGTCACGATCTCGACGACACCGAGGCGCGCTTCGTCGACGACGCGCACCTCGGAAATCTTCGCGCCCTTACCGCCGAACCAGCGGCGGCTCTGCAGCCACTCCGGCAGACCCGGGAACTGGAGCGCTGCCATCGCGTACCTCCTCAGAAGTAATAGTCGAACCCCTGCTCGGAGCGGCGGAACCGGAGCACGGACCAGAGCGCCGCGGGCTTCTCCGGCGTCAGCCGCACGGTTGCCGTTCTCCCTTGCCAGAGCGCGCGCTCGCCGGAGAGAAGATCGTGGACCTGGTAAGTCTCGTCCTCCGGAATGCCCAGGCGATCCAGCGGCACGTGCAGGATCGTTTCTTGCGCCGCGTAGGGATCGAGGCTCACCGCGGCCAGCACCAGGCTCGAGCGGTCATCCGTCGCCTTGGAGTAGAACAGGACGCGCTCGTTGTCCGCGCGATGAAAGCGAAGGTTCCGGTACCCCTGCAGCGCGCGGTGCTCGCGGCGGGCCCGGTTGAGGGCGGAGATCCACTCCTTGATGTTGCCGGGGCTGTCGAAATCCCTCGCCACGAGCTGGTACTTCTCGGAGTCGAGGTACTCCTCCTTTCCCGGCAGCGCGCGGTTCTCGCACAGCTCGTAGCCGCTGTAGATCCCCCAGGAGGAAGTGAGAGTGGCAGCCAGGGCGGCGCGCAGCAGGAACGCCGGCCGGCCTCCCTGCTGCAGGTGCTCCGGGAGGATGTCCGGCGTATTCGGCCAGAAGTTGCCGATCATGTAGTCGGCGGCAGGACCCTGGGTCAGCTCCGTGAGGTAGTCCTCCAACTCGTGCTTGAAGTTGCGCCAGGTGAAGTACGTGTAGGACTGGGTGAAGCCCGACTTCGCCAGCGCTTTCATCATCTTCGGCCGGGTGAAGGCCTCCGCCAGGAAGATCACGTCCGGATGTCGCGCGTGCACCTCGCCGATCACCCACTCCCAGAAGGGAAGCGGCTTGGTGTGCGGGTTGTCGACGCGGAAGACGCGGACGCCCTGCGCGATCCAGTGGAGAAAGACCGAGCGAAGCTCCGCCCAGAGCACATCACGCGCGGGCCCCATCCAGTCGAAGTTGACGATGTCCTCGTAGCGCTTGGGAGGGTTCTCGGCGGTCTTGATGGTTCCGTCGGGCCGCCGCTGGAACCATTCCGGATGCTCCTTGACGTACGGGTGATCGGGCGAGCACTGGAACGCGATGTCCAGCGCCACCTCCACGCCCTGGTCCTGGGCGGCGGCGACGAAGCGGCGGAAGTCCTCGATGGTGCCGAGCTGAGGGTGGACGGCCTTGTGTCCGCCTTCGGGCCCGCCGATGGCCCAGGGACTTCCGACGTCGTCGGGACCGGCGGAGAGGCTGTTGTTCTTGCCCTTGCGCGCGGTGCGCCCGATGGGATGGATCGGCGGCAAGTAGACGACGTCGAAGCCGAGCCCGGCCACGTACGGGAGCAGCTTCTCCGCGTCGCGGAAGGTGCCGTGCCGCTTGGCGTCCATCGACGCGGAGCGGGGAAAGAACTCGTACCATGCGCTGAAGACCGCCCGCTCGCGCTCGGCGAAGACCTTCAGCTCTCGGTCGAGGCGCGTCGCTACCGTGCGATCGGGGTGGCGCGATGCGGCGGCGAGCAGGGCTGGATCGCGCGCGGCCGCGAACGCCGCCGCAGAGGGACCGGAGAGCAACGCCTCCTGCCCCTGGCGGAGCCGCTCCGCGTCCGCGCGAGGTCCGGCCGCTTCCGCGCGCGCTGCCGCCGCGTCGAGCAATCCAGCTCCCTCCAGCAGCTCGGAGCTCACGTCGCGGCCCACCTCGAGCTTGCGCTCGAGCTCATGGACCCAGGTGCGAAACGAGTCCGGCCAGGCCTCGACGCTGAAGGCGTACAGGCCGTTTCCGGTGATGGGGAGGTCGGCTTCCCACGCGTCGTTGCCGAGAAAGCGCATCGGCTCTTCGCGCGGCTCGGTCTCCTGCGGCGTCAGCTGGCGCCACCGGACCACCGCCGCCAGATCGTCGTGCCCCTCCTTGAAGATGTCGGCAGTGACGCGAACGGGCTCGCCGGCCAGGCGCGTGACAGGGTAACGGCCGCCGTCGAGCTGCGGCTGGACGTTCTCGATCACGGTGCTCCCCCTGCGCTCTGGCATCGTGTCCTCCCGGCCCCCGCTGAGTACCGCACGCGAGCTCGAATGGAAATGCTCTGACCGGGCGAAGCTGTCGGCGATCCCCCATCTGGTCCTGGAATCTTGCATGTGAGCCCGGCTCTGGAAATCGAAGTCCACGAGAGTTGGTGAGCACCGTGAGCGGCTGAAGGTGTCACAGCGACGGCGGGCGCGGATCGGCTCTGGGCGTGAGCGGCCCGCTTACACCCGAGCCGGCTCAAATCGAGTGCTTGCAGCGCTGCCCGGGGAGGCCAGAAACGACGGCTGGTCCCGCGGCTATGATCTGCTGCCGCATTGCCTTGCGCGAACGCAGAGGCGATCCATGGGCCAGACGCAGTATCGAGCTCGAGTCGCTTTAGGCGCGGCGCTGGTGCTGCTCGCACCAGTCCTGTCGTGCATGCCCTCGGGCTCCTCGGTGTCGACGCCGCCCCCGCCCCCGCCTCCGCCTCCGGGCCTTTACGAGCCGCTGAGCGTCGGGTCCTCGGTTGGCAAAGTGAAAGATCTGCTCATTGGACTGCCGCCGACCGACGCAGAAATCCAGGCCGTCAGCGTGGACCCGAGGGCGCTGCGCGGGCTCGTCCAGCAGTGGATCGCCACCCCCGAGTACACTGCCAAGCTCCAGGTCTTCTTCGCCGGCGCTTTCCAGCAGAGCCAGGCGATATCCGCCGATTTCGCCGATCAGCTTGGCGACAGCGCGCAAGGCCGCCTTGACGCGCGCCTCCTCGCCAACCTGCGCGAGAGCTTCGCCCGCACCGCGATTGCCCTGGTCCAGGAGAACAAGCCGTTCACCGCCACCGTCACCACGCAGCGGTTCATGCTCACGCCGCGCCTGATGGCGCTGTACGCGTTCATGGACGCGATGCAGGTCACCGACGGCGGCTCGACCACCGATCTCTTCCAGAAAGCGAATCCGGGCTTCCAGTTCACGCTCACCGCCAAGCAGGGCGCGATTCCGCTGCAGCAGACCCTCGATCCGGCCAGCCCCAATTACATGGTCTGGTACGCGCCGCAGCTCGCCGGCGCCGCCTACGACGCGCTCTGCCCGCAGGACCCGATCGTCTACAACGGCGGCACGGGGCAGCCTTCGATCAGCGTGGCGATGTTCCTTCTGCTCCACGGCGTTCTGGCGGGGTTCGACGTCACCACACCATCCGGCACACATAGCTGCCAGCCGCCTGCGCTTCCCGCCGCGAACGTGCCCCTGACCGTCGCCGACACCCAGCAGTGGCAGATGGTGACGGTGCGCCAGCCGGCCGCCTCCGAGAGCACCACCCGCATGTTCGATCTCGCCTCGTTCCGGGCGGGCACCGACCTGGTGCTGACGACCCCGCGCGTCGGCTTCTTCACCACGCCGAGCTTTTTCGCGGAATGGAACACCAACGGCAGCAACCAGGCGCGGGTCACGCTGAACCAGACGCTCATCGTCGCGCTGGGCCACGCCATCACCGGGCAGAACGCTTCGCCGCCGCCGCCCAGCCTCGCGGCCTTGGATCAGGCGCATGCGTCGCAGAGCGCGGCCTGTTATGCCTGCCACCAGTCGCTCGATCCGATGCGGCAATTCTTCCGGCAGCAGTACAGCTACTCCTTCCATCCACAGACCAGTGCCACCCAGATCGCCTTGCCTGGTTCGTTCGGCTTCCGCGGCGTGGCGTTCCAGGGCCGGACCATCTTCGATCTGGCGGACCAGCTCGCCGCGCACCCGGACTTCGCTGCGGCCTGGACCCAGAAGCTCTGTACCTGGGCGAACTCCGCTCCCTGCCTGGAGGCGGATCCAGAGTTCGTGCGCATCGCGCGCCTCTTCGCCAGCAGCAGTTTCAATTGGTCCACGCTCACGGTCGAGCTCTTCTCCTCGCCGCTGGTCAGTTACGCCGGCCCCACCGAGACGGCGAAGCAATCCGGCCAGGCCTTTTCGGTCGCGCGGCGCGATCACCTCTGCGCCGCGCTCTCGAACCGCCTCGCGATCCCGGACGCGTGCGGGCTCCGCGTCGGCACCGCGGTCCCTCGCGCGATCCAGCTCATCGTGGCCGTCCTGCCTTCGGACCAGTACAGCCGCGGCGCGGAGCAGGCCGTGCTGGCGAACGACCCCAACCTGTTCTTCCGCACCGGGCTGGAGAACATCTGTGCGTCGCTCGCCGGCCAGCTGGTGGACGCGGGCAGTGCGACGCGATGGAGCAGCATGAACCCGGATCCGGCAATCTCCGACTTCATCCACGGGCTGATGGGCATCGAGAAGGCGCGCGACGCGATGCCGCTGGGAATCCTGCAAGACCACTTCCAGGCGGCGAAGGTCGCCGGGCTCTCCGCCTCCGACGCGCTCAAGTCCACGTTCGTGCTCGCCTACCTCTCTCCCTCCGTTGCAGGGATCGGACAGTGACCATGGATGCCTCCCGCCGCCGCTTCCTGACCAGGACGCTGTTTGGAGCCGGAATGCTCGGGCTGCGCTCGCTCGCCACCGGCATTCCGCTCTCGATCCTGGCGAACCCGCGCCGTGCCCTGGCCGCGGGCTCGAGCGCGTGCTCGCCTTCCGCCGCGCAGTACATCCTGTTCAGCTCGTCCGCGAGCGGCGACCCGGTCAACGCAAACGTGCCCGGTACGTACCTGATCCCCGACATCTCGCACCCGCCGGATCCAGCCATGGCGCCCACGCAGCTCACGCTCGCGGGCAAACAGCACACCGCGGCCGCGCCCTGGGCCCGCCTCCCGCAGGCGATGCTGGACCGCACCTGCTTCTTCCACCACGGCACGTATACGGTGGTGCATCCCGACCTGGGCGACGTGATGACCCTGCAGGGGCTCGTCTTTCAGAGGGACATGCTGGTGTCGTTGATCGCGGCGCAGCTCGCCAGCTGCCTGGGCACGGTCCAGCGCGAGCCACTGGCCCTCGGTCCCCGCGATGCGTCGGAGGCGCTGACCGCGCAGGGCCGGCCCCAGCCCATCCTCTCTCCCGCCGCGCTCGCGGGCTTGCTCGCCTCGCCGGCGGGTCCCCTCGGCCAGATCCAGAAGATCCGCGACGCGGACCTGGACCGGCTCAATGCCTGGTACAAGCAGAACGGCAACTCGGCGCAGCGGGCGTTCCTCGATCGCTACGCGATTTCACAGCAGCAGGCGCGCAACATCTCCGCGAGCTTGCTTGGCACGCTCGCGGCCATCAAGGACAACAGTCCCGACTCGCAGGTCGCGGCAGCCGTGGTGCTCTTCCGCATGAACGTGTCGCCGGTGGTCAGCATCCACATCCCCTTCGGCGGCGACAACCATACCGACACCCTGCTCGCCAACGAGACGAAACAGACGGTTGCCGGCGTAGCCACCCTCGGCAACCTCTGGACCCAGCTCAATGCCGCCGGCCTCCAGGACAAGGTGACGTTCGCGATGATGAACGTCTTCGGGCGTACCTTGAGCGCAAAGGCAGGATACACCAATGGGCGCGATCACCACGGCAACCATCACGTCACCGTGCTGATTGGAAAACCGCTCCTGGGCGGCGTGGTGGGCGGGCTGGAGCCTTACAAGAACGACTACCGCGCCATGTCGCTCGACTCGCAAAGCGGGGCGGGGATTCCGGCCGGCGCCGGCGACATCCCGTTCTCCGAGACGCTTGCCTCCGTGGGCAAGACCCTGGGCGCGGCCTCCGGAGTGGACCGCACCTTCCTCGACCAGAACATCAGGACAGGCAAGCCGGTTGCGGCAGCGCTCGCCCCTGTCGTGTAGTACGGGCCGCAGGATTCGTTTGCATCTCACCTCCGCTGCTCACATCATCGCGGACTCCTTTCGCGCGGAGGTCGCTCGCGGTGACTCGCCGGGCCTGGCTGCTGTTCATCGCGCTGTCGGTGATCTGGGGAATCCCGTACCTGCTCATCAAGGTCGCCGTCCGGGAGCTCACCCCCGCGAGCCTGGTGTTCCTGCGCACCACCATCGGTGCGCTCCTTCTGTTGCCCGGGGTGATGAGGCGCGGCGACCTGCGCGCGCTGCTGCCGCGCTGGCGGCCCATCCTCCTCTTCACCGCCGTCGAGGTCGCCCTGCCCTGGTGGTTGCTGTCCGACGCCGAGCGGCGGATCAGCAGCTCGCTGTCGGGGCTTTTGGTGGCCTCGGTCCCGCTGGTCGGCGCGCTTCTCTCCCGTCTGAGCGACACCCACGAGCCGCTCGGCGCGCGACGGCTCGCCGGCCTGGCCACGGGGTTCGCCGGCGTGGTCGCGCTGCTCGGCCTGGATCTCAGCGGTGACCTGGCCGCCGTCGGGGAAATGGCGCTGGTCGTGCTCGGGTACGCGCTCGGGCCGCTGATCGTTTCGCGGCGCCTTGCGGACCTGCCGACCTCCGAGGTGGTAGCGGTCTCGCTCGGGCTCTGTGCGCTCGCGTACGCGCCGCCGGGGATCGCTCAGCTCCCGCCAACGTTGCCTTCCCCCGCCGTGATCGGCGCGGTGGCCGTTCTCGGCGTAGCGTGCACCGCGGCGGCGTTCTTGCTGTTCTTCCGCTTGATCGCGGAAGTGGGCCCCGTGCGGGCTACGGTGATCACCTACCTGAACCCGGCGGTCGCGCTGGCGGCGGGAGTGCTGCTGCTCGGGGAACCGTTCACTCCCGGTACTGCGGCTGGCTTCGTCCTCATCCTCGCCGGCTCCTGGCTGGCCACCGGTCCGTCCGGACGCAGCGCGGTGGCGCACGGCCCCGCTGAAGCTGTCGGCGTGTCGCCGGCGCAGACGCCCGGCGACCGCTGACTCGAACACGGCTCGAGGAGGACTGGATGGGCCGCGATTCATGGACCGATCGGCTGCAGCAGGTTTCGCAGCCGGGCGAAGGCTCTGCGGCCCAGCTGCGACCGCGCCGTTTCCTGGGCCTTTTCCCAGGCAGGACGGACCTCGAGAAAAAGGCGCGTCCCGGCGGGAGTGAGCGAGATGGTCCGGCCGCGGCTGGATTGGCGGGGATCGAATCGGATCCAGCCGAGGAGCTCCATTCGCTGCAGGTCACGGCTGAGGGTCGACTTCTCCACGTCGAGGATACGGCCCAGGTCCGTCAGGCGGGCACCATCCGCGGCGACGATTGCCGTGAGAAGATTGAGCTGCGCAATCGTGATCCCGTGGGGCGCAAGGGCGGCGTCGTAGACGCGAGTGATGACGCGGCCCAGGCGGCGGACCCGCACGGCCAGGCACTCCGAGGCCATCAGGCGAGCGAAGTCCGTCGGCTCGTCCCGCTTCACTGGAGATCCGCAACCGGCCGCAGGCTGGCGTCCGCCCACTGCGAGTAGATGATGAACCGGAACGGGTCGACCCCATGGTAGCGCTCGATGAGCATGGCCAAGGCCCGCTTGCGGATGCCTCGCAGTGTTTCGCTGTTTCCATACCGCAGCAACCCCAACTCCGCCACGCGGAGCGCGAGGGGAGCGTCGCCCCTGGCGAGCAGGTCGTCCGCGACGCGGCTGAACGAAGCATCGCTCCCATTCCCGAACCGGTCGAGCACGGCAGCCCATTCGGCGCGCGTGAAGAGCTCCATGCCTTCGCCGTTGGACTGCCAGTATCCGGCGTCATGCTGGTGAAGCCGCTGCAGGAAGTGGTCGCGCGCCACCAGATACGGAATCACCGCCTTTGGATTCTCCCGCAGGCTGGGAGGCAGGTAGTTGTCGTGGAGCATCTCGGCGAGCGGGCGGCCGTGCAACGCGTCCGGCCGGTACCGCTCGTACAAGCTGCGCAAGGATGCTTCGAGCCCAGGGACGGCGTCCATGTTGAAGAACCGCGTCAACGCAGGGTGGCCGTGGATCAGCCTGCGCGGGGCGAGCGATCGGACCTGCGCGAGGGCTTCCAGGTAGCCCTCCGGCGATCCTTCCGAGAGGAGCGGGGGTCCCACGTAAGGCATGAAGGCATCGCCGACGAACAGCAGCCGGTGCTGAGGCAGGTGCACGAAGAGCGCGTCATTGGTCTCCCCGCCGCTCACCGGCAGGAGGCGGATCTCGAGCTTGCCATGGCGCAGGACCTCTTCCCCGCTGACAGGTCGTATTCCTGGAGCTTGCAACTCCACCCGGTGGGTGCCGAAGAACCAGCTGAACGACTGCTGCGAGCTGCGCATGCGCGCCAACTCCTGCGCGGAGTTTGCTCGGGCGATCACCACCGTCCCCGCTTCGCGCACCGCAGCCAGCCCGCCGACGTGGTCCCAGTGGGAGTGGGTCAGGATCACGTAGCGGACCGGAGCGTTGGTGACCCGGCGGAGAGCGGTCATCGCGGCGCGCGCCGATTCCTCCGTAGTGCCGGCATCGATCGCGACCACGCCTTCTTCGTTGACCAGGAACGCGATGTTTCCGAAGTCAAAACCCTCCGCGACGTAGATTCCCTCGGCTTCGCGGACGAGCGCAGGCCTGGTGAATCGGAAGCCGTACTCTGGCCCGACCGAGATATCGGTCACCACGGATGGAGCCTCCAGCGACTGGTCGCCAGACTGGCGCAGCAGCTCGCGGGAGCGGGCCTCGTCGCCGAGCGTCCGATGGGCCGCCGCCATGGCGCGAAGGATCCCGCGGTCGAGCTCGACCCGGAATGAATCCCGGTTGGCCAACGACGCCTGGAGATCGGCCAGCGCCTGCTGCCCCTTCCCGAATCGTCCCGGAAGCCCGGCGAAGACCAGGCCGCGGACGAGCCGACCTCCCACAGGCTCCGCCTCGGCGCCCCGGTCGAGCTTGCGGATGGCTTCCTCGACCCAGCCGACCCGCTGCAGCAACGCGACGTCGCCCGCCATCCTGGCCTGCATCATTCCCTCCAGCGAGAGCAGGATCGGGCGGCCGGGCTGCTCGCGGGCGAGCCGCTGGAAGACCTCGTATCCCTCCTGCTCGCGATGGGCCGCCATGTACTGCTGGGCGGCGAGGAGCGCCACTGCCGGCTCTGCGTTCGGGTATGCGGCGGCGGCGGCAAAAGCTTCCAGCTCGCGATTCTGCGTCAGCGCCGGCGGCCGCGGCGCAATTCCCGAGCAGCCAACGGCAAGCAGAGCAAGCGCCAACACCCATGATCGTGGACGGGACATCTGCGTCCTCCTCGCGCTAGGTTGTATCTACATCTTAGCGCCATCATGGTGTATGTACAACCCATGGGCCCGTCAAGTACCTTTTGAGCAGGTGGCCAGATCGACCCCCCCGGAGCGCACACCCGGGCGACGGGCGATTGGCTGGTTTAGAATCCGCGGGATGAGCGAGACCAAGCGAGTGCCCACCCTGTTCGAGTGGATCGGCGGCATGCCCGGCATCGAGAAGCTCTTCGAGGTGTTCTACTCCAGGGTCCCGCGCGATCCGCTCCTCGCCCCCGTGTTCGCCGAGATCACTCCGGAGCACTCGAAGCACGTCGCAGCGTTCGTCGCAGAAGTGCTGGGCGGCCCCCAGGCATACAGCGACGGGCTCGGCGGTCATCCGCACATGATCCGGCGGCACGCGGGGCGGGCATTGACGGACTTGCAACGCAAGCGATGGATGGAGCTTCTGCTCGAGTGCGCCGATGAGATCGGTGTACCGTCCGACCCGGAGTTTCGCTCGGCGCTCGTCTCCTATCTGGAATGGGGGACGCGCCTCGCGGTGATCAACTCCCAGCCCGGCGCAGTGCTCGGTGAAGATGCACCCATGCCCCGTTGGGGCTGGGGCGAAGTGAAAGGGCCTTACAGCGGCGGGTAATCGTTGCGTGTGGCAGGGCGCCTCGGAGCGACGATCGCCTCGCGGCCGCACGCTGATAGATTCTCCATCATGCCCTCTCGGATCGAAGACTACGCCGTCATCGCCGACTGCCAGAGCATCGCGCTGGTGGCCAAGGATGGCTCGCTCGACTGGCTCTGCCTCCCCCGGTTCGATTCCGACGCCTGCTTCGCCGCCCTGCTCGGCACTCCCGACAACGGACGCTGGAAGGTCGCGCCGGAAGGGGAGGTGCGCGCCGTGCGCCGGAGGTACCGGCCCGGAACGCTGATCCTGGAGACGGAGTTCGAGACCCCCGAGGGCGCCGTCACGTTGATCGATCTGATGCCTATCTTTGGCCAGGGCACCGACGTGGTCCGCATCGTCGCCGGCCAACGCGGCCGCGTGCCGATGCGGATGGAGTTGCTCGTTCGCCTCGGATACGGAGCGATCGTCCCCTGGGTGCGCGCGATCGAGGGCGGCATCGAGGCCGTCGCCGGCCCCGATGCGCTCCGGCTGATCACGCCTGTCGTCACCCATGGCGAGGGACTCAGCACGGTCGCGCGGTTCTCGGTCGGCGCAGGAGAACGCGTGCCGTTCGTGCTCACCTGGTCGCCATCCCACCTCCCCGACCCGGGCCACGTCGAGGCCGAGGAGGCACTGACGGGGACTGAAGCCGGCTGGCGAGCCTGGTCGAACCAATGCACGGTGACCGGCCCCTACCGGGAGATCGTGCAACGCTCGCTGATCACGCTCAAAGCCCTCACCTACCAGCCCACGGGCGGCATCGTCGCGGCAGCCACCACTTCGCTGCCCGAACGGCTCGGCGGGATGCGCAATTGGGACTATCGGATCTGCTGGCTGCGGGATGCGACCTTCACGCTCTATTCCCTGATGAGCGCCGGGTACTTCGACGAGGCTCGCGACTGGACGCATTGGCTGCTGCGCGCCGTCGCGGGCGACCCTTCGCAGCTGCAGATCCTCTACGGCATCGCCGGCGAGCGCCGTCTCCCCGAGGTGGAGTTGGACTGGCTGCCGGGATACGAAGGCTCACGGCCGGTGCGGGTCGGCAACGCGGCCTCGCTGCAGCTGCAGCTCGACGTGTACGGCGAAGTGATGGATGCGCTCCATCTGGCGCGGCGCGTCGGCCTCGCCCCGACCGAGGCGGGATGGGCGTTGCAGCGCGCGCTGATGGGGTACCTCGAGAAGATCTGGCAGGAGCCCGACGAGGGGATCTGGGAGGTCCGCGGGCCACGGCGCCACTTCACCCACTCCAAGGTGATGGCCTGGGTGGCATTCGATCGTGCCGTGAAGGGCGTCGAGCAGTTCGGGCTCCAGGGTCCCCTGGAACGCTGGCGAGCGATACGGGATCAGATCCACGAGTCCGTATGCCGCGAGGGTTTCGACGCCGGCGTGGGGGCCTTCGTGCAGTCCTACGGGTCGAAGGAGGTCGATTCGAGCCTGCTCATGCTCCCGCTCGTCGGCTTCCTCCCGGCGACCGATCCGCGGGTGCTGGGCACGGTGCGCGCAATCGAAAGCTCATTGCTGCGAGATGGATTCGTGGCGAGATACGCCACTCATCCCGCGGTGGATGGCCTGCCGCCTGGCGAAGGCGCCTTTCTCGCTTGCTCATTCTGGCTGGCGGACAATTACGCGCTCCAGGGCCGGACGGCGGAGGCGACGGAGATGTTCGAGCGCCTCTCCGGGCTGGCCAACGACGTGGGCCTGCTCTCGGAGGAATACGATCCAGTGACGCGGCGGCTGCTGGGCAATTTCCCCCAGGCCTTCACGCACGTCTCGTTGATCAACACGGCGCTCAATTTGACAGCGCCGCGGGGTCCGGCGGAGCAGCGGAAGGAAGACTGAGCCGGGCTAGTCGTGAAGTCCCAGGACATATGCGCTTGCGATGCCGGCTCCGGCGCCGCCCAGGACCAGCCAGGCCGAGTTGATCCGGAGCAACAAGAGAAGCAGGGCGGCGATGAGGGCGAGGACCGCGGTGGGCACATCGACGATGGCCGCTCTGGCCAGGCTGATCGTCACCGCGGCCATGAGCGCGAGCGAGGCGACGTTCACCCCGTCGAGCACCGCACCGGCCGTCTTGGAGCGCCGGATTCGCGGGACCAATGGTCCGCTCAGGGCGACGAAGACGAATGCCGGAAGGAAGATCCCGACGGTCGCAACGAGCGCCCCGATCCCGTCCCCGAGGACGTAGCCGATGAACGTCGCCGTGGTGAACACCGGGCCAGGGGTCATCTGCCCGACAGCGACCGCATCGAGAAGTTGGGCCTCGGTCAACCATCCGAGCCGTTCGACGAGGTCCGCCCGGAGAAATGCCAGCAGGACATAACCGCTCCCGAACAACACGGAGCCGATCTTCAGGAAAACGAGGAAGAGCAGCCAGAGCCCGAAGACGCCGGCGGCGACCGGAGCGGCTGCTGCGGCGGTCCCGAGCAACGGCATGAAGACGGATACGCCAGCGTGCCTCCGCTCCATCGCCCAACGCCAGAGGGCGACGACCATGCCGCCGGCGAACAGGATGGCGAGCTCGTTGACGCCCAGGAGGCTTGCCCCCAGCGCGCCGACTGCGACGAACCCGAGAAAGCGGGTCTTCACCGCCGTCTTGCCGAGACCCCAAAGGGCCTGGACCACCACGGCAATGATGACGGGTTTGATCCCGTAGAGCACTGCCAAGGCCTGGGGCAAAGCGCCGAAGCGGACGTAGGCCCAGGCGATCCCGCTGACGATCAGGGCCGCGGGAAGGATGAAACAGGTTCCGGCGAGCAGGAGCCCGCTCCATCCCGCGCGCAGGTAGCCGATGTGGATGGCCATCTCCGTCGAGTTCGGACCTGGAATGAGGTTCGTCGCGCCGAGGAGATCGAGGAATCTCTCCCGCGTCATCCACCTCCGTCGCCGGACGACCTCGTCCTCCATCATCGCGACGTGAGCCGCCGGCCCGCCGAAAGCGATGGTGCCGAGCTTCAGGAACAGCCAGGCAAGCTGGCGCAGGCGCAGAGCCCGCGGTTCCGTCGGCGCATCGGCGTTCGATCCTGCTTCATTCATCCTGCTGGCCGTCGGTGCCATTCGCACCCCAGACTCGTGCGAGACCTAGGTCGGGCATTCCTTCCGAATCGTCGTTTCGCGGCTCCTTGTCGACAATTTTGTAAGCTTTCCGGTCGCTGCCGGAACAGGTTTCCCTCTCGGCAGCGGGGCCGACGGCTGGCACTGAATTGGCTAGAAACACCGGCATGCCCCGACACCAGCAGCACCGGCGCGACCGGACCGGTCCAGAGGCATGAGCGACGAACTTCGCGAGCTCCGGCAACAGATCGAAGCTAGACGCAAGCGCCTGCTGCGCCGGCATCGTCTTTTCAAGCTGGCAGAGGTCGTCGCCTGGGCCTTCGGGCTGGCCTGGACAGCGCTGTTGCTGGGCGCGCTCGTTCGGTCCCCCTATCCGGGCTCCCCGCCGCATCGGCCGATTCCTGGCCCTGATGACGAGCTCGCGCCCTGGCGGCTCGCGCACGTCCGCGGGGCCCCGCGCCAGTCCGGCATCGCCGCGGGGCTCATTCCGCTGGCCCGACATTGGACTCCGCAAGCGGAGGCAAGTGAAATCGCAAGGCCACGCAACCCCAACGAGGCCGGCATGTCGCGTCAGGTGGGCGAGGGCTCCCCGATTTCCCACGACGCGTACAACGTCATCTCGGCGCTCCACGCGAAGTACGAGGGCCTGGAGGCCTACCGGAAATACAGCTGGGACGGCGACCAACGCATCTGGAAGGAATTGAGCGAGCGCGACGACGAGGCTGTGCGGCTGCTCTGCGACGAGTTGGAGAAGCTGGCACGCGAAGGCCGACTCTGCACGAGCCAGTCCAGCAAGTCCACGCACTGACGCCTGGAACGCCTGGCCCCGGCCGCCGCAGGCGGTTCAGGGGTTACGCTGGAGCGAGGTCGTCCCGGCGACGCTGCCAGAACCGGCGCAAGCGGCCCAGCACGGCAAGCGGGCTCCGGTAGCCGCCGCGTTCGATTCCCTGCCGCAGCATCGTCCGGATCGCCGCCGCCTGCCGGCGCGCCAGCTCCGCCTGCGCGAGGTTCTGCGCGAGCAAAGCTGCCTGCCGCGTGTGCTCTTCCGCTTTCCTGCAAACGCGGAGCCGCATCCACAGCTCACCCATCTTGAGCTGACAGATGAAGCTGTCCGGAGCCAACTTCACGCCTTCGCGGAGCTCTTCCATCGCTTCCTGCACTTCCAGATTCACGCAGAGGGCCATCCCCAGAAGCACCCGGAGCTCGGCAACTCGAGGATGCGCGCAGACGCTCTCGCGCAGCTGTCCGACCAGCTCGGCGCGGTCGCCCTGCTCGAGCACGTAGGGGTCGGCGAACATCCTCAGGAGCAGCTCGCGCGCCTTCTCTGGAACCGGAACCAACGACGAGGGAGCAACCGGTGGCGCCAGCGCGCCGGTGTCTGCCGGCGTCGTCACGTTGTCCTGCTGCCGCTCCATGTTCATGAAGTCTCCATGAGGTTTCGACGAGCCATGAAGGGATGGCGAGGCCGTCGCGCGCGCCTTGCCATCCCCTCTCGTTCTTCACGCCGCTTTGAGTGCGGTTTCCGGCCGGAAGACGAACTCGGGGTAGCCGAGCTGCCCCATCTCGGGAACGTCGAGACCGTTCAGCTCGGTCTCTGCCGACACGCGATGGCCGATGACGTATTCGAGCGCCATGTTGATGGCGAAGCTCAGCGTGAACACGGCACCGAGCAAGGTGGAGATACCCACCAGCTGTGCGGCGAGCTGGCTCGCATCTCCATAGAACAAACCCGTGACAGAGCCTGTGACGCCGTTCCAGCTACCACCATAGTTGCTGGTTCCGTCGGCAAAAAGGCCGACCGACAGAACGCCAAACAACCCGTTGGTACCGTGGACCGAGATGGCTCCAACGGGGTCATCCACCTTGAGCACATTCTCGACGAAGGCCACGCTCACGCAGACCAGCACGCCGGCGATGAGGCCAATGATGGCGGCGCCCGGCGCACTGACGAATCCGCTTGGCGCGGTGATCGCCACCAGGCCTGCCAAGAGGCCGTTTCCGGACATCGATGAGTCGGGCTTCCCTTTGGTGATCCACATGTAGAGGATGGCGCCGAACGTCCCGGTGCAGCCGGCCAACATCGTGGCCACGGCGATGCCCCCGATACGCAGGTTGCCGTTGGAGGAGGCACCCAACGTACTGCCGGGGTTGAATCCGAACCAGCCGAACGCGAGGATGAAGCATCCGATCAGGACCGCGGAGATGTCATGTCCGATGATCGGGTTGGCCGAGCCGTCGCGGTTGAACTTGCCGAGGCGCGGACCCACGATCAGGCACACGGCCAGGGCAGTGAGTCCGCCGACTGAGTGCACGACGCCCGAACCAGCGAAGTCGGCGTACCCTTTTCCCAGCCCCAGGTTGGTTCCCAGTTGCGCCAGCCATCCTCCGCCCCAAGCCCAGTTTGCGAAGAGCGGATAGGTGAGCGCGCCCATGATGACCGAGGTGACGGAGAAGGTGATGAACTTCCATCGCTCGGCGCAGGCCCCGGTCACGATGGTAAGCGCCGTGTCCATGAACACCATCTGGAAGAGGAAGATCACCATCACGCCGACGTCATAGGCGTGTCCGGAAAGGAAGTATCCGCTCTCGCCGAAGATGCCCCAGGTCTTTCCAAACAAGGAGATGCTGTGTTCGGACGCGAGAGGGTACAGGCCACCCAGGTTCGCGTTGCCGGCGGCGCCGCCCATCTGGATCGCGAAGCCGACCACCCAATAGGCGAGCAACCCGCAGGCGTACACGAAGAAGTTCATCATGTATGTGTGGTTTGCGTTCTTCACCCGGGTCAGCCCCGACTCGACCATGGCGAAGCCCGCTTGCATGAACATGACCAGGAAGCCGCAGACAAGGGTCCAAACGAAGTTGATCGCGACCTTGTTCTGCCCGATCTGGTTGCCGGCGTCCGCCAGCGTCGGACCCGCCTTCGCATCCGTCACGGTCACGTCGGCGATGCTTCCGGTGACGATGCCGCCGGGATCGCCTTTCGCGAGATCGGCGGGGGTAGGCGCCTTGGCTGCGGCCTCCCGGAGCTCAGCCGTCGCTGGCGGAACCGGAGCCGGAGCTGCCGCAGCCTGGGCAGGCGCAGTCGCGGTCTCAGCGTAAGCCATCCCGCCCGCGGTCAAACCCAACGCGAGGATGCCGAAAGCAAGAAGACGGTTTCGAAGCCATGTCTTCATTTCATGCCCCCCATCGCGGTGGGCGCGGCAGTGAACTCCGAGTCCACAGTGGCCCTGCCCGCTACCGAGCTGAAACCAGCCCGCGCGGACGTTGCGGCCGGCTTCTTCCAGAACGCCGTCTTGTTGAACGCGGCGGGCAGGACGTACAGGATTCCGAAAAGGCTCACGCCGATGCCCAGCAAGGCGACGACGATGCGCCCACCATTGCTGTTGACCAGGTGCAGGCCCCCGAGGGTGACCAACCACCCGAGCAGGGCGACGCCCGCGCCCAGCCACTTCATGCTCTCGGGGCTCGGCAGAACGGGTGTCTCGCCCTCCAACGGCTTGATCTTCAAGAAGCCGACCACCGACGCCAGCAGGATTGCTGCGCCCACGATCAACAGCAGCTTGCCTGTGCCGCTGGCAATGTAGGCGATGCCACCGCAGAGGACCGTGCCTCCGACCAAGAACAACCCGAAATAGCTTCCTTGGGACTTACTCGCCGCCATGGGTGCTCCTCCTCGACATGTTTTCTCCGTGACCCGAAAATGCGCCACTCAGTTGGCCAACTTCATGCGGCTGCCGCATTGCTTCTCCGTTCCGCTCCGTTGGTACCGGCTCTCGTCGGCAGGACAAGGAAGAGCAGGAACTGGAGTGCGGCCATCAGCTCGAGAACCAGGGGAAGCTGCTGCTGAAGCCGCAGCACGATCATGAAGGACACCATGGCGAACCATTGCCATCGCGACCGCCGGAGCCTCTCGATCCGGCCAGGGAAGCGGAGCAGGTTCATCCAGAATGTGCCGCTGGCTGGACTCGCCGGCACGGAGGCGCGAATGCAGGCGACGGCGAAGAACCCGGACAGGAGCAAGCCGAGTAGAGCCGTTCGCTCATTCATCACCACTCTCCAGGGGGAGATACCGCTCCCATGACCGGGCGGGCCCGATGCGCCGCCGATGTCCGCCGCGTGTTGCAAGGCGGAAGCCATCGGCGGCGGGGTGCGATGAAAACTTGACAGGTGCACTCGGAAAAAGCCGCGGAACTCGCGTCCGCGGGAGAGCTCGCTGGGCATGACAAGAACGTTCGGACGCGGGGTTCAGGCTACGGTTTTGTGTCCGAACGACCCGAACGTCGGAGGTCTTCCCAAACGTCGGAGGTCTTCCAAACGCGGACTCCTTCCTATGGACGCTTGCGCCCTCATTTGCCCTGGATCTGGCGCAAAGACAATTCTGTCTGGCGAGACTCGAGACACGACGAAATTGTCGAAATGACCGTTGCTTCCTGCAAGGCCCGAGCGTGAGCTCAGGCGGGCAGCGGCGGCGACCAATTCGGCCCAGATATCGAAGATGTCGGGGTCGATGCCTTCTTGAGCAAGAGCGGTGCCAGGCGTTCTAGGGGAACGCCACGAAGAGCTCGGAGAGGTCCTTGGCTGCGGCAGCGTCGCAGAGCAGCGGGCCCACGTCGAAGATCTCCTGCACGGTTCGCAGCAACGAGCTGTGCGTCCATCGGGTGTTGCTGGCGAATCCTTTCCTGGCGAAAGGCGAGAGCAGGATCATGCCGATCGGCCCGTCGCTGCTGCCTTCGCCCTCGTCCCAGGTGATGAACAGCGCCCCGCCCTGCTTCCATGCCCTCGATGCGAGGATGCGCGGGACCCACAGCGAGAGCCATTCATCGCCTGTGCGCACGACGTCGCGCGGGCAATCGGGTCCTCCGTGCATGTCGTGGCAAAGGTTGGGCGTGATGAACGCGTAGCGCGCCACCGAGTCGTTCTGGAGCTCGCTCGCAAGATCGTCCAGTGGCCGGTTGTGAGCGACGCAGGATGCCAGGTCGCCGGTCACGTCGTCGAAGAACACGAACGGGTTGTGCTTGGCCGCATAGAGTCCATGGCTTGCGACCGGGCACTCTTGCGCGCCGATGTCCTCCTGATAGCTCTTCCAGGAAATGCCTGCTTTGCGGAGCAGCGTGACCAGGTGGTCCGTGAAGCGAAGATGGTGATGCGCCGGGTCGCCGTCGTCGCGGATTCCGTAGTCGGTGCCACCTTCCATCCAGAGGTAGTTCGGCTCGCTCGGGTGGACGCCGGGCGGGTTGTAATACCGCTCCGCGTGCGCGCCCGCGGGGAGCAGCGTCCCGTTCAGGTAGGGCGCGCGCGGGTCGCCGCGGATGTGCGACCAGTTCGCATTCTCCATCACCACCACGAACACGGTCTGGATGTGCCGCGGCCCGGGCGCAAGCGGCACCGGCGCGCCACCGCCGTGCGCGCAAGGGTCGTTCGCGCGCCTGGACGAGCATGCGACCGAGAGCAACAAGCAGGCTGCCATGGCTTTCATCGGGACCATTTCGCGGCTGGGTCGAAATCGATCGGCCGCCGGCCGATTCCCTCGACCGCTTCAGCCCTCCGCGCCAGGATTGTAATGCCCGTGGCGGTGATGACCGTCGCAACGACCAGGGTAGCCATCAGGATCTTGAAGGACATGGAACGATTGTCGAGCGGGCCGCGAGCTGAATCAACCCCGTCCCGACGAGCGGGGAGCCTCTGGGAACGGAGTGCCCTCGTTCTCGGACCAAGCGAGGTTACAATCGGCTTCGTGGACAGCACGCTGCAGACGACCGTTCCGAATCGGAGACGCCTCCTGGGCATCGTGGTCATGATCGGCATTCCGCTGTTGCAGCTTTCGACCGAGTACCTGGGGACCCGCGACGCCGGCCGCCTGCTTTCCAAGGCCATCGTCCTCCTGATCGGGTTGCCCCTGCTGGTGGTCTGGGCGTTCGCGGTCTTCCGTTGGGCATCGCGAAGGCGTTTCGGCGCGCTCGGCCCGCTCTTCATGGGCGCAATCGCGGCCGGGCTGTTCTTTGCCGGACTGCTCTGGGCCACCCGGGCCGCGACCCTCTCGTTCGCGACGCTGCGGCCGCATTACCCGCATTACGGACCGTGGAGCGGCGTCGACGTGCTCCGGGTTGGTTTCGCGATGGGGGTGACCAACTTCGCCATCTGGGCGCTGGCGTTCATCTTCCCCTTCGCCGTGGAGGACGCGCATGTTCGCGCTCTGGAGGCCGACAAGCTTCGCACGCAGGCGGAGCTCGCCCAGCTGCGCGCGCACCTCGAGCCCCACTTCCTCCTCAACACGCTCAATGCCATCGCAGGACTGGTGACCGAGGATCCGCACCAGGCACGCCAGTTGCTGGGAAACCTGGGCGACCTGTTGCGCGACTCGGTGGGTCCGGGAGGAGAAATGGAGACGCTCCAGGAGCAGATCGGTTGGTTGCGGCGCTACGCGCAGATCCTGGAGACGCGCCACGCCGGCCATCTGGCGTTCCGCTGGGAGATCGGCGACGGCACGCCTGGCGCGCTCTTGCCGCGGCTCCTCTTGCAGCCGCTGGTCGAGAACGCGGTGAAGCATGGCGCGCTGATGCGTGACGGAGGGGGCGAAATCACGGTGCGGACGGAGCTGGCCGGTCCCAAGCTCGTCTGCACCGTCGAAGACAACGGACCCGGCGTCCCGAACAAGGAGACGCGGCCGGGAGCATTCGGGCTCGTCTCCGTGCGCCGCAGGCTGGCGATGCGATACTCGGACACCGCAGCGCTGCGGCTCGAGTCGACTCCGGCCGGTACGCGATCCGTCGTCGAGCTGCCGCTCGAGCAAGGGGGTGCCCAATGAGCGAAACGGTTCTCCTCAAAACGCTGGTGCTGGAGGACGAGTGGCCGACCCGGAACTATCTGGTCAAGCTGATCGAGGGCACCCAGCGCGCGGAGGTGATCGGGGCGGTGGCCAGCCTCGACGAAGCGCGCCAAGCGATGGCGGGGTCGCCCGTGGACGTCGTCTTCGTCGACGTCCAGCTGGCCGCCACCGGCGATCCGCGCAATGGACTCGATCTGATCCGCTCGATGGCGGGAGAACCGTCGGCGCCGATGTTCGTGCTCGCGACTGCCTCTTCCCAGCACAGCCTGGAAGCGTTCGATCTCGGCGTCGTGGACTACATCCTGAAGCCGTTCACCGAGGAGCGCGTCGATCAATGCCTCCAGCGTCTCGTCGAAAGGCGCGCGCCCCGCATGCAGGGTCCGCGCCGCGTGGTCGCGCGGCGGAAGAAGAGCCTCGTCTTCCTCGACCCCGCGAGCATCTGGGCGTTCGAGGCGGCAGACCGCCTCACCTTCGTGCACGCGCCCGAAGGCCGCTTCGACATCGATCTCTCGCTGGCCGCGATCGAGTCGTCGTTTGGCCGCGCGCTGTTCCGCGTGCACCGCAACTGGCTGGTCAACCTGGCCTACGTCAAGGAACTGGAGCGCGACCTCGGAGGCGCGACGGTGACGGTGGGCCAGGACATCGGACCCGAGGGGAAGAGCATTCACGTACCCGTCTCGCAGGACCGTTCCAAGGCGTTGCGCGACGCCCTGCTGGAGAACGCCACCGGCCTGCGCCGCCCGTAAGGCCCCGAGCCTCAGATGTGGTCGTCGACCTGCACCGCCGGCGATTGAACGCGCGTGAGGATCTGCAGCAGACGGGCGGGGGGAACGAAAATGATGTCCTGCCCGTTCGGAGCGACCAGAAGGCCCGCCAGCGCTCCGCCAGAGTCGAACACCGGCGCACCGGCGAAGCCGATCGGGAGTGCGGGCGCCGCCCGCAGCCGCAGCGGGTTCGCGGTCCGCTCGACGGAAAACCCGATCACATCGAACACGAGCGCCGGCCCCTGCTTGGAAGCGTGAAGGGCGAGAAGCTGATCCCCGACATCCCCTGACCCTTCGGCAAGCGGCGCGCCTTCGAGCTCGCGGGCGGCCTCGGGAAGCTCCAGCACCGCCACGCCTGCGTCCAAGGCGCTGTCGACGATACGCGCCGGAAAGGCGCCCTGGGTCGTCAGCACGGCAATCTCGGTAGCGACCTGCATGGTGCCACCGGAGCCATCAAAGAGCAGCGCCCGCATGTCGGTGAGCACCAGGCCGCTTCCAGCCAGAACGCCGGATGCGGTGTTGATCTTCTCCGCGCTCCTGGCTGCAAAGACCTGCACGACCATCCCGTGAACGCGGTCGACAAGCGCCACGACGGGCGCATCGGCGGACGCGTCGCCGACCGGATCGGCAACCGGGCCGGACCACGGCGATATCGCGGGGCTCGCGTTCTTCATCGCGCCGACCTCGCCGCGGTCGAACGCATGGTCATGGGCACATGCGACGGCGAACAAGAAGGAGATGGCTGCGAACCGTGTCATCGGTCGGTTGGATGTCATGACGTCGTCCTCGATTCGCGCCGCGCATTGAGATGCGTTCTAGGGGCCCGCGGCGCCCGGGCCGTGAAATGCCGACGAGAGGTCGATCGCTACCGACGAGCGCCGCAGCTTCGGAGCGCGCGCCCAACTACAGTCGAGGCATGAAGAACACCCGCATTGCGCTGGGAATCTCGGTGATGACCATCGTGCCGCTGCTGCAGCTCGGTACCGAGTATCTCGGAACGGGCGACCGCGGGCGGGCCCTGTCCAAGCTCGCGGTCACGCTCATCGGGCTCCCCATCCTGCTCTGGGGTTCCTCGCGCGGCCTGCGCTGGGCCGGGGGGCGGCGCGTGGGACCTTTGCTGCTGCTTGCCGGCGGGATGCTCTCGGCGGGAACGCTCTACGCACTGCTTCTCGACGCCGTGCACGTCGCGAGCTTTTCCCTCCCCATCTTGCGGCCGGCGACCGGCGAGCCGGCTACCGCCTTTGTGTTGCGCATCGGTTTCGCCATGGGGTTGACCAACTTCGGCCTCTGGGCGCTGGCCTTCGTCTTCCCCTTCGCGCTCGAGGACGCCCGCTTCCGCGCGCTGGAGGCGCAACAGCTTCGCACCGCGGCCGAGCTGGCCCGGCTGCGCTCGCATCTCGAACCCCACTTCCTGCTCAACACGCTCAACGCCATCGCTGCGCTGGCGACCGAGGACCCGAGCGCGGCGCGGCGGCTGCTCGCCGCGCTCGGCGATCTGCTGCGCGACTCGCTCCGCGACCAAGGCGCAATGCAGACGCTGGGGGACCAGATCGAATGGCTGCGGCACTATGCGCACATCCTCGAGGAGCGGCACGCGGGCCGTCTCGCGTTCCATTGGAATCTCGGCGCCGGAACGCGCACGGCGCTCCTGCCGCGACTCCTGCTCCAGCCGCTGGTGGAGAACGCGGTGAACCATGGGGCGCTGGCGCGCGAGGACGGAGGCCGCATCGAAGTCCGGGCGGAGGTGGTGGACGCGAAGAAGCTCGTCTGCACCGTCGAGGACAACGGCCTGGGAATGCCGGACGGGAGGAAGCGGCCGGGCGCGTTCGGGCTGCACTCGGTGCAGAGGCGGCTGGCCTTGCAATATGCGGAGCGCGCCAGCTTCCGGCTCGAGTCTTCTGATACGGGAACGCGATCGATCGTGGAGATCCCGCTCGAGGAGGCCCGGTCATGACACGCTTGCGCGCGCTCGTGCTCGAAGACGAATGGCTGGCGCGCAACTACCTGGTGCAGCTGATCGAGGCGACGCAGCTCGCCGAAGTGGTGGGCGCGGTCGCCACCATCGGCGAGGCGCGCGACGTGCTCGCGGCGCTGCCCGTGGACGTGGTCTTCGTCGACGTGCAGCTTTCCGGGGACGAGAATGGTCTCGAGCTCGTGCAGTCGATGGCATCCTTGGACGGCGCGCGGCCAGCGTTCGTGCTGGCGACCGCATTCAGCCAGCATGCGCTGGAGGCGTGGAACCTGGGCGTGGTCGATTATCTTCTCAAGCCGTTCAGCGAGGACCGGGTGGAGCAGTGCCTGCACCGGCTCGCCGCCCGGCAGCAGGTCTCTCATGGCGGCGCGCTCCGGGTGGTGGCGAGGCGCAAGCGAAGCCTCGTCTTCCTCGACCCGGCGGACATCTGGGCCTTCGAGGCTTCCGATCGCCTGAGCTTCGTGCACTCGCGCCTGGGCAAGTTCGACATCGATCTGTCGCTTGCCGCCATCGCGAACTCGTTCGGCCGCTCGCTCATGCGCGTACACCGCAACTGGCTCGTCAACCTGGACTTCGCCAGAGAGCTGGAGCGCGAGGAAGGCGAGACGACGCTGTTCATCGGGACCTCGCTCGGTAACGAAAGCCAGGGCGTCCGTGTCCCCGTCTCCCGGGATCGCGCACAGCCACTGCGCGCTGCTTTGCTGGCAAATGCAACCGGCCTGCGGCCGACCTAGGCTGGTAGGACGAGTTGCGCCCGTGAGGTGAAGAGAAGGCGGCGGGCGAAGCCTACCGCGACGAGCCCGGCCACCGCTGCCACCGCGACCAGCTGATAGAGGATCACGATCTGATAGCGAACCGCCTGCTCGGGCGGAGTACCGCTGACGATCTGACCGGTCATCATTCCTGGGAGCGCGACCAGGCCTACCGTGAGCAGGCCGTTGATGGTCGGCAGCAGAGCGGCTCCAAGCGTGGCGCGCACTTGCCGCTCCAGCGCCTGGCGCGGCGTCGCCCCCAGCGCGAGCAGCGCTTCGATCTGATCGGCCTCGCTGCGCGCGGACGCAAAGATCCGCTCGAAGACCAAGGCGACCACGTTCATCGCGTTGGAGAGCATCATCCCGCTGATGGGGATCAGGTAGTGCGCCTCGTACCACGGGTGCAGCGGCACCACCGCAGCGAACACCGGCACCACCGCCACCAGGGTGCCCGCGCCGATGGCGGCGATCGCTCGCGGAAAGAGCAGGCTGCGCGGCGGTCCGTGCTCGATGCGACGGGCAGCGGTCGCGGCCGCCGTGATCAGCATCACCGCGAGAAGCAAGGTCACCCATGCCGGGTGCTCGTGGTTGAAGAGCAGGAGCAATACGTATCCAATCGCGATCAGCTGCGCGGCGCCGCGCAGCGCGCCCCAGAGGAGGGCCCGCTCGAGACCGAGGCGGCTGCGGCGCGAGAGCCCGATCGCCACCGCGATCAATCCCAGCGAGAGCGCGAGCCGAGGCAAGGTGATGTGCGCGTAGCTCATGCATCGACCGAGATGCGTCCGCGCTCGCAGCGGTAGAGCGTTCCGCCCAAGGCGCGGGCGTGCGCGACGACGTGCGTGACCATGACCACCGTCAGGCCGCGAGCGCGCAGATCGCGCAAGAGCGCGATCACGCGCTCGCCCGCGTCGGGATCGAGCGCCGCGGTTGGCTCGTCGAGCAGCAGCACTTCGGGCGCATTGGCAAGAGCGCGAGCCAGCGCGACTCGCTGCTTTTCGCCGCCGGAGAGCGAGCGCGCCTCGCGTGGCAGAATCGACTCGTCGAGGCCGACGGCCCGGACCAATTCGCGCGCTTGCGCGGGGCCCAGCGACTTGCCGCGGAGCTGCGGGCCGGTGCCCAGGTTCCCCAGCACGGTACCCTCGAACATCGCCGGCTGCTGCGCCAGGAACGCGACCCGCGTGCGGAACTGCACAGGCGCGATCTCGCGCGCATCGCGGCCGCCGAGCAGCACGGCCCCCGCGTCGGGCGCGAGCAGCGACGCGAGCACGCGCGCGAGCGTGCTCTTGCCGCTACCCGACGGGCCTTGGATGGCCACTCCCTCGCCGGGCCGCACCAGGATGGACGCACCGTCGAGAATCGTGCGGCCCTCGCGCACCACCACGAGCTGTCTCCCTTCCAGCGTCGAGCTCATCGGGCAGCCATGGTAGCGGCCAGCGTGGCCATGGCTGAACCTTAGGGACCTCGATCCGTCGCTATCCGGAAAACCGACCGGAGCCGGGCTCGTGTCGACGAGCGCCCGAAAGCCGCTCGCGGTCGGCTCTGGTCGCTTGCGCCGGCCGGGCCCATCCGCTATACGCGCCGCTGCGAATATCAGCCTGGGCGGATATGGTGGATGCAGCGGTCACCCCAGCAGGACAGCTCAGGTCAGTCGAACGGATGTTCCGGGCCCTTGCGGACCCGACGCGCGTCCGCATCCTCCATTTGCTGGGCGAAGGTCCGCTCTGCGTGGGGGATCTCGTCTCGATTCTCCGGGTTCCGCAACCCACGGCATCGCGGCACCTGGCGTACCTGCGCAAGTCGGGGTTGGTCGTCGACGAGCGACGCGGCCAGTGGAGCTTCTACGAGCTCGCACAGGCCGATTCCGCCTTCCACCAGAAGCTCCTCGAGACCCTGCAGGCCGCCGGATCGGGGCAGACCCGGGCCGACGACGCCGCGCTCCGCGCTTTGCGGCGGGCTGGAGGGTGCTGTCCGCAGCACACCCGTCCCCGGAGAGCTCGAGCCGATGGCCGTCCATCTTCCTGAAGCCGGACAACCCGCGCAGTCCGCGAATGCCCGACCCACCTTCGCGCGCAGGTTGGTGGCCGAGGCCCTCGGAACGGCGCTGCTGCTGGCGACCGTCGTCGGCTCCGGCATCATGGGCGAGCGCCTTGCGGGCGGGAACGTCGCCATCGCGCTGCTCGCCAATACGCTGGCTACCGGCGCGGGCCTGGTCGCGCTCATCTTGACCCTCGGGCCGATCTCGGGCGCTCACTTCAACCCGGCGGTGACGCTGGCGGATGCGGCGCTCGGCGGACTCCGGTGGCGCGATGTTCCAGGCTACGTCCTGGCCCAGGTCGCCGGCGCCTTCGGCGGGGTCGCAGTCGCCCACGGAATGTTCGGGGAGGCGGTGTTCACGGCCTCCCGCCACGCGCGGGCCGGCGGCGCGCAGTTCTTGAGCGAGTTCGTCGCGACCTTTGGCCTCCTCGCCGTGATCTGGGGAGTCGCTCGCAGGCGATCCACGGCCGTGCCGTTCGCGGTGGCCGCGTACATCATGGCGGCCTACTGGTTCACCGCATCGACCAGCTTCGCCAACCCGGCGGTGACCCTGGGCCGCTCCGCCAGCGATACCTTCGCCGGCATCCGGCCCGCCGACGTGCCCGGATTCGTCGCCGCCCAGCTTCTGGGCGCCGCGGCTGCGACGCTGCTCTTCCGCTGGCTGGTGCCGGCGCTGCCGGAGCGTGCCCCGGACCTCGTCGTCCCGCACCCGGAACAGACGGAGGAGGCGTCATGACCCGCGTCGTTTTCGCCTGTGTTCACAACGCGGGTCGTTCCCAGATCGCGGCGGCGTTCTTCAATTCCATGGCCGACGGCAGCAAGGCCCGGGCGGTGTCCGCCGGAACGCAGCCGGGTGACCGGGTCCACCCGGAGGTCGTCGCCGTCATGAAGGAAGTGGGCATGGACCTTTCAAACGCGCAGCCGCAGCGCCTCAGCCTGGATCTGGCGCGCGGCGCGAGCTTGCTGGTCACGATGGGCTGCGGCGACGAGTGCCCGGTGGTTCCGGGCGCTCGAAGAGACGATTGGCCCCTGCCGGATCCGAAGGGCCTGCCGATCGAGCGCGTCCGCGCAATCCGCGACGAGATCAAGAGCAGGGTGGAACGCCTTCTCGAGGCCGAGGGATGGGGCCTTTCGGAGCTCGCGACCAAGAAGTGATCAGCGAGTCATCTTCTTGACCGTGTCCCAGGTGCGGGTGGTGACTTCCTGGCCGAACGTCTTCTCGATCAGGGTCATGAACACGGGGCCCCGCGGGCCCGGCAGGTAGGCGCTGAAGGCCTGGCTGCCCTCCAAGCAGAGGATGCGCGCGCCATCGAGCTCGATCGGCAGCGCGAGCTTCACCTCGGGCCTCTTGCGCAGGAATGTCACGACACGCTTCGCGCCGGGCGAGAGCCGGAAAGCTTCATAGGGGTCGGAGGCGAGAATGGCGCGGAGCGCATCGAGCGAACGCACGATGGTCAGGAACGAGCGGCCAAGCTGGTTCTTCATCGCGGTCTCGGCTTTGCGCTCGAGCGATGCCTCGGACGACGCCCGGGCGCCGAACACGACGTTGCCGCTGGAGAGGACCGTCTTCACGTCCGTGAAGCCGGCGGCCTCGAAGCACCTCTTCAGCTCCGGCATCTTCGCATTCATCGGACTGACGCCCCGGAGGAACGCCGCGTAGCGTGGCATGGCCACTCCTCTGGTGGGCGCGTCCAGTCTCACCCGAGCTCTTCCGGATCTACCATTAGATACCCGACCCCGTGCACCGTGCGGATCAGCTCGCGCCACTCGCCGAGCTTCGCGCACAGCCGTCGTACGTGAGTATCCACCGCCCGGGTCCGGCGATCCGCCTTGCGAGCCGTTTCTCGGCTTCAGCAGGGTCGCCGTGGAGAACCGGCTGCAGGACTACCGGGACAAGGCTGTTCGAGCTCAGGCCAGAGGCGCGGCAGTAAGTGGCTAGATGGTCGGGGGCCTGAGCAGGTACTGGGATTCGCTCCGCTTCCATCCCCGCTTTTCCAGGCTGCTCGAGCGGGTGAACCTCGATTGAAGGCGCTGGCGCCGTGCTGGCCGGAGACGGACCCCCAATTCGGGGTATCATCCAGCTCATCTGGAGATACCACGCCCGCCGCCCCCATTCGTGTCGGGCATTCAGGCGCTTCTGCCCTCGATACCATCCAGGTGGCGGCAGAGTTAAAAATCGGGTCCAGGAGGCATGCAATGGCCAGCGACTCCAGCATCGAACGACTCGCCGAGCGGCTCGGCATCTCGAGCGGCTCGAGAAAGATCGGCCGGACCACCCTGATCCGACTTTCGATCTACTACGTCGTGGTCCTGGCAATCGTCGCCGGATTCATCATCCTGACGGACAACTTCAAGGCACTCGCGTCACCCGCCGATGGGAAGTCCACCTTGGGAGACCTGACCCAGGGCTTGTGGGATCCGCTCTTCCGGTCGCTGCCGCCGCTCACGACCGGCGCCGCGGCGGTGCTCGGTTCCTTCCTGCTCGCCCTTCCGGTGGCATTCACCTACGTGCGCACGCGCAACAGTCTCAAGTACGACCAGGCAGTGGTGCAAACGGTGATCATGCTTCCGGTGGTGGTCACCGCCATCCTGATCGTCGTGGCGAACAGCCTCGCGCTGGCCTTCAGCCTGGCCGGAATCGTCGCCGCGGTCCGGTTCCGGAACAACCTGAAGGACACCCGCGACGCGGTCTACATTTTCGCCGCCGTGGGAATCGGGTTCGCCGCCGGCGTCGGCACGCTCGCCATCGCGGCCTTTTTGTCGGTTTTCTTTTGCGTCCTGGAGCTGCTGCTCTGGAAATTGGATCTCACCGCGGACCACGAGCACACCTTTGGCCTGCTCTGCCTGCCGGCGCCCCCACCGGGCCAGCGGAACGGCTCGCTGCCCTTCGCGGGAGAGACCAGCGTGGCACCCGTCGCAACCCGCGACGCGCTGGAGGCGGCAAGCGGCGACGCATCCGTGGCCACTCCTTCGGCGGATACCGGCCTGCTCGCGATGGGTGGGGGGAAACCAGAGCCTGGGAAATCCGAGCCTGGTGAGAACGGAGCGAAAAGACCGGCCGAGCGGCTCCTGGTGTACTGCACCGATCCGGCCAAGGCCCGGCCCCTGGCCGAGGCCGTGCTCGACCAGATGACGAAGGGCTACAAGCTCAAGAAGACCAGGAACGGTGGGAACGACCAATTCGTCCTGGAGTACAGACTGCGGACCCGGAGGAAGTCGCCCGCGGACGCCATCATCAGCCGACTTCAGGCCGAGGGCACGCCTTACATCATCGCGGCGGAGGTGGTAGCCGCGGACGCTCGGGACAAGAGCTGAGCGACCCTCGATGGCAAACCTGATAGTCCCCGTTTCCGCGCACGACCACATTTGGGGACCCGTGAATGCTCCCCTCACACTGGTGCAGTACGGAGACTTCGAATGTCCCCACTGCGCGGCGGCCTATCCGGAGGTGGCCGCGATTGCGAATGAGCTCAGCGACTCGCTCCGGCTCGTGTTCCGCCATTTCCCCCTCGCCCAGGTCCATCCGCAAGCCCAGCGCGCTGCCGAGGCTGCCGAAGCAGCTGCCAGTCAGGGCCGTTTCTGGGAGATGGCCCCCCTGCTCTATGAGAACCAGGAGCAGCTCGACGACCACTCCCTGGGTCGCTACGCGAAGAAGGCGGGCCTCGACCTCAAGCGGTTCAAGAAGGAGCTGAGCTCGGGCCTCCATGCCGCGCGCGTTCGTGCGGACTACCTCGGTGGTGTCCGGAGCGGCGTGAATGGCACGCCGACGTTCTTCATCAACGGCAAGCGTTACGAGGGCATGTTCAAGTCCGAGGCGTTCGTGGCCGCGCTGCTCAACGAATCGAGGGGCAACCCTCGATGAACGTCTGACCGCTGCGATTGCAAAAGCCAATCGGCGGCTTCGAAGAACCATGCAATTCGCAATCTGCCCGAAGAGCGTCGTCGTGCAATCCCCTGTGATTCCGCTGAACGGACCCAGGGCTCGGTTGCGACTTCGGTCGGATGACCAGGGTCAGAATCCGCGGCCAATGCCCTCGCCGTCAGGCGCGACCGAGGGCCCAGAGCAGCTGGGCGCGCGCCGTGGCGAGTTGGAAGTCGGTCTGGACCACCTGCGCAGCCGCGTTCGCCGCGGCGATCTGCGCGTCGCCCAGCTCGATCACGCTGCCGGAGCCGTTCTGGTAACGTCCTTCCGCGAGCGCCAGCCGCTGGCGCGCCGCGACCAGCGCGTTTCTCGCGGAAGCCAGCGCTCCCTTCGCCGCGCGGATTGCCAACAACGCCTGATCGACGTCCACGCGCACTTGCTGCCGCAGCACATCGAGCTGACCGGCGGCGAAGCCGAGGTTCCCCTCCGCCTCGTTCACCATGCCTTTGGTGAGCCCGCCCTGGAAAATGTTCCAGGTGAGCGTGATTCCCGCGGCCACGTCCCAACCCACGTAGTTCGTGCCCGTCTCGGTCGTCTGGATGAAGCTGGCGCCAACCGAAATCGTCGGACCATAAGCGCCGCGCGCGGACTGGATGAGAAGCTGCTGCGCTTTGACCTGCTCGGTCGCGGAGGCGATCTCGGGCCTCGCCACGAGCGCGGTCACCAGCAGGGGCTCGAGTGCTCCGTCTTCGCCGGCCTGGGCTGGAAGTGCCTCGTTGGCGACGTCGTAATCGATGGGGCCTTCCACCCCCATTGCCTGGTTCACCAGCACCTTGGACCGCTGGTACGCGTTGTCCGCGTTGATGACTTGCACTTCCGCGTTGGCGAAGTCCGCCCGGGCCTGGGACAGGTCGATCGGCGGGCGCGTGCCCGCCTGCACGAATCCCTCGATCTGGATCAGATGATTGCGCTGGTTGGCCAGGGTCTCTCGGGCGACGGCGAGCAGCTCTTTAGAGGCGACTGCGTTGAAGAAGGCAACGCGGACCTGCAAGGTCACCTGCTGCCAGGTGGAGCGCTCCTGATCGGCGGCAGAACGCGCGCTGGCTTGCGTCGAGCGCCAGCGGTTGCTGGTTTGCCCGAAGTCCCAGAGGAGCTGCGACAGGGTCACGGCGCTGTCGGTGAAACCGACGGTGTTCCAGGATGTTCCTGAGACCTGGCGGAAGACTCCACCCTGGCGGAAGAGAAAGTTGTTGGTCGTGCGCTGATAGTCTGCCGCCGCCGAGAGCTGCGGCAGGAGTCCCGAGCGCGACTGCTCGACCCGGCCCTCCGCCGCTTCCGTGCTCCCTCGCGCGGCGCGGAGCTGCGGCTGGCGCTCCTGGGCCACGCGCTGCGCCTCCGCGAGCGTCAGCACGCGCGCCGGCGCCGCTTGGGCGAGGAGCAAGGCAAGGAACGCGATCATCCCGCGCTCACCGCTTGGACCTGCATGCCGTCCGTGATGCTGCTGGGCGGGGTCGTGATGACCTGCTCGCCACCCGAAAGGCCGGCAACCAGGTCGACCGTGTTGCCGTTGTCCAGCCCTGGCGTCACCGCCACCAGGCGCACTTTCCCGCTCCCGTCCACGACTGCGACGTGCACACCCCGGGAATCCGAGATGACGGCGCTCGACGGCACCCGCACCACCTGGTGCGAAAGGGCGACGTCGAGCGAGACGTCGACGTACATCCCGGGGAGGAGCTCGCCCTTCGGGTTCGCGAGATCCACCTCGGTGCGGAGCGTGCGCGAAGCAGGGTCGAGCGCGCCGGCGGTCCGAACGATACGGCCGGTGAAGACGCGACCGCGGAAGTTCCTCACCGCGACCTTTGCGTCCGCGCCGGCGTGGACGCTGGGCGCGAACGCCTGCGGCACGTCCACAAAGGCGCGCATGGGATCGGTCCTGGCGATCTCGAACAGCGCGGTGGCCGTCGTCCCGGCGCCCGCGTTCACCAGGGTGCCGACGTCCACCACGCGCCGGGTAATCGTTCCATCGTACGGCGCATACACCTTCCCGAACGCGACCAGCTGCTCGAGTTGCTGTACGTTGGCGCGCTGGGCGATGACGGTGGCGCTCGCAGCTTTCACGTTGGCATCCCAGACGGCCGCTTGCGTCTGCGCCTGGTCGTTTTCCTGCGCGGAGATGAGCAACTTGACGAAGAGCTCCTGTTCGCGCCGTGCGGTGACGTAAGCGAAATCGCGGTTCGCCTTCGCTTGCGCCAGCGCCGCCATCGTTTGCAACAAGGACGCCCGAGCTGACGCGAGCTGCTTGTCGAGCTCGGGGGTGTCGAGCTGCAGGAGGAGCTGCCCGTTCTTGACGCGATCGCCGATATCCACCAGCCAGCGACGGACGTACCCGCTGGCCCTCGCATTGACGAACGTCTGCTGAAACGCGACCAGGTCTGCCGGCAGCGTCAGCGTACGGCCCGCATCGACCACGACTGCCTTGGTGACGGCCACACGCGCCGGCCCTTGCTCGGCGGCGGTGGCGGCCGCGAGTTTCGAGCGGGCCAGACGCCTGGGCAGATATCCAAGCAGGAATGCCGCGGCGACCAACAACGCCGCACCGGCAACCGCGAGGTGCCGTCTGTTCAAGCTGCGCAGTGGCATCAGTTTCCCCCAGGTAGCGTTCATGCCCGCTCCTCTTTCAGTTCCGGAGCGTCCTCCTGGGACGCCGGCTTGTAGCCGATCGCGCTGAGGACCACCGGGACGAAGAAGAGCGTCGACACGGTGGCGAACAGGAGTCCTCCGACCACCGCGCGGCCCAGCGGCGCGTTCTGCTCCCCGCCGTCGCCGAGGCCCAGCGACATCGGAAGCATCCCGAGGATCATCGCCGTTGCGGTCATGATCACCGGCCTCAGCCGGGTACGTCCGGCCTCGAGCGCCGCCGTGGTGACATCGGCACCTTCGCGGAGACGCTCGATCGCGAAGGTGACCACCAGGATGCTGTTCGCGGTAGCCACGCCGATGCTCATCAGGGTTCCCATCAGTGCCGGGACGCTCAGGGTCGTGCCCGTCAAGAACAGGCCCCAGACGATTCCGGCGAGCGTGCCGGGCAGGGCCATCAGGATGATCAGCGGCTCCATCCACGACTGGAAGTTCACCACCAGGAGCAGATAGACGAGCACGATGGCGACCACGATCCCCAATCCGAGGCCGCTGAACGAGGCGTTCATCGCTTGCGTCTGCCCCGTCAGCTTGATCGTCGATCCGCGGGGCAAGTGCGCACGCGTCTCGGCGACGAGCTTCTGCACCGCCGACGACACCGTGCCCAGATCGGCCCCCTCGACATTCGCTTGCACGTCGACAGTCCGCGCGATGTTGTAATGCGTGATGTTCGTCGGACCGGTGATGCGCGAGACGCTGGCGACGTTGTAGAGCAGCTCGGGCCGGGTCGAGCTCGCCAGGACCGGGGTGGCGAAGGATCCCGCATTGACCACGCCGGCCGTGCTGCTCATGAGAGGCGTCGACTCGACCGCCTGGATCGAATCGATCCGGACCTGGGGCGTCTGGACCG